>VOFC01002572.1_pt1 | contig 20224 bp, 29 predicted proteins | sample 5384161 | NCBI WGS metagenome assembly VOFC01 (sample SAMN12384722, study PRJNA508395) | human gut metagenome | isolation source: healthy gut B | host: Homo sapiens
GAACTTCTATGTGGTGGTGCAGAAATGATGGATCTCTCCGACTTCACCCGCGCAGGTCCAGGCCGCCCACTGGGGCTGGACGATTGCGCTCTTCCTCTGGCTCGTGGGTCTCTCGGGCATGGGGATGTTCCTCAACAACTGGGTGCGCGAAGGCGCTCGTCTACGTCTGCACGATCACGGGCATCGTGGGCACGCTTCTCGTCGTCAGCCATCTGACGCGCATCCTCAACCTGCCGATGGCCGCCATCTCGGCCCTGCTTGAGATGAGCTTCAACTTCGGCAGCTGGATGTTCATCGGCATCTGCCTGCTCGTCGTGCAGTGCTGCCTCACGCTCTTCTACTCCTGCGTCTTCGCGGGCGTGATCTTCAAGGGCGAGTGCTGCCGCAAGCTCGTTGCCGGCGACTGGTTCAACTGGATCGCCGCCGCCGTCGGCGTCGCCGCCACGATCTACTCGGGCTTCCTGCTCACGCAGGCTGTCGGCGTCACGCTCTGGAACACGGCCCTGATCCCGCTGCTCTGGATCATGTCCGGCATGGCCAGCGCCATGGGCTGCATCGAGCTCCTCGCGATCTCGGGCCGCATCCCGCATGAAAAGGTCCTCTGGAGCCGCCGCACGTCCCTCTGGGTCGAGGCCGCCGAGCTCTTCACGATCTTCGCCTTCGTGCACGTCGCGACGAGCTCCACCTCCGCCGCCGCCCGCGCCGGCGCTGAGGCCCTGCTCTCCGGTCCGCAGGCCATGATGTTCCTCGTGGGCGCCGTCCTCTGCGGCTCGCTCATCCCGTTCGCCATCAACCTCACGACGCGCAGCCACAAGGTTGTCGCCGTGGGCGCGGTGCTCGGCATCGTCGGTGCTTCTCCTTCGCGCCTCGGTGCTCTTCGCGGGCTACTACGAGCCGATTCTCCTCTAACGGCCCGTTGACTCCGGTCCCGCCTCACGGGCAGGCGGGACCGGAGGCCCACGAAAACAAGAGCCGCTTCGACGCACAGGTCGTCGAAGCGGCTCTCTTTTTGTCCGGATTCAGCAAAGCCGAAGGAATCGAAAGGGAAGGGGATCCCCGGGCTCACTCTCCGTCGGCGGGTGCGGGCGCGCCCGTGATCGCGTCGGGATCGATCGTCATCAGCATGCGCGTGATGTCGGCCGCTGTCCTCGCGCCGAGCTTCTTGCAGAGCGAGCTTCTGTGCGCAATCACGGTCTTCTCTGAAATGTTGAGCTCATAGGCGATCTGCTTGTTGAGAAGCCCGCGCGCCACGCCCGTGGCCACCTCCTGCTCGCGCGCCGAGAGCCTGCCGGAAGGCCGCTCTGGCCTGCTCGAGCGCCGCGGACTCCGTGCGGATCCTCGCATCGCGCTTCACGGCCTTCTCGATCGCATCAAGAAGCCTCTCGGGCGTCACGGGCTTCGAGAGGAAGTCGTCCGCACCGTCCTTCATCGTCTTCACGGCCATGTCGATGTCGCCGTGGGCCGAGATGAAGATGATGGGGAGCGTGTCGCCGCGCAACTTCATCTCATGCTGGAGTTCGATCCCGCTCATGCCCGGCATGCGCACGTCAAGCACCAGGCACCCCGGCGTGAAGGGACTGTCCTTCTCGAGAAACTCGAGCGCGCTCGCGTACGTGAGTACGTTCCAGCCTTCGCCCTCGATTACGAACTGCCAGGAGCGCCTGACGTCGGGATCGTCGTCCCACTACGCGGACAATCGCCTGGGACTGCGTGTTTGCGGTCATCGTTAGTCCTTTTTTCGGATTTGTTGTATCTGCAGAAAACCATTGTAGCCAATGCGGGCGTCCCGAGGGGCGGAAAACGGCCCGAAATCACACCCCGCGAGCACAGGAACGAAATTCAGAGAACGTGCAAAACGGGGCCTGAATCGGTCAAAAAACGCGTTTTCTGGGCGAAAAATCTGCAAAAACGAATGGGGGCGAAATTCGTGTCACCCTGATTCTCAGGCACGTGAACGATTCGTTCCCGACTGCGCGGAAAATGCGGAAGATCCGTCTCTTCGCCTCGCTCACAGGCGGCGACGGCGGGTGCGCCCGTGATGCGGGAAAGGGAGGGGGCCGCAACGCCTCGGACGCCGTCGTTTTTCATGATCCTGAAGGCGGATCAGGCTTTTTTGCGGGGGCGAGCGGAGGTGCTCCGATGAAAAAAGCCCCGCCGGGCGGCGGGGCTTTGTGCGAGCGGATGCTCCCGTCGCGGAGGACGGGAGGAAGGTCCGTTATTTGGCCTGCCTCGAGTAGATGTAGGCCTGCTGGCCGGCGATGCGGCCGAAGGTCACGATGTCGGCTTGGGCGTTGCCGCCGAGACGGTTGCCGCCGTGAACCCCGCCCGTGATTTCACCCGCGGCGAAGTAGCCCGGGATGATCTGGCCCTTGGTGTTGTAGACCTGGGTCTTCGGGTCGATCTTCACGCCGCCCATCGTGTGGTGGACAGCAGGCGTCACCATGATGGCGTAGAACGGAGCCTGATCGAGGTTGCGCGGCATGTCGGCGCGACCGAAGGCGTCCTTGCCCGCAGCCTTGCCCTGCTTCCAGGCTTCAAGGGAGGCCTTGAGCTTGTCGGCGGGCACGCCCATCTTGCCGGCGAGTTCGTCAAGCGTCTCACCCTTGAGGCAGTAGGACTGCTTGATGTAGTTGTTCGTGGCCTTCAGGGACTTCTGCATGTCGGAGTCGAAGAAGAGGTAGGCCACGCCGTCCTTCTGCTTGAGGATGGCGGCGGAGACCGCATCGCGGGTGTTGAGCTCGTTGTAGAAACGGGAGCCGTCCTTGTTGATGAGGACGGCGCCGTTGCCGCGGACGGCTTCGGTGATCATTTCACCGACCTTGGGCACGACGGTCGGGTGGGTCTGGATTTCCGTCATGTCGACGAGCTGAGCGCCGATCTTTTCGGAAAGGACGATGCCTTCACCCTGGGCGCCCGGATGGTTCGTCGTGGCGAAGCCCTTCAGGCGGGGCACGTACTTGGAGACGAGCTCGTTGTTGGCGCCGAAGCCGCCGGCCGCATTGACGACGGCCTTGGCGTGGATCGTGTAGGTGCCGTCCTTCTTGCTCTTGACCTGAATGCCCGTGACCTTGCCGTCGTCGGTGAGGATCTTCGTGGCTTCAGTGTTCATGCGCATGTCGATCTTGCGGTCCTTGGCGGCCGTGTAGAGCGTGCGGACGACTTCAGGGCCGACGAGGGCGCCGCCGGTCGGACGATGGGCGCGGGCCTTGGAGGCGCCGGCGAGCAGGCCGACGTCACGAAGGTCGCCGCCGAGAGCGAGGAGCCATTCGACGGAGGGACCCGCACCCGCGACGAGCGTGCGAACGAGTTCGGGATCGTTCTTCCAGTGACCGCCTTTCATCGTGTCGTAGTAGGCGATTTCAAGGGAGTCCTGAACACCCTTTGGCGGCCTGGAGCGACGTGCACGGGGCGTTGAGGCCGCCGGCTGCGCGGATCGTGTTGCCGCCCGCCATGGCCATCTTTTCAACAACGACGACCTTGGCGCCGAGGTTGGCCGCTTCGACGGCGGCGGAAAGGCCTGCGCCGCCCGCGCCGATCACGGCGACGTCGACGGTGATGTCTTCAGCGGCCTGAACGCCGGAAATGCCGAAGGCGGCGGACACGGCGGCGGCAAGAAGAATCTTCTTCATTTTGTGTGCTCTCCAATGAGGTTGCGCCGCATGGCGTGCAGGCAGTGCCTGAGCCCGGTCGTGCGGCGCGGTTGGCAGGCGCCTGAGTTGGTCGAAAATGGCGCCCAATTTAATAAATATAACTCCGATCGGTCGGAGACGGAATCGCGCGGGTGCGGGATGGGGCAGGCTTGGGCTAGCCGACAAGGTGAAATAGTGTTTTCGTCAAACCTGCGGGACAGCCGGAATTTCCCTGTGCAACGCCCGTTTGATTTCTCAGCAGGTCTCGCCCTCGCCACAATCTGAGAAGATGCCTCCGGCTTGGCGTGTCGCAGAGCTTCTCCCTTTGGCTCGAGGGTCCTGTCGAACGCTTCGATCTCGTCCATCGCGTCCGTGGATGACGTCCCGCACGCCCGCCACGTGGCCTGCGATCGAGCCGTCGAGGGGCGGCGACGAGGCTCAGTTCTGGAATGAAGGCCGCGACTTCGCGGCGCACGAGGAGTGCTGTGGACATGCGGTTCCCAGTGGAAAAATGAGCTTGAAGAATGTCGTGCGGCTTCTTCCAAAACCGCGCGGATCAAGGCTTTGGAGAGGGCTTCTTTGGGTGCGCGGGGGAGGAGGAAAGTCGCCCGACCATGTAAAATATACGGCCTATGAAAGCCAGCATCTCATACCCCGGCTTCCAGCGTCTGCGCGCAGCGCCCTCTGGAAGCTTCTGGCGGCAGCCAATGCGCCCGCCATCATCGCCATCCTGGCCGAGCACCTCTACGAGGCGGACCACGGGATGCGTGCGTCCGAATTTTACGCGCGCGTCGACCGCAGTCTCGAGGAGCTTCGCGCAACGGGCGTCGACATGCCGTCGACGGCCCGCGAATACGCGTCGCAGTGGCTCGCCCGAGGGGCTTCGAACGCACGCTGCCCTACGGCAGCGACGAGGAGGTCTATTCGCTCACCTCGGCCTCGGTCGACGCCGTGAGGTTTGTGACCGGCATGGGCAGGCCCGTGCGGAGGCGACGGAATCCCGCCTGCAGCTTGTGATCACCGCGCTCGACGGACTTGAAGAAGACACCGACGCGGACGTCGAACGCCGCGAGCATCGTCTCATCGAGGAGCAGAGCCGCATCCGCCGCGAGCTTGAGGCCGTGGGCAGGGGCGAGGTGAAGGTGCTGGACAAGGACACCGCGCTAGAGCGCACCCGCGAGATTCTCACGCTCTTCTCGGGGCTTGTGGGCGACTTTCATCGCGTGCGCGACAGCTTCGAGGCGCTCAACGCTGACCTTCGCCGCCGCATCATGGAGTGCTCGGGCTCGAGGGGCGACGTCCTCGAGGACGTCTTCGCAGGGCTCGATCTCATCAGGCTCAGCCCTGCAGGCCGAACCTTCTTCGCGTTCTGGCGCCTGCTCAACGATCCCGTCGAGTCCGCCCGCTTCGAGGAGGCGATCGACGCCGTGCTCTCGCGCGACTTTGCGCGCGATCTTACCGTCGAAGAGCGCAGGATGCTGCGCACGATGCGCCGCAACCTGCTCTCGAAAGGGGCGGGGATGTGCGCGACACGACGAAGCGTCTGGCCCAGGGTCTCAGGAACTTTTGTGGAAAGCCGCCAGTATCTCGAGGAACACCGTCTCAACAGGCTCCTCACCGAGGCGATGCGCGCAGGGGATCGATGCGGCCGACGAGCAGAGTCCCGTCCGTAGGACCGGGATCGAACTTTCGAGGACGGGCTTCACACCGAGGTCCGCGGGCCAGATGGTCCTCTGGGATCCCGTCACCTATGCGCCTCCGCCGCCCGTCGAGGACGGCACGCCGCCTCCGCTTGACCTCTCCGCCGTGGGCGAGCGCATTGCAAGATCCGAAATCAACATCCGCGAGCTCAGGGAGAACGTCGCCGACGTGCTCTCCCCGCAAGGACCAGGCGAGTGTCGGCGAGGTACTCGAGGCGTATCCCGCGAAGCAGGGCCTCGGCAGCGTCGTCGGTCTCATGGAGCTCGCGCTTCGCCACGGCATTCCCGGCTCGGGCACCGAGAGCCTCAAGTGGACGGGGCTCGACGGCCGCGAGCGCTCCGCCACCGTGAATCAACTCTTCTTTGTTAAGGACAAGATCGATGAACTCACCCGAATCTACTGACGCCGCGCGCAATGACGAACAGGCCGCGGGCCTCTGGCGCGGTGACGCGGGCGGGTTGAAGCTCGACGCAAGGCGCGCGCTCGTGCAGCTTCTCAAGGGCCCCGTGCTCGACGGCATGCGCATGCCCGTCATCTGGAAGGCCCTGCTTGAGAGCGAGGACCTGATCCGCAGCCGCCTCAACGACCTCTTTCTCGACCTCGTGATCGACCGCGAGCAGCTCTTCGCGTTCACGCGCCAGGCGGACACCGATCCCGTCAAGGCGCCGATCCTTCTGAAGCGCAAGCCGCTCAACTACATCGAGACCTATCTTTTCCTCTTCCTGCGCCTGAGGCTCTCGAGCGCCGAGGGCAGGGGGCGAGCGCGCCGTCATCGGCCTTGACGAAATCCGCGAGCATCTCGCCGACATCGCGGGCCGCAATCGCGACGCCGTCGGCTTCGAGAGGCATCTGGCGGGCGCCGTCACCAAGGCGGACCACTTCGGCGTGCTGCGCCGCCTCAAGAGCGGCGAGGACGCCTTCGAGATCTCGCCCGTCCTCAAGATGCTCATGACGGCCGAACTCGTCGAACAGGTCAAGGACTACTACGAGGGCAGGGCCGTCAAGCCGGGCGAGGCCGCCGCCGAAATTCCCGCCGGCATTGAAAACGACGAATCCGAAGACGACGAAGACGATGCGGAGGACATGGAATGACCGATCTCGCGCTTTTCCCCGAGCTCATGCCCGAAGAACAGTTCAGGGCCGTGCGCCTGCAGGTACACAACTGGGGCACCTTCTCGGGCTGCAACGACATTCCGATCGCCGAAGAGGGCTTTCTCTTCGTGGGCGCCTCGGGCTCGGGCAAGTCGACGCTTCTCGACGCCTTCTCCCAGCTGCTGATTCCGCCCCGCTGGGTGGACTTCAACGCCGCCGCGCATGAGACGGGCGGCAAGGTCAGGGCGACCGCTCGATCGTCTCCTACGTCCGCGGCGCATGGTCCGAGCTTCAGACCGATGCGGGCGTGACAACGCAGTACCACCTTGCGCGGGAGACGACCGCCTCGGGCCTTGCGCTCACCTTCCGCAACGCCCGCCGCATCGTGACGCTCCTGCAGGTATTCTGGATCCGCGGAAAGCTCAACGGCGTGGGCGACGTCAGCGCCTCTACGCCGTCGTCGAACGAGACGTCGACCTCAAGGCCCTCATCACCGGCTTTTCGGAGTCCGACTACGACCTCAGGCGTTTCAAGCTCGATCTGGGCGATGCCAGGTGCTCGGACCTCTTTCCGCCCTACGAGACCGCCTTCACGGTCCTCGGCATCAAAGAGCAGCCTTGCGCTCAAGCTCCTTCACAAGACGCAGTCCGCGAAGAACCTTGGCGACCTCAACGAATTTCTGAGGAACTTCATGCTCGATGAGCCGCGCACCTACGCGATCGCCGCCCGTCTCGTCGATGAGTTTGTCGAGCTCGAGGCCTCGCACCGCGCCGTCGTGGCCGCCAACGCCCAGATCCGCGTGCTCTCGCCCGCGCAGACGGCGTTCGGCGACATGCAGCAGGCAGAAGAGGGCCGCCTCCGCGCGAAGCTCCTCGCGGAGGCGCTCCCCGCCTACCGCGAGTCCTGGCGCGCGAACCTTCTGACCGCCCAGGCCGCGAAGCTCGAGAACGAGCGCCGCACGTATGAGGAGAACGTCCGCACGATTCAAGCCGATCTCGTCGCAAGGCGCAGCACGCTCGCCGACCTTGAGCTTCGCGAGCGCCAGAGCGGCGGCGACCAGATCGCCGGCTGGGAGGCCGAAAAGGCCCGTCGCGAACAGGACCGCGACCGCGCGATGCGCGAGCGCGAAAGGTCGAGGCCGCCGGCTCCGGCGAGGCTCTGCCGCCCACGGCTGACGAATTCCGCACGCTCGTTGAGGCTGCCGCCGCTGAAGAGGCGGGTGCCGCCGACTTGAAGAAGGCGAGGGACGCGAAGATCGAGGCCCTCATCGGCGAAGAGCACGGCATCGCTCGACGTCCTCTGCGAGGAAATCGAGTCGCTCGAATCGCAGCGCTCGGGCATTCCCGCCGTGCAGCTCAGGATCCGCGAGAAGGTCGCTGCCGAGGCAGGGGCTCAGGACCACGGACCTGCCCTTTGCGGGCGAATTCATCGAGGTGCTGCCCGAGCAGATCGCCTGGAGAGCGCTCTCGAACGCGCGCTCAGGCCGCTCGCCCTTTCGATTCTCGTGCCCTCCGAACATTTCGAAGCTGTTTCCCGTGTCGTCAACGGCGCCCACTGGGGCGCCCACGTGCGCCTGCTGAGGACGGGCGGCGCGATCGTCGAGGGGGCGGGAGCCTTTCGGACGACTCCGTCATCCGCAAGATCCGGGTCACCGACGGCGTGCACGCCCAGTGGCTCGGAGAGCGTCCTTCGCCGCGACTACGACCTCGCCTGCGTCGAGACGCCCGAGGCCTTCGCCGCCGCGCGCCGCGCCGTGACGAAGACGGGCTTCGTGAAGGACACGCACGCACGATACGACAAGAACGACACCCGCGCGGTCGACGATCCGCGCGCCTGGGTGCTCGGCATGGACAATCGCGCCAAGCTCGCGGCCCTCAGGGCCGAAGAGGAGATTCGCCGTCGTGATCTTCATGAGGAAGAGGCGCGCGATCACGGCCCTCAAGAACGAGGAGGCTGAGGCCAGCCGCAGGCTCGTGCACTGCCACACCCCTTGCGGCCGCCTCCTGGATCGACATCGATCCCGCTCCGATTCTTGCCGACATCCACCGCCTCGAGGCCCAGATCCGCGCCGTGCGCGAGGGCAACGAGGCCCTCAGGGAGCTCGCGAAGGCCATCGAGGAGACGCGCATTCAGATTGCCGCCGTCGAGGAGAAGCTCTCCGACGCAAAGGCCGACCTCAAGACCGCCGACGGCGCGCTCACGACCGTCAGGAAGCGCCTGCAGACCCTGAATGACGCCTGGAGCACGCAGATCGCGGCGCTCACCGACGGCATGCGCAAGGGACTCGGCGACCGCTTCGGTGCAAGGCTCGGCGAGATCCGCCTCGACACGCTCGACGACCTCGTCAACATGGTCGCGCGTGAAATCAATGACGAAATCTCGAAGCTCGTCGCTCGCGTGAAGGACATGGAGATCCGCGTCACGACCGCGTTCGACAAGTTCCGCGACCAGTTCCCCGCAGAGTCGGCCGACCTCGGCGCGGGCCTTGAGTTCGCGGGCGACTACTTCAGGCTGCTCGAGACGCTCGAGCGCGACCGCCTGCCCGACTTCGAGGCGAAATTCCGCGAGCTCCTGCGCCAACAGAGCATGCAGAACCTCTCGCAGCTGCGCCAGTACCTCACCGAGGAGCGCCGTGACATTCTGCAGCGCCTCGAACTCGTGAACGAAAGCCTTCACGTCGTGCCCTTCAACGTGACGAACGGTCGCAGGACCTTCCTTCGCATCACGACGCAGGAGCGCATGCTCCCCGAAGTGGTCGAGTTCAGGAAGCGGATCCGCGACGCCCTCGAGGGCGCCTGGGACGTCAAGGTCGAGGACGGCGAGGCTGAAAAGCGCTTCGCGATCCTCGCCGAGCTCGTGTCGAGTCTCAAGGACCTGCCTGAAAACCGCCGCTACCGCGACACAGTGCTTGACGTACGCCGCCACGTCGACTTCATTGGCGAGGAAGTGGATGACGACGGACGCCAGATCGAGGTCTACCGCAGCGGCGCCGGCAAGTCCGGCGGCCAGCGCCAGAAGCTCACGACGACTTGCCTGGCTGCCGCCCTCAGGTACCAGCTCTGCGGCGACAGCGTGTCGGTCCCGACCTATGCGCTCGTGGTGCTCGACGAGGCCTTCGACAAGGCCGACAGCGACTTCACGACGCTCGCCATGAACATCTTCCGCCAGTTCGGCTTCCAGATGATCGTCGCCACGCCCGACAAGGCCGTCACGACGCTCGAGCCCTTCATTGGTGGCGCCTGCGTGGTGCACATCGTCGAGCGCAAGTACTCGAGCGTGCTTACGATCCCCTACGACGGCGCGGTCCACCGCCTCGTCTGGAAGGCGCCCGCTGAATCCGCAGAACCCGTGAAGGAGGCCTGATGAAGACGCCGGCCGAGGTCCGCACGACTGCGGCGCGTCGATTCCGGGCGTCGTGCCGCAGGTGGCTCGCCGGTCATCTGGGCCTTCCCGACGACTCGGCCTGGCCGTTTGCCGTCCCGCTTGGCGTTCCTTCCGAGCGCGAGGTCCTCGCCGACCCGCAGAAGACGCTCGACTGGCGCGACGCATGGAGCGCGGAGGCCGAATCGGGCCGTCTCAAGGTGGCCTTCGCGGTGCGGGACTGGACGGCCTGCGGCCGTCAGACCGTTCCCGAACGTGCGGTGTTCGAGTCGCCCGAAGCCGTTGCGCGTGCAGCGGGCGAGCTTCACACATGGAGACGTGCGCTCGAGCGTGCCTCCCGCCTCGTCGACGGCGAAGACGGCCTGAGGGAGGCGGTCGTGCGTGCCTGGAGCGTGCTCGCCGAATGGGAGGACGAGGATTTCGCGATTCTGCTCTCCGCCTTCAGGTGGCTTGCCGACAATCCCGAAAGCGGTCTCTATGTTCGTCAGCTGCCCGTCGAGGGGCATGGATACCAAGTGGCTCACGAAGCCCAGAATGACGGTGCTTCGCGATCTTCTCGCCGCCCGCTGGCGTGCTTCCGGGAGGCCCGTGCCCGAGGCGCAGGCCTTCGAGGCCTTCGCAGGTCTGAGGAGCAGGCCCTCGAGCGTGCGCATGAGGCTTCTTGATCCCGCAGACCGTGCGCTCATGCACGGACTCTCCGACCTCTCAGCGCCGCCGGAGGAAATCGCGATCCTGCCGCTTCATCCGAGAATCGTCTTCATTTCCGAAAACGAGCAGTCGGGCCTTGCGTTCGGCGACGTGCCGGGCGCCGTCCTCTTTTTCGGTTTGGGCAAAAGGGCGTCACGCAGCTCGATGCCGTTCCCTGGATTCATGAGGGGGACGGTCATCTACTGGGGCGATGCCGACACGTGGGGCCTTCAGATTCTCGCGTCTTTAAGACGGCGCTTTCCCAAGACGCGCGCCGTCATGATGGACGAGGCGACGCTCGTGCGCTTTCATGCCTACGCCGTCGAGGAGCCCAGGCAGGCGCCCGAAGCTGTCTGCGAGGGCCTTCTGCCTGCTGAAGCCGCGCTTTGGGACGCACTCAAGTCCGACAAATATGGCATGCGCCTTCGCCTTGAGCAGGAGCGCATCCCCTGGGCCCATGCCTGGGCCGAACTCATGAAGGCAGTTGCCGAAGCTTCCAGAAAGTCCTGAGTCTGAGGTCTAATCTAAACGGCACATGCACCCTCATGCTCCGTCGAGTGCGAGCGTTTGCGCATCGAGCGCTACGGTTCGACCTATGATGATCCGTAAGCTCTCCATAGAATTGCCGCGAGGGAACATCCGACTTCAGTCGGGTGAGGAATCGCGGCTTACTCCTTTCGTAGTTCAGTCAAAAAAGTTTTGCGTGTTTCGAGAAGACTCAGTTTTTTGCAATTGATGTCTGTCCCGATCACAGTTTTGTCAAGGCGACGAATGTTGAATGTGCCTCTAACGCGTCGCCCGAAAACAAAACCAATCTGTCCGCCGATTCTCACCTTGTCGAATAGGCGGAACCCCTTGACGAGGAATGGCGCCTGATTGAGTTTCCTCACTCCACCCCTTGAGAATCGAACACTTGTGTATCTGTCGGTTGTGCTTTTCGCGTCTGTTGTTGGAAGAGGAAATCTCCTCTTCGCAACGCTTTCAGATTTCCCGCAATGTCAGCAATGCGTCGGCGCAACTTCGTCAGATAGCCGTAGGTGTTCTCAACAGGCAGGTGTTCCAGGATGCGCCTTGCGCATGCGATCAGCAATGTCCAACGCATGATGCCCATGAAGGCTTCCGCCCTGAACGATTGAGCGCGCTTGACCTTCAACTTGATCTTCCCTGCGTGACAGGCCTTGTGGCATGGGTCTCGCAGCGTAATCAGGTTGTTGGGCGCATCGCCGCCGGTTTGGCGGCTTTCGAGGTGGTGCACGTTGAGGATCTTGTCCTTCGAATGACCGTGACAGTGTTGGCAAACGTGACTGTCTCTAAAGAGAACGTATTCACGCACGTTCCAGAACCCAAGCTGGTCGCCCTGCTGATAGCCCGTCCCTTCGACTTCGGGATTCCTGATCTTCTGAACGTCGAACGATGCCGTCTCAATCACGATCCTGGTGACGGGAAGCAGTCTGCAGACCGCATCGATGCGCGACATGTGCGCCTGAATGCGGTTTTCAACGGACGGTGCAAGCCATCCCTTGTGTTTCGATCGGACACGGTTCAAAAAGCGCGGCGCACGGTAGCGCGTCTTGCGCTGGCGGCGATCACGACGCAGCGAGAGCCGAGCAGCTAGAAGCCCCGTGATGTCCTGTCGAAGTTCGACTTCGGACGCAAAGACCTCTTCCTTTTCCGTCGTAGCGGAAAGGCCGACATGCTTTGCGCCTGCATCAACGCCCAGCGTCACGTTCTGCTTCGTTTCACCGGTGGCGATTCGAAGTTGAATCGTGAATGGCGTTCGACGCTTCACCACGGCTTTTCCAGCCTTGAGCAGATGCCTTGCCCTTGCAGGCGAGCACGGCATCAAGGGCCGGCCGCGCATGTTCAAAACAAATACTTTCAAAGTATCTCCTTTGCGGATACCCGCAGGTTCCGCTTACACGGCCCGAAGGCCTGTTGACATCCTTCGCCAATGTTGGAAGGGGTTTGGTGCCTGCAACACCGCTCCTACCTCTCAGAGCTTTTAATCACAGGCCGCAGAGCGTGGAACTAGGATGTACATCCCACGGTGCCTGAACAGGCGGCTTTTCAAGCGCCATGGGCGCCAGCCATCTCGACAGTGCGCCTCTACCGCGGCGGCTTCATCGACCTGAAGATGTCCGTAGTCCCCGTCCTTTCCGCCTTTGTGGGCAGCCTTGGCGCGCGCATCGCGCTCATGGTGCCGCCCTCGGTCTTCCAGATCATCCTCGTGCTCTGTCTTCCCGTCGCGGCCTTCCTCGTGATGCGCGACAAGACGCTCTCGCCCGACGGCGAGGAGATGGAGCAGAAGAAGCGCTGGCTCATGCTCGGCCTCGTCTCTTTGCCTGCGGCGCCTATGACCTTCTACGGTCCCGGCGCGGGCACCTTCATGTTGCTCGGCTTTGCGGCAGCAGCCAAGCTCGGCGTTCGCGACGCGGCGGGCCAGATGAAGATCGTCAACTTCTCGAGCGGCATCGCCGCCCTCGTGCTCTTACGCGGCCACGGGCCACGTCGACTGGGTGCTCGGCGCCCTTGCCGGATGCTTCGGCATCACGGGCCACTCATCGGCTCGGGCCTCGTGATGAAGAACGGCGGCAGGGATCGTGCGCCCCATCATTCTCACGGTGCTCGCCATCCTCTTCGTGAAGACCGCCTGGGACTATCTGGCGTAGACGAAGCCTGGAGAATTCAGACGGCAAAATGCATGAGGGCCGCGCAGTGCGCGGCCCTTTTTCAGCTTGAGGCGGCTTGGAGCTCTCTTTTCCATAGAACCCGTGCGCCGCAAGCCTCTCATTTCAATGGGAGGTAAGGCGCACAAAGTTTTCGAACGTGAAGTAACATTGCCTTTTATGCGCACCTCCACCTCTTCCTACATCGTCGAACTTCCGCTTCGTGTGAACGATCAGCAGAATCGTTTTCTCGAAAAGGCGTTTGAGTTCGGACGCACGCTCGATCTACAATGCGACGCTCGGGACAGCTCTCGGATGTCTGCAGCGCATGCGTGAAACGCAGGAGTGGCGGGTGGCACGGGACATGCCCAAGGGGAAAGCACGCACGAAAGCGTTCAGTGCTGTTCACTAAGCCTTTGGACTAACCGAGTTCGGCCTTACGATCATTGCGAATAATCATCGCAAGGCGAGCGGTCAAAAAAAAGACATTGGCGCTCATGAAGCTCAAAGCATTGGCAAAGCGGTCTGGAGGGCTACAGCGTCACATGTTCCAGAAAGCCGGCAGACCTCGCTTCAAATCCTTCAGGCGTGGACTCAATTCCATCGAAGGCACGAACAATCGGGAAATCATGTACAAGCCCGAGCGTGGAGCCATTGTCTGGCGCAAGCACGTCATGCCGTACATGAAGCTCGACACCGGCTACATGAAGGAGGCGCTCGCCTCCGACCTGCACGTGAAATACTGCCGAATCGTGCGCAGGACGCTCAACGGCGTCAAACGCTGGTTCGTGCAGCTCATGGTTGAAGGCCTGCCGCCCGTTCGCAAGGTCTATGCGCCCAAATGCGAGGTCGTCGGCATCGACCCGGGTCCAAGCCGGATTGCTTATTTTCATGAGTGTCAGGCGGCCATAGTCGAGGTTGCACCTCACGTGGATCTGAAAGAGCCGAAGATTCGCCTTCTGCAGCGCAGGATCGACCGTTCAAGACGAGCGAACAATCCGACAACTACAATCCCGACGGAACTGTGAAAAAGGGTTCGTTGACTTGGAACACAAGCAATCGCGGACGCAGGATGGCGGCAAAGCTTGCCGAGCACCATCGGTGCCTGGCAGCCACCCGCAAGCGCGACCACGGTGAGCTTGTGAACGATCTGCTGCAGAGATCGGCGGCACGATCAAAATTGAGAAAAACAATTACCGATCTTTTCAACGCTGCTTCGGACGGTCGACAAACCGGAGAATGGGTGCAAGTTTGTGGAGCATCTCAAACGCAAGGCTGAAAGCGCCGGCTGCGAGGTGATCGAACACAATGCCTATAAGCTGAAGATGTCGCAGTACGATCCGCAAACGGATGCGTACCGCAAGAAGCCGTTGAAGGAAAGATGGCCCCGCTGGGGAAACACCGGCACGCTCGTGCAGCGAGACGCCATGAGTGCGTTTCCGGCGTGCCATGCAACTGAAAAAGGACACGACCGAGCCCTTCTCCTTGAGAAGTGGACGACTGCGGAAGCACTGTTGAGCGGCAGCGGTCTGTGTCGTCATGAACCTTGTAGCGACCCTGAAGTATCGAAAGACGCTTCGGGGCTCACGAAGGCTCGGGAGCAAGCGGAACGGGAAAGAGGTTGCCGCGCACACTTTGGACGGCGGTGACGTTCAGGCGGCTTTGGAAAGGGAAAGACGGTCTGCTTCGCGCACACTTTGGTTACGGTCTTGTTGAGCTGCGAGAAGGCGTTCGCCTGAGGCCTTCCGCTGCTCGAAATGAGCCGACTGATTTCTGGGAGAGCGGCATTTCGGCCATGCGGGAGAGCGTGCCGTAGATGCGCCCGCATACTTTCTGCAGGAGACGGGCTGCAGCCTGCCTGATCGAAGCATGTATTCGAGAAACTGCATGGCGCCGAAGGACCTGTGGTGAAGGAGATGGTGCCGGAAAGTATAGCAGCCTGCAGCGGAGCCGCAGGACGACCTCCCTCTCTCAGGCGAGCGGCTTGATGAGGTCGCGAACCCCGTTGAGGATTTCGTCGAGGATGCTGCCGTCCTCGTCGGACCTGCGTTCGATCGCCTTCTTTCTGGCGCGGCGCTCGGCGCGGCATGCCTTGCAGCGCGCGGGCAGCCTGTAGCCGAGGTTTCGCAGATGTTCAGCCTCGCCCTTCGTAATGCGAAAGAGCGACCCGCAGTCAACGCACGTGCGTTCGTACGCGGTGTCGGAAGGCTTGTCTTCGCTTGCCGCGGTCTCGGGCCGGACGCCTTCGGCTCACTCTTCGGAGCGGAAGGTGCGGGAGTGCCTGCGGCGCGGACCGTCGTTCTGGCGAGCACGCGCTCGGCGATCGAAATGCAGGCGCTGCAGACGCCGTTCCTGCCGTCGGTCTCGTCGTGCGGCCTGCCGCAGACGACGCAGGCGGGGCGTGCGGGAGGCAGGATCTTCCTGCCCGTCTTCGGATAGATCTCGTTGGCAAGCGGGTCGTCCGCGAGAAGCGTGCCGTCGAGAAGACGCTCGCGATAGGCGTTGAGGCGGAGGATCCATCCCGCAACGCCAAGGCGGTCGGCCTCGGCATGGAGGCTCCCTCTGCTGTCGAAGGTTCTTCCGAACGCCGACTTCAGGTCGTCGGGCAGATGGCTCCAGATGCGGGCCCTGCGGCAAAGCGTGAGCGGCTCGCCCCGGTGGAAGCCGGGATAGTCGAGAAGGAACGGATCCGAGGAGATCCTCCGTGCGCCGAGCCTGTACTTTCCGCTCTCGTCGAGGTCCTCGTCAGGCATGAGGAGCATGAAGATCAGGGCCGCGACGGCATGGTTTTCGCTGCTCTTCGAGCGCAGGAACGTGCTGAAGTCGCGTCCGCGGATTTCGGGCGCCGTGTACATCTCATGTCCGACGGGACAGGGAAGGTTGGCGACCTGAACGCTGTCGCAGTCGACGAGATACGCTTCGTCGGGCGAGACGATCCTGATGTTGCTGAGGTTGACGTCGCCCACGAGCACGTTGAGCCTGTGCAGGCTCCCGATCGTCTTGAGGATCGTGACGGCGAGCTGCACGAGGTCGGCGCGGCTCCAGCCCGCAAAGCATTTGTCGAGCGGTCCTCGAGTCCGAAGCCCTTCGCTTCGGGCATCAGGCAGCCCGCGAAGAAGCCGTTGGAAAAGAGCATGCGCTGCGGCGCGCACACGCCCTTTGAGGCGGATCGGACGCGAGGCGAGAAGGCGGGACCTTGCCTCCCGGCGGGTCGCACTTGTCGGCATGGTAGATCTTGGCGACCATGCCGTTGCCTGCGTCGTAGACGATGCCTTCGCCGCCCTCGCCGAGCCTACGGCCGAGCGTGTGGGTCATGCCGAATTCGTCACAGACGACGTCGCCCTCGACGGGCGCCCTGTCGATGCCCACGGACGGTCCTCAAGGTCGATCACGCTCGTGCAGACGGGGAAGGCGGCGTGCAGGGCGGGCGCGGCCTTTTCGACGGCGGGAACGGCCGGCTTGGAAACGACCTTCGAAACGGACTCTTTCTCAGGACGGGACGCTTCGCGCACGTCGCCGGTGCGGCCTGCGGAGACGGTGCGCGCGGGACCGACCTTCCTGCGGGCGGAACCGCCTCGGACGAGACGAGATGGGCGCGGATCATTGGTACGGACTGACGGGAAAAATCGTTCATATTCGGCGGAAACATAAGCTCCTGAGTCTGCGGGTGGTTGAGAAAGCCGAGGTCGCCGCGGGAGAGCAGGCGAAGCACGTGCACCGGATGAAAGTGCATGAACTCGTCCTGATTGCGGCTGTAGAGGCCGGCGGCGAGCCTTCTGTCCTGGGTGATGAGAAGAAGCTTGTGCTCGGCGCGCTGCTCGTCAAAGATCTTCGCGAAGACGGGGTCGGCAAAAACGTTTTCCTGCGAGCCCGGACAGTCGATCTCGCGCAGGACGTCAAGCTTGTCCAGAGCGTCGTAGGCGGCCAGACCGCGCATGGCAAGCTGGCGCGTCTGCTCCTTCGGGGAGGAAAGATTCTTCTCAAGCTCTCTTCGCACCTCCTTCGGACAGTGGATGCTCACGCCTGCGTCCCTTAAGGCTGCGGCGCTTCGGGTGAAGAACGGCTCGCACCCGGAGGACATGAAGGAGCATGTATCGACGAAGATCCTCCAGCCTTCGTCAAGGTAGGACTGGAGTTCAACGGGCTTGAGTTCGGTGGTGGTCGTGCTGAGGCTCTGCATGGTCATGGCTTTTTCTCGGGTTGGAAGGATTTGTTGTCCGCCGCAGAAGGCGGAGCCTTTGCGGCGGGATGCATGTTCCTTGTGAAGGCGCATGGGACGGAGCCGGAATTTCGCAAATTTGCCTTTTCCCGGCCTCGTCTTACCAGAGGCGCACGGGAGGCGCGGGCATGGTGCCGTCGGCGTGCATGAGGCCCCGCTCCTTGATGAAGCCTCTCTCCGACATGGAAAGATGGGGACTGCATCTGTGGGGCTTTCGCTGCGGGCGGTAGCCTTCGCAGCGATAGGTCGTGATGAGGGTCTGGGTCGACGAGACGACAACAAGACCGCCGCGGCGCTCAAGCGTTTCGAGCGACCTGCGCATGTCCTGAAGAAGCGCGAAGCTTTCCTGCAGTCGGCGGCGTCAACTTCCTCGCCGAGGCCGAGCCTGGCGGCTTCAGACAGAAGGTAGCTGCGGACGTGTTCGATGGCGGCGCCGGAGGTGATTTTGGCGATGTGGTGCGAGCGGCTCATGGTGTCCTCCTTTGTGAGCGGTTGTCTGGCAAGTCTCACTTTAAGATCGGAGGCAGGTGCTCGGAGAAAGCGCAAATTTGCGGTTGCTGGTAGGGGTGGGTCGTTCGATCTAAGGATATCAGGCCGCAAATTTGCGGTTTTTGGAGGCGATCTCCCGCCAACTAACATGAAGGCATGAGCAACCCGTCATGAGGAGACCAGCCATGAACTGCACGCCGCACTGTTTTCCGGAAGGACCAGGCATTTTTCCGATCGCTGCCGTCAGCGGCGCATCGAGGACTTCGAGGTGGATCTCGCGCTTTTGTTCGGCGTGTCGAAGGAAGACCGCAACGAGCTCGGCAAAAAGAGCTGCGCGACATTCGGGCGACTCAACATTTCAAGATCAGGCGCTTCCTTTGCCCGAAGACGAAGTCCCTGCGCGCCTTTACGCAGGTCTTCGGGTTTTGCCTCGTGACATCATGTTCCTGTCGTTCTAGACTCGGGATGTTGTGCCGCTCAGGCGGCACCGCCCCACAAGACCAAAGAGGAGAACATGATGAAGTCCTTCAAGCTTCTGGCATCGATCGCGGCCATTTCCGCGGTCTTCGGCTGTGCGTCCACTGCCCCGTCCATGACGGACGGCACATACACGGGCGTCGGGCAGGGCAGGAACGGCGAGCTGACCGTCGAGGTCAAGGTTGACGCAGGAAAGCTTTCCGCCGTTCGCGTTGTGAAGCATGTCGAGACGGTCGGCATTTCGGACGCGGCCGTCAAGCAGATGCCTGCGCGCATCGTCGACGCCCAGAGCCTCAAGGTTGACGCCGTCTCCGGCGCCACGCTCACGAGCGAGGGCATCCGCACCGCCGTGGCCGACGCCATCAGGAAGGCGGGCGGCGATCCCGACGCGTTCGCGACGGCTGTCGTGACGAAGAAGGCTGCCGCCAGACTCATCAAGGAAAAGGCCGACGTGGTCGTGGTCGGTGCGGGCGGCGCGGGCATCTCCGCCGCCGTTCGTGCCGAAACGCTCGGCGCCAAGGTGATCCTTATTGAAAAGATGCCGGTGATTGGTGGCGCTACGGCGCTCAACGCGGGCACGCTGATCGCCACGGGCTCCCGCTTCCAGCGCGAGGCCATGCACGAGACGAAGGACTCGCCCGAGCTTGCCACGAAGGACATCTTCCGCGTCGGCAAGAACCGCAATGATCCGGTTCTTGTCAAGCAGGTGACCGAACGCGTGGGCGGCGTCGTGGACTGGCTCGTCTACGACCTGAAGATCCCGTACGGTCCCGCGGCAACGCAGTATCCCGACCATTCGGCCAACCGCCAGCTCGGCGTTCAGGGCCGATCGGTCACTACCTAAACCTGATGAAGGGAAAGTTCCTCGACATGGGCGGCAAGCTCATGCTTGAGACGCGCGCCGAAGAGCTTCTTCGTGACGACGCTGGCCGCGTCGTGGGCGTGCGCGCCAAGGATGCGCAGGGCAACACCGTCGAGCTGACGTCCAAGTCCGTGATTCTCGCCTCGGGCGGCTACGGCGCAGTGAAGAGCATGCTCCCGAAGGAGATGAGCAACTACGTCTTCTACGGCCTTGACAGCGAAACGGGCGACGGCTACAGGATGGCCACGGCGATCGGCGCCGACACGATCAACATGGACCTCGTCAAGATGTACCCGCAGGGCGTCGAGACGGTGCCGGGCCATGGTCTTGCGGCCACCGCGAGCTCGACCGACACGATGAAGAAGTCGGGCGCCATCTACGTCAACCGCGACGGCAGGCGCTATGTGGTGAAACGAGCGTGCCTCCCTGGGCGAACTCACCGACACGACGGTGGCTCAGCCCGGCCACATCGCCACATCGTGATGGATGCGAAGGCCTGGAAGGAATACGTTGCGAAGTCGCTTGAAGACAAGCTCGTGCCCGACGAAACCGCGCTCATGAAGTGGACGAAGATCGTCAACAACGGCCGTCCCGTCATGGCCGTTGCGGACACGCTCTCCGAAGCTGCGAGCGTGATGGGCGTCGATGCCAAGGGACTTGAGGCTACGGTGCGTGACTGGAACAAGATGGTGAAGCAGGGCAAGGACACCGCCTTCGGCCGTCAGATCACGGGCGGCATCGGCGAGGGGCCGTACTACATCGTCGAGCAGAAGGTCCGTTATCAGACGACGCTCGGCGGCCTGCGTGCGGGCGAAGGCCTGCGCATCCTTGACAAGAGCGGCAAGCCGATTCCGGGTCTCTTCGGTGCTGGCTGCGTCGTGGGCGGCGCCAACGGCGCGGACTCCATGACCGCCATGATGAACTCCTGGGCCATCGTCTCGGGCGTCATCGCGGCTGAAACGGCCGTCGGCAAGTAAGTCGTGAAGGAGCCGCCCGTGCGTCGGGCGGCATCATGAAGGCC
>VOFC01000376.1_pt1 | contig 20221 bp, 34 predicted proteins | sample 5384161 | NCBI WGS metagenome assembly VOFC01 (sample SAMN12384722, study PRJNA508395) | human gut metagenome | isolation source: healthy gut B | host: Homo sapiens
GTGGGAGAAAGGAACTCGGTTTTTGCTGGAAATCCAGAACGCATCAGAAGGCGTGAAAGTGTTTGTCAACAGCGTCAGTTCTGAAATTCAAGTTGCGTCGCCGTTTCGCTATGATTTGACCGATTTTTATGAAAGAAGGCGAAAATGAAATTGTTATTGAAGTAGCAACAACTCTGGAACGTGAGATGTATGCCTGCACAGGAAACGGTCAGGAGCCAGCCTGCGGTTCTGGAATTACAGGACTTGTCTTTACGGAAGTAACAAGAGAAAAGTAAAGATATGCGTAGTTTTGAAAAAGAAAAACCATAGAAGAAAAAGGAGCTTTTTTCATATAATACAATCATCAGATGAAACGGAAGAAACCTTTAAAAAGAAAGGATGATAAATATGAAAAAAACTCAGACTAGGAATTATTGGATATGGATTTATGGGACAATGGCATAACAATCATGCCGGAACTCTGGAAGAAGTAGAAATCGTGGCAATTTGTGATACGGATTCGGAAAAACGTGCAGAAGCACCGAAAAATGTGAAGCTGTATACAGATTATAAAGCACTTCTTGCAGATTCGGATGTAGAGTGGGTCATGATCTCAGTACCGAACCATCTTCATCATGACATTGCCATTGATGCCGCAAAGGCAAAAAATATTATTGTGGAAAAGCCATGTGCTTTAAATGTGCAGGAATTTGATGAGATGTATCAGGCTGCAAAAGATAATGGAGTGCTTTTTACCGTCGATCAGAACCGCCGTTGGGACCGTGACTACTGCACGGTAAAGAAGGTCCTAGAGCAAAACAGCATTGGCAAAGTATTTATGGTCAAGTCTAGTCATTATGGAGTATTCGGAAGAATGCACGACTGGCACGAATATCCGGAATGCGGCGGCGGAATGCTCTATGACTGGGGCGTTCATCTCATTGACCAGATGCTGGATCTTATCCCTGGAAAGATTACGCAAATCAGCGCAGACATGAAATGTGCAGTAAACAAATCAGTAGATGATTATTTCCGTATCCTTCTTTACTTTGACAACGGACTGGCTGCAGAAATCGAGCTTGGAACCTTCCTTCTGAAAAAACTTCCAAGATGGTATGTTGCCGGAGATACAGGAACATTAGTAGTTGAAAACATCAAGGCAGATGAGGGTGCAATTTATCGGGCAAAAGAGTTTAGAGAGGCACTTCCGAAAACAGTGAAAAACATTGATGCAGACACTACCAGAACCTTCTCTGTGAAAGCAGAAGATGTAGTTTCCACAGAACCTCTTCCGGAAATCCATCGCAAACACAATGACTGGAACGATTTCTTCCGCAACATTGTAGGCGTGATCAATGGCACCGAGGAATTGATCGTGAAACCGGAACAGGTAAGAAGAGTGCTTCAGGTTATGGAACTTGCAAGAAAATCAGCAGCACTGAGAAAATCAGTTGATTTTGAATAGTGAAACGGAATGTTGCCTGTGGGTGACATCACCATATATGAAAATGAATTAAGAAAAATGGAGGACAAGACAAATGAAAGACGGAAAGTTACAGATTGGATTTATTGGATGTGGCGGTATTGCTTTTAACAAACATTTTCCATCCTTACAGGCACTGCCGGATTTATGCGATATGGTTGCATTCTGCGACATCGTAGAAGAAAGAGCTGTAAAAGCAGCAAAAGAGTATGGCGCTCCAGGTGCCAAAACTTATACAGACTATAATGAAATGCTCAAAGATGATTCCATTGATGTAGTTCATGTACTTACACCTAACGTGGTCCATGCTCCGGCAACTGTAGCAGCATTTGAAGCTGGAAAGCATGTTCTCTGTGAGAAACCTATGGCTCACAGCACAGAAGCTGCAAACCAGATGCTTGCAGCCTGGAAAAAATCCGGTAAGAAATTCACAATTGGCTACCAGAACCGTTTCCGTCCAGAAGTAGAGGCTCTTCATAAAGCATGTGAGGCTGGAGAGCTTGGTGAGATTTATTTTGCAAAAGCACATGCAGTACGACGCAGGGCAGTTCCTACATGGGGCGTATTCCCGAACAAAGCTCTTCAGGGTGGCGGTCCTCTTATTGATATCGGAACACATGCCCTTGATATGACACTGTGGATGATGGACAACTATAAACCGGTATCTGTTTCCGGTTCTGTATTCTACAAGCTGGGCCATCTGGAAGAAGCAGCAGAGAGCAACATTTTTGGACCATGGGATCCGAAAACTTATGAAGTAGAAGACTCTGCATTTGGCTTTATTAAGATGGAAAATGGAGCAACTATTTATCTTGAGTCTTCCTGGGCATTAAATATGTTAGGCGCAAAAGAGGCGGCAACGACTCTTTGCGGAACAAAAGCTGGCGCTGAGATCCGTTCTGGTATGAGCGTAAAAGATAAAGAGGATAAGCTTGTTTACAATCGCGGAGTACATGGAAAGCTTATGGAGGAGCATTGCTCATCAGGAAGCGCTGTTGCATACTTCAGCGGCCCGAAGCTTACAGATGGAGTAAAAGGAAGCAATGCAGTGGCTTAATGCAATCAAGAATGATACAGAGCCGTTAGTAAAACCTGAGCAGGCATTTGTTGTAACTCAGATTCTTGAGGGAATTTACAAAGCTGCAGAGACAGGTAAAGAAGTATTCTTCTAAAAGGAGGACATGGAAATGAAGTTAGGACTGATCAGTGCCATTCTGGGAGATCTGAACTTTGAAGAAATGATTGATTTCCTAGCTGAGTGCGGACTGGAATGTGTGGAAGTTGCCTGCTGGCCAAAAGGAAAAAAGCAGAGCGCCGCTATGCAGGGGTAAGCCACATTGATGTAGATACACTGGACGATGAGAAATGTGCGCATATTCTGGATTACTGCCAGAAAAAGGGTGTTGAAATTTCATCCCTTGCATATTATCCAAAAATACAATGGAACCGGATGTAGAGAAGAGAACAGCATATATTGAACATTTACATAAACTGATTGATGCATCCGCAAAACTGGGTGTAAACATGATCACAACCTTTATTGGAAGAGATCCAAAGAAAACAGTAAGCCAGAATCTGGAACTAGTGAAAGAAATCTGGCCTCCGATTCTGGATCATGCAAAGGAAAAAGGTGTGAAGGTTGCGATTGAAAAAATTGCCCAATGCTTTTTACAGAAGATGAGTGGCCGGGCGGACAGAACCTGATGACAACGCCGGCAATCTGGAGACAGGTATTTGAGATTTTTGGATTATGACAATTTTGGCATTAACTATGATCCGTCTCATTTTATCTGGCAGCAGATTGATTACATTCATCCGCTGTATGAGTTTAAGGATAAAATTTTCCATGTGCATTACAAAGATATCAAAATCTATCCGGAGAAACTGGCGGATGTTGGAATCATGGCAACGCCTCTGCAGTATATGTCTCCGAAGATTCCTGGCCTTGGAGATGTTGACTGGGAAAATATGTATCTGCCCTGACAGATATCGGATACAAAGGATATACCTGCATTGAGATTGAAGATAAAGCCTTTTGAAGGTACGGTAGAAGATGCCAAAAATGCAGTGCGTCTTAGCACAAGATATCTGAGAAATTTTGTAATATGATGGAAAATTGTCTGAAACAAGGCTTTGACAATTGCATAATCAGACACTATAATAAGTGTAATTGATAAGCTTTTTAGCGTAAACAAGGGTAATTGCAGAGAACGTAATTGCCCTTTTCGCATTAAAAGACGCAGGAGGCAAATGGCAAATGATAAGCGTATTGATCGTGGATGATGAGGTGCTTTTGTGCGGAAGGCGTGAAATGCAGTACAGATTGGAATGCATTGGAAGTAGATCAGGTATACACTGCATACAGCATGAAACAGGCTATAAAAGTCCTGGAAGAAAATGACGTGGATATCATACTTACCGATGTGGAAATGCCCAAAGGAACCGGATTGGATTTGCTGGAATGGGTTCGCGAGCAGGGAATGAATCCTGTGAGCATTTTGCTTACCAGCTATGCACAGTTCAATTATGCGAAACAGGCAATTGAACTTGGAGTACTGGAATATCTCTTGAAACCAATAGATTCGAAATTATTGTATCAGGTATTTGAAAAAGCTGTATCTAAAGTAAAGGAAAAACATGAATATAAAAAGAAATTCATGAGCAGGCTCAGTATTGGAGTGTTGCCGAGAAAGATAGACTACGTAATTTTGGCGGAATGTTCTGGAGCGGAGGATTGATGCCAGTAGCCAGGTGATTCGGGAGCGGGCTGCGAAGGAACACCTTCCATTTCATGAAAACTATTTATACATGCCAGTGATGTTTAAGATACATATGGAGAAATCAGTCGGAAACTGGATAAACTGTACGGAACCCTTGAAGGAGAGACTGCAGAACTGTGTATTTCCTGACTGGAAACAGGTAGTGCCGGCTTATCGTGAAGATCGTCTTCTGACCATTGTAGAGCTTTCAGATGAAATGGACGAATACAGAAAAAATATAATGGAAAACTGCAGGCATTTTATTCGTGATTGTAAAGAACATTTGAACATTATTTTTTTCCTGTTATGTAGGAGAATTTCGGGAACCGGGAGAACTGGCAGAACAGTATGAACGTCTGGGGAAAGCAGATTCCAATAATGTAGCAGAGCATTCTGGCGTGTATGGGATTGAACTTGCAGATCAGAGATTACCGTATAAAAGACCAGATATTGAATCATGGATACGCTTGTTATCACGTAGAGAGTACAATGAGGCAATTGAACGAATGGAACACGATCTTCAAGTGATGATTCATGAAAGAAAAATTGACAGAGGAGTGCTGGAACAGCTTTGCCATGATTTTACTCAGTCTTTTTATGGATTTCTGGAAATGAAAGGGTTGCAGGCTCATCAGTTCCTGGATGATGAGAAAGTTGTGGGGGTATATCAGAGCAGAGCTGTCACAGTGGCTAATTTTTTAAATGGAGTCGATATGTGATAAAAAGAGCCGAAACAGCTTTGGAAATTGCAGAAAACTCCCAAAGTGCTGTTAGCCGTGTGAAGAAATATATAGATGATCATTTGGAGGAAGACTTGAATCGTAATCAACTGGCAGGACTGGTATATATGAGCACTGATTATCTGTCAAAGCTGTTCTTGCAGGAGATAGGATGCAAATTGTCTGAGTACATCATCAGCGCAGAATGAAAGCAGCTTCTAAACTTCTGGAGGAAACAGATCTTACGGTAGGTGAGGTGGCAGATAAAGTGGGATATTCTAATCTTGCCTACTTTACAAAGGTATTTCGTGTGAAAAAAAATGGTTGTACTCCGGCCGTATACAGGGTATCTTTTCGTAAAAAGAATTAGGCAAGGTTTGTTAAGCGGGGGCAAGAAATGAAATATGGCCTATTTACATGACATATTCAGAAATTCTTCCATCGCCTTAGTGAAATATCGTCCTTTTTTTCCAGTAAAAACAAATCCTTCTGCTGTTATGCTGTGCCGGAAGCTTGTAATAAACTACATTATGATTATGTGGGATTCGGGACAGCATAATATCACCAATAAAGGAAATACCCATTCCGGACTGACAGATGTTATAAGCAGTCATCTGCTGGTCCATATTTAAAACAACATCTGGTTCAAAATCATTAGCCTGGCAGATCTGCCGGGCTCTTTTTCCCGTATCATTCTCATTTTTCATCATAATAAAAAGGAAGTCCCTTGAAGCTTTTCAGTGGAACTATTGGAAAAGAAGGATTCAGGAAGCTGCCATTCTGTATTTGCAAGTCTGTTATCTGGTAATCCTTCAGAGAGGCATTTATAGGAAAATGGCTGGGGACTGCCAGAATCAGATGCTCTTCATGAAAAATGCGGCTGTCAAAAATATCCGGATTCAGGGCAGTGTTGTCAAGAATCAGGTCTACAGAACCCTTTTGCAGAAGCTCAGCCAGCTGAGCCGTACTTTCTTCAATCAAATTTATCTTTATATGGGGATAACACGTTACAAAGGCAGAAATTAAAGGGGGCAAAATCCAGGAGGAAAAGAGATTGCTTCCGCCAAGAGTAAGATTTCCGGTGGACAGCTTATCCCAGTCATGTATAAAGGCGGAAAAGCTTCTGTGAATGCCCAGGATTTCTTCCACACAGCGGATGTATTCTTTTCCGCATTCGGTTAATCGGTCAAAGATGGGATATCCGATACGTTTTTCTATACGTTTTACATTTGCACTTAAAGAAGGCTGTGAAATAAAAGATTAGCAGCAGCTTTGGAAAAGCTTTTTTTCTTTATAGACCTCATAAACATATTCCATTCCCTGAAACATAAAAACTCCTTTCTGAACTTCAGACCTTTTCCTTTGACATCGTTATTATAATTTGTAAATTATAATTATTATAAAAATATAAGTATTTGCTTATATTATATAAGATACTTATAATAAGGGCAAGTAAAAAACAAAGCGGGAAACCGCAGGAAATAAACAGAAAAGATTGGAGAAATTAGAAATGAGCGAGCAGGAATTCCGTACGGAAAAGATTCAATTGGTACCAAAAATGTACCGGAAGATGTATATTATGGCGTGCAGTCATTACGTGCAGCAGAGAACTTTCATATTACAGGTTTAAATATGCATCCGGAAATTATTAACAGTCTTGCTTATATCAAAAAGGCAGCAGCAATTACAAACTGTGAAGCTGGCCTTCTGGACAAAAAAATTGCACAGGCAATTGTAAAGGCATGTGATGAAATTCTTGGAGGAAAGCTTCATGAGGATTTTATTGTAGATCCTATTCAGGGTGGAGCCGGAACCTCTTTAAATATGAATGCAAATGAGGTAATCGCAAACAGAGCCAATGAAATTCTCGGTGGCAAAAAAGGGTGATTATTCTATAGTAAATCAAACGATCATGTAAACTGCGGACAGTCTACCAATGACGTTATTCCTACTGCCGGTAAAATGACTTCTCTTCGCCTTCTTAAGAATTTAAAGAAAGAGCTTATGAGACTGCATACTGCACTGGAGAAAAAAAGCAGAAGAGTTTGACGGCGTGATCAAAATGGGAAGAACCCAGCTGCAGGACGCGGTTCCCATCCGTCTGGGACAGGAATTTAAGGCATACAGTGTAGCTGTACTTCGCGATATCAGACGTATGGATAAAGCAATGGATGAAATGCGGACTCTTAATATGGGTGGAACTGCAGTAGGAACCGGACTGAATGCAGACGAAGCTTATCTTCTTCGCCGAATTGTGCCGAACCTTAGTGAAATCTCCGATATGGAACTGGTACAGGCTTATGATCTTATTGATTCCACCCAGAACCTGGATCCTTTTGTGGCTGTATCGGGAGCTGTGAAGGCTTGTGCAGTGACTCTTTCCAAAATTGCCAATGACCTTCGACTTATGTCCTCTGGTCCGAGAGCCGGATTTGGGGAAATCAATCTTCCGGCAAAGCAGAATGGTTCTTCCATCATGCCGGGTAAGGTAAACCCGGTTATTCCTGAGGTAGTAAATCAGGTGGCATTTAATGTAATAGGAAACGATGTGACAATTACTATGGCTGCAGAAGCCGGACAGCTGGAATTGAATGCTTTTGAGCCGATTATCTTTTTATTGCCTGTTTCAGTCTATTGATACTCTTGGATATGCAGTACAGACTTTCGTTGATAACTGTGTTACCGGAATCACAGCAAATGAGACAAGATGCCGCTATTTCGTAGAAAATAGTGTGGGAATCATTACTGCAATCTGTCCGTATGTTGGTTATCAGAAAGCAGCAGAAATAGCAAAAGAAGCAATTAAAACAGGAGAATCTGTAAAAAAAAAATTAATCATTGAGCAGGGTATTCTTACAGAGGAACAGATGGATGAAATCCTGGATCCGGTACAGATGACAGAACCTGGAATTTCCGGAAAAGAGCATCTGACTGATTAAAAATTTCAAATCGATTATCATGTAAAGGCAAGGTGCTATTTGACACTTTGCCTTTTTTTGTCTATACACGAGAAAAACTCTGACTATCGACACCTTTGTATAACTGGACTAAAAAATAAGAACTATGATAGCTGTGAAGATACCGGGCAGTTATGAACCATAAGAGAGGGGGATTCAGATGACACACCCAATATTATCAGTGAAAATGTATGAGCTGGATAAGAAACTGGAGCAGACACATAGCCGCATTCAGTTTGCAGAAACTATGGATACAGAAAGACTGCATCAGCAGATTCAGAATCTTCGCCAGGAATGTGCAGAAAGCAGGATCACACTGGAAAACAGGCTGCATTATTCAAAGACAGGATGTGTGACAAGGCTGGCAAATGTTTTTGACCAGGTGGAAGCTGCAGTGGAAAAGGTTCTGGAGGCAAGAAATCTGGATTTGAGAGCAGAAAAAAGCGAGCAGTTAAATGCAAATTTTCTTCCCAGTGCAGAGGAAAAATTCTCACTGCGGAATATGCCCTTGATTTTGCTGTACAGGCAGTAAACCGGGCGTTGCTGGTGTCCCCTGGAAGCGATAGAGGCTCAGCGACTGGAAGAAGAGAAGGAGGAAAATAAATCATGAAGGAAGTAAAAACGCCAAAAAAGCCGTTGATCTATTATTATGGCATCGTGCTTTTGGTACTGATTGTTTTTAATCTGGTGGTATCTCCTATTTTGATGGAGCATCAGGTGGAAGAAACAGATTATGGTACGTTTATGAGCATGATTGATGCAAAAAATATCGGTGAGGTTGAGGTAGAGGATAACCAGATTGTATTTACCGACAAAAATAATGAAAAAGATTTATAAAACCGGGCTTATGAATGACCCGGAGCTTACAGACAGACTGTACAAATGCGGAGCTACCTTTGCCAAAGATATTGACCAGCAAACATCACCTATTATTAGTTTTCTGGTAACCGGAATCCTTCCTCTGCTGATTTTTATCGCTCTTGGAAACTACATGGCAAAAGAAATTGATGGAGCAGGCAGGCGGCAAAAAAACTCAATGGCGTTTGGAATGGGAAAAAGCAACGCCAAGGTTTATGTGCAGTCCAGTGAAGGAATTCGTTTCGCAGATGTGGCTGGTGAGGAAGAGGCGAAGGAAAATCTGGCTGAGATTGTAGATTATCTTCATAATCCAAAGAAATACACAGATGTAGGAGCGTCCATGCCAAAAGGAGTTCTTCTTGTAGGCCCTCCAGGAACTGGTAAAACAATGCTTGCCAAGGCTGTTGCCGGAGAAGCGAATGTGCCGTTTTTCTCCATTTCCGGTTCTGAATTCGTAGAGATGTTTGTTGGTATGGGCGCGGCCAAAGTACGTGATCTGTTTAAACAGGCAAATGAAAAAGCTCCCTGTATCGTATTTATCGATGAGATCGATACAATCGGTAAAAACGTGATGGAAAAATCGGCGGAAATGATGAGCGAGAACAGACATTGAATCAGCTCCTTACTGAAATGGATGGTTTCGAAGGCAACAACGGCGTTATCATTCTGGCGGCAACCAACCGTCCGGAATCTCTTGACCCGGCGCTTACCCGTCCTGGCCGTTTTGACCGCCGTGTTCCGGTTGAACTTCCGGATCTTGCAGGCCGTGAAGCAATTCTGAAGGTTCATGCGAAAAAGATCAAAGCATCTGATGATGTGGATTTCCATACGATTGCACGTATGGCATCTGGCGCATCTGGTGCAGAGCTGGCAAATATTATTAATGAGGCAGCACTTCGGGCAGTCCGCAGTGGACGTACCATAGTTACAGAGGCTGATCTGGAAGAAAGTATTGAGGTGGTTATTGCCGGTTACCAGAAGAAAAATGCAGTGCTTTCCGATCAGGAGAAAAAAGTGGTTTCCTATCATGAGATTGGACATGCGTTGGTGGCTGCTCTTCAGAGCCATTCTGCTCCTGTACAGAAGATTACGATTATTCCACGTACCTCCGGTGCGCTTGGTTATACCATGCAGGTGGAGACTGGTGACAAATACCTGATGACAAAGAAGGAACTGGAAAACAAAATCGCTACATTTACTGGCGGACGTGCCGCTGAGGAAATTGTTTTCGGCGAGATTACAACAGGCGCTTCCAATGATATTGAGCAGGCAACCAAGATCGCCCGTGCTATGATCACCCGTTACGGAATGACGGATGAGTTTGATATGGTTGCGATGGAGACGGTTACCAACCAGTATCTTGGCGGCGATGCTTCTCTCTCCTGTTCAGCAGATACGCAGAAAGAAATTGATGAAAAGGTTGTGGAGCTTGTGAAACGGGAGCATGAAAAAGCGAAGAAGATCTTGATAGACAACCGCAAGAAGCTGGATGAGCTTGCAATGTTCCTTTATGAAAAGGAAACAATTACAGGCGAAGAATTCATGGGGATCCTGAACAAAGAGGAGAGTGAGAAAAAATGAGAAGACGTTCACGTTATGGTTGGCTGGAACTCATTGAGGGAATCCTGCTGATTCTTCTTGGAATTTATACGCTGATCAATCCTGGAAATATGATTCGTGGTGTCACAGTGGTTTATGGCTTTTTGGCAGTAGTTACCGGAATTTCCGATATTGTATTTTATGCGAAAACAGACCGCTATATTGGTTTTGGTCCTACCATTTCGCTGGTTTCGGGAATCCTTAGCATTCTTGCCGGATTGATGCTTTTGATGTACCCAAATGCCGGAGAACTGATTACTATTATGCTTCTTCCGATTTGGTTTATCGCCCATTCCGTATCCAGACTGACCCATCTCCCTCTTGTTCGTCTGGCTGGAAAAAATTTTTCTATTATTTTACGATGATTTTGAACATTGTGGGAATTATTCTTGGCTGTCTGATGATCATCTGGCCAGTCATTGCCCTGTTTTCCATAGCCTTAATTATCGGCTTTTACCTGATTCTTTTTGGGAATCGACAGTATCGTTATGGCCTGCAGCAATATGGACGCCGGATGGATGTAAAATATAATTTCCCAAAACGCAGCCGCACAGCATGTGGCTGCGTTTTTTGACGTAAATCCAACCTGTATTTATCGGTTGACATAGCAAGTCGCCAGATGATAAAATTAACTTAAGGACAATATTAAAGATTATTAGAATATTTCGTTGAATTATTGTATTATCTGCGGAACGCAATAAAGGAGACTTACATATGGCAACACTTAAGGATGTAGCGAAAGCATCTGGTCTTACGGTGGGAACCGTTTCCAGAGTATTGAACAACAGAGGATATATCAGTGACAAAACAAGGGAAAAAGTATATCGGGTAATGAAAGAACTGGATTATCAGCCGAACGAAACAGCCCGTGCCCTGTCCAAGCAGAAAAGTAATACCATAGGAGTTATTCTCCCCAATATTGAACATCCTTATTTCGCTAAGACGTTAAGTCGATTGGAGCGAGAGGCGGCGAAGCATGGATACCGCATTATGCTTTTTGTTTCCAGATATAAGGAGGAACGGGAAGAGCAGTGCATTGAAAGGTGTAAGAGTGAAAGAGTAGCGGGCGTTGTTCTTTGCAGCGGCAGCTTTGAGACCGAGAAGTTTAAGGGCCTGGATTTTCCGTTGATTACCCTGGAGCGCTCTATGGATGAGGGAACCTCCGGAATTGAATGCGACAACTACCAGGGCGGAGTAATGGCAACTGAACTCCTGATCCAAAAGGGATGCCGGAAGCTGATGTATATTGGCGAAGTGAGTGCCGGAGTAGACGTAAGGATGCCCGGTGACCTTCGTGAGGTTGCATTTAGGGATACGTGTAAAAAAAGAACGAAGACTGACAATGTGGTTATAGTAACCGATAAGGGACTTTTTGATTCCCTTGAATACTATGAATTTGTGCGGAAGGCACTTATGGAAACCCGGATGTGGATGGTGTGTTTGCAAGCTCGGATGTAATTGGTGCACATGTGTTGCAGGTATGCAGTAATCTTGGTATTGAGGTACCGAAGCAGCTGAAGATTGTAGGCTTTGATGATGTGAATATTGCTCAGTTTACAAGTCCGGGCCTTACCACGATTCATCAGCCGGTGGAACAGATGGCAGAAATGGCTGTCTCTGCCATTGCACAGATTGATGCGGGGAAGACGGTTCCTACCAAGACAGTATTTCCTGTTACTCTGGTTGAGCGCGGAACAACCTGATTCATGCTCCGCAGTGCTTATCTGCTGTCGGGGGAAGAATTATGAAAGTATTAAATATCAGATATTAGACTTCTATATTACGGAAGTTTATTATCTGATATTTTTATTTTTGAGAAAAGAACGCCTTTAATGGTTTTGCAGAAAATAAAAATGACATGCGGTTGCGATAAAAAAGATGGTAAATTTTGAAAAAATCAAAGAAAATATAAAATTAAATTTAATCCACAAAAATCAACATGTAAAAATGCACAAAAACAGCATGACAAAATAGTATAACTCTAACAAAATGACTTTAAAACAGAAAAAATGTATGACAACCGCTTGACATATACAAACCATAATGCTATCATACAATCATCAAGAACACGTCAAAGAGAACGTAAAAAATAGGAGGAAGAAAGAAATGAAAAAACGTATTTCAATGGCAATCGCAGTGGCAACCGCAGCAGCAATGATGACAGGCGCAGCTGTACCGGTTATGGCAGATGATGTGAACATCACAATTTTCAACTCCAAGATGGAGGTTCAGAGCCAGTTCGAAGAGAAGGCTGCTGAGTACACAGAAGAGACAGGAGTTGGCGTAGAGGTTTATTACAGCAGTGATACAGTATCTGCACATCTGGCTACCAGATATTCTGCAGACGATCCATACACAATTTCTATGGTAGATCCGAAAGACATCTATTCACTGGCAGCAGACCATGCAATCGACTTAAGTGATCAGAGCTGGGTTAACGAGACAGATTATGCAATCGGCGTAGACGGACAGATCAATGGCTTCCCAACCTGCCTTGAGGCACGTGGACTTATTTACAACGCAGATGCAATTGAAGCAATCACAGGTGAGACCTTCAATCCGGATGACTACAAGACACTGGACTCCTTCAAAGAGCTTCTTGAGAAGCTTAAAGAAGGCGGTATGGAGACACCTACCGGAATCATGAAAGAGGACTGGTCTCTTGCAGCTCACTTCCTTGCTGAGATCTATGAAGAGCAGCCGGATGTAGAAGCATTTATCACATCCCTTCATGAAGGAACAGCTGATCTTGCAAACAATGAGAAATTCAATTCTCTTATGGATTTCTTCGATGTGATGATGGAGAACAACTACGCTAAAAGATTCTGCAATTGCTGCAGAGCGCGAGACAACTGAGATGATGCTTGCAGAAGGACAGATCGCATTCCTGTTCGGAGGAAACTGGGACTGGTCTGTAATCAACGCTTATGATTACACAGAGAACATGGGAATGATGCCAGTACCACAGAACACAGATGACGGATCCAATGAGAAGCTTGTTGGTGGAGGTTCCAAATTCATGATGATCGATTCCTCTGATGCAACAAGTGATGAGCAGCGTCAGGCAGCAAAGGACTTCCTTACATGGCTTGCTGATTCCGATGAAGGACAGAGCTTCATCGCAGAGACATGTGCACTTGTTCCGGCATTCTCCAACAATGAGAAAGAAGTTTCCGATCCACTTGGAAAATCTGTTAAGAAATATGCAGATGAAGGTGCTCTGATTCCGAACTACAACTACCTTCCGGATGATCACATCTCCATGTGCGGTGCAATCTTCCAGAAATATCTTGCAGGACAGGTTGACAGAGCAGAGTTCGCAGCTGAGCTTGAGAACTACTGGCAGAACACTACTCCTGTAGAGCACTAAAAAGCTTCATAGTTCTGTTTCAATATAGAAATATGCCACCCCCTTCAAGAGGCTGCACGCCTGTGTCATGCGGCGTGCGGTCTCTTTCCCTCTTTGAGGCTAAGCACCAAAAAAGCAGGGAAAAAGGGGAAAAAGAAAAGGGAAAGGGGATCGTGATCATGGATAGAAACACCATGAAATATAAAGTAAAACAGTATTTAATGTTTGCTGGCGTTTCCACTGTTCTGTTTTGTGCAGTTGTAATCCTTCCGTTTATTTATGGATTATATCTTACCTTCACAAGCTGGGACGGTGTTTCAAAAGAGAAACCATTTGTTGGTTTGGCAAACTATATTGCTACATTCCAGGATGCAGCTTACTGGCAGGCACTTGGCCGTACATTAATTTATTCAGTTATTGCCGTAATTCTGGTAAACGTAGTAGCATTTTTCCTTGCATACCTTCTGACCAGCGGAATCAAAGGACAGAACTTCTTCCGCGCAGGCTTCTTCGTACCAAACCTGATTGGTGGTATCGTACTTGGTTATGTCTGGAAATTCGTATTTAACCGTGCGTTTGTTGCACTTGGAAAATCTCTTTCCGTAGGAGCGCTTTCCACCTCCTGGCTGGCTACCACAAACGGTGCTATGGCCTGCTTGATCATAGTATCTGTATGGCAGTATGCCGGATATATGATGCTGATCTATGTAGCTGGATTCATGAGCGTATCCAAGAGCCTTATGGAAGCTGCACAGATTGATGGATGTACTAAGACTCAGGCAACCTTGAACGTGACGATTCCGCTTATGAGATCATCCTTCGTACAGTGTCTATTCCTTACAATCACAAGATGCTTTATGGTATACGATGTAAACCTTTCCCTGACAAAGGGTGAACCCTTCAACTCTTCAGTAATGGCAGCAATGCACGTATACAATCAGGCGTTCTCTTATAAAAAATTATGGTACTGGCCAGGCAGAGGCATTGGTTCTGTTTGTTGTCTGCGCAATAGTAGGTGTTACTCAGGTTTATATTGGTAAGAAAGGGGAGGTGGCAGCATAATGGACGAAAACAAAAAAAGCAGCTCAGAAAAAAGAAAGTCACCCATTTTATTACAATGGCAGTGCTGGTCATCCTGTTTCTTGCCTTCATCTTCCCGTTTATTATGGTTATCATCAATGCATTTAAAACCAAAGGTGATATCACAGCAGATCCGTTAGCATTGGTTGGCTCTCATGGATTTATTCTGACCAACTTTACAGATGCTATGAAGAAGATGAATTTTGCTACATCCTTCACTAACTCTTTGATGATTACTACAATTTCTACAATCTTTACAATTCTGCTTTCAGCAATGACAGCGTTTGTAATTGTTCGTAACAAATGGAAAGCATGCGGACTTTTGTTTTCCTTAATGATCGCTTCCATGGTCATCCCGTTCCAGGTACTGATGATTCCTCTGGTATCTTTATACGGCGGTATCTTTGGTGTGCTGAACAGCAGAATCACCCTGATTCTTATGCACATCGGATTTTCACTTTCCATGGCAACCTTCATGTTCCATGGAGCTATTCATACCAGCATTCCTTTGGAACTGGAAGAAGCAGCACTTATTGATGGATGTACCAGATGGCAGACCTACTGGAAAATTGTATTCCCGCTTCTGAAACCCACCATCGCTACCGTAGCAGTTATCGATGCAATGGCATTCTGGAATGACTACCTTCTTCCAAGCCTTGTTCTTGGACGTAAGGAGCTGTACACACTTCCAATCGCCACACAGGCATTTTATGGTACATATTCAACAGACCTTGGATTGGTAATGGCGGCCCTCCTTCTGGCAATGCTTCCGATCCTGGTATTATATCTGTTCCTGCAGCGTTACATTGTTGAGGGTGTTACCTCCGGAGCAGTCAAGGTTAACAACGAATACACATGGGGCCCAATGATAGCGATATTTTTGGACCCCATAACTACTATAGGGAGATAAAAAATATGACAAGTCAGACTTTACGAGATGCCAGAAGATATGAAGAAGCAATGGCACAGAATATCACAGCCCAGGAGAGACCGGAATTTCATTTATCTCCAAGAGTTGGCTGGATGAATGATCCTAACGGCTTTTCTTATTATAAAGACAAATTTCATTTATTTTACCAGTATTATCCATATGATTCTCAGTGGGGTCCAATGCATTGGGGACATGCGGTAAGTGAGGACCTTCTGCACTGGGAATACCTTTCCGGCAGCTATTGCTCCGGATATGCCATATGATTATGTTGGATGCTTCTCAGGAAGTGCCCTTGAGCTTCCGGATGGACAGCAGCTTTTTATGTATACCAGTGTGCGTAAAGAAGCAGCCGGACGGCAGTGTCCGTGATATTCAGACACAGAGCCTTGCAGTTGGAGATGGAATGGACTATGAGAAGGATGTGAGAAACCCGATTCTGACTGTGGAAGATATGCCAAAGAACAGCAGTCCTTTTGATTTTCGCGATCCTAAAATGTGGAAATGTGAGGATGGCACGTATCGCTGTGTGATGGTAAATAACAGAATGGATGGTACAGGAGGACGTATTCTTCTCTATAAGAGTGCAGATGGATATAACTGGGAATTTGAATCCGTTATGCTTTCTAATGATGGCAGCTTCGGAAAAATGTGGGAGTGCCCGGATTTCTTTACACTGGATGGAAAAGATGTGGTGCTGATAAGTCCGCAGGATATGCTTCCTAAAGGCTTTGAGTATCACAATGGAGATTGAACTCTTTGCCTTATCGGTAAATTTGATGAGGAAACCAAGACCTTTATTCCGGAAAAGAACCAGGCAGTAGACTATGGTATCGACTATTATGCAATGCAGACAGTAGAAGCGCCGGACGGCAGAAGAATTATGATTGGCTGGATGCAGAACTGGGATACATGCGAATAATAGAATTCCAAAGGGCAAATGGTTTGGGCAGATGAGCCTTCCAAGAGAGCTTTCTATTAAGGATGGCAGACTGATCCAGAAACCTGTCCGTGAATTGGAGAACCTTCGCACAAACAAAGTAGAGTAAAAAATGTTGCTTTTGAGGATGTAATCCGTCTGGATGGCGTATCCGGCAGATGTGTGGATATGGAAATCACACTTCGTCCTGGAGATGCACAGGATATTTATAAGAAATTTGCAGTTCGTTTTGCTCAGAATGAAACCTATCATACTGCAGTAAGCTTCCGTCCTTATGAATCTATACTGAAAATTGACCGTAAATTCTCCGGTTCCAGAAGAGCAATCATTCATCAGAGAAGAAGTCTTGTGAACAGCGAGAATGGGGAGTTGAAGCTTCGTCTGATCCTGGATCGCTACAGTGCAGAGATTTTTGTAAATGATGGAGAGCATGTGCTTACAGCTACCCTTTATACAGATCTGGAAGCAGATGGAATTTCCTTCTTTGCAGATGGTAAAGGTGGAAATGGATGTTACCCGGTATGAACTGCGCAAATAAATCAGGAAAATGATCTGATGGCAGATATGAGGAGGAAAAAGAACGTGAACCAGAGGGAAAGAAAGAAAAGAACAGTAAAAGCTGAGACTGTTGCAAAGACAGTACCAACAGCGAAAGAGATAAAAACAGAAAAAACAGTATCAGCAGTGAAGGAAAAAAAAAGCAGTTAAGCCTGACACACAGGGGATTTTCGATAACCGTATGGCGAGGAAGATTGATGAGCTGCGCTGGCTGTACATGGAGCTTTATGGAAATGGCTCTATGTTTGCAGAATTATGCGGTCAGCTTCAGGCGTTTTACCAGGAGCGTACAGATACTTTGAAGAACCTGGATTTAAAACGCGAGGCAGATCGAACTGGTACAAGAAAAAATGACATGCTTGGCATGATGTTTTATATTGATAATTTTGCCGGAAACATGAAGGGTGTGGAAAGCAAAATTGATTATCTGGAAAAGAACAACGTAAATTACATTCATCTGATGCCGTTTCTGGATACGCCGAAAGGCCGTTCTGATGGCGGTTATGCAGTGGCTGATTTCCGTAAAGTACAGGAAAATCTGGGAACGATGGAAGATCTGGAGGCGCTTACCGGTGCATGCCATGAAAAAAGGCATAAGCGTATGTATGGATTTTGTTATGAACCACACTTCTGAAGATCACGAGTGGGCAAAAAAAAGCACGCCAGGGTGACGGAGAATATATGAGCAGATATTTCTTCTACGACAATCCATATATTCCGTCCCTTTATGAGAAAACCGTACCACAGGTATTTCCTACCACAGCGCCTGGTAATTTTACCTGGCTGCCGGAAATCGGACATTACGTAATGACAACCTTCTATCCTTATCAGTGGGATCTGAACTACGGAAATCCCCGTGTTTTCAATGAGATGATGTACAACTTCCTCTTCCTTGCAAATAAAGGTATTGATATTATTCGAATTGATGCGGTGCCATATATATGGAAAGAACTGAACACCCCATGCCGAAATCTGCCGCAGGTACATACAATTGTGCGTATGATGCGTCTGATCAGTGAGATTGTGTGTCCGGGAATCCTTCTTCTTGGAGAGGTTGTTATGGAGCCGGAAAAAGTTGTTCCATATTTCGGAACAGTGGAGAAGCCGGAATGTCATATGCTTTATAACGTAACGACTATGGCAACAACCTGGCATACAGTTGCCACCAGGGATGTAAGTCTGCTGAAGAAACAGCTGGATATTGTGAACAGCCTGCCTAAGGATTATGTATTCCTGAATTATCTGCGCTGCCATGATGATATTGGCTGGGGTCTGGATTATGCCACTCTTAGCCAGGAGGGGAATTGAAGAGCGCTCTCATAAGAAATATCTGAATGATTATTTCCAGGGCTTTGGGGGGAGAGCAATAGCCGTGGTGTTCTTTATAATGAAGATCCGATAACAGGAGATGCCAGATTCTGTGCAACGACAGCATCCATGTGTGGAATTGAGAAAGCTGGATTCGAGAAGAACAAAGTGGCTATGAAAAAGGCAATCCAGATGGATGTAATGCTTCATGCCTATATGTTTATGCAGTCTGGAATTCCGGTTATTTATAGCGGTGATGAGATTGGACAGGTGAATGATTATTCTTACAAATTGGATCCGCACAAAGCGCCGGATTCCCGTTACATTCACAGAGGTGTGATGAACTGGGAACTGGCGGCAAAAAGTGATAATCCAAGAACCGTAGAAGGCCAGCTGAACAGACGACTGAATCAGCTGGAGAAGATCCGCAAGAATGAAAAAGCATTTATGACAAATGCAGATACCTGGACAGTAGAGACCTGGGACAATAGCATCCTTTGTATCGGACGCTATTTTGAGGGGGTGAGAAAATCTACGGTTTGTTTAATTTTAGTGAATATGACAAGACAGCCTGGATTAATGAGCGTGACGGATTGTATAAGGATTTGATCACAGGTCAGGAAATGGAAGCAGCAGGGGTTAATGTGCCGGCCTATGGTTTCTTCTGGCTGAAGAAAAATAAAGCCTGAAGGGGAATTCTAAAGCTTCGTGACTTCCGGGAAGGGAATCATTGCCGGCTGCTCTTGATGATGGCTGCCGATCATCTTCTCCATCCAGATCATATTGTACCACCGTCCGAATTTGTAGGCGCATTTATGAAACTCACCTATCATGGAATAACCAAGGTGCTGGTGGAACTGAATACTGTTATGGTTTAAATATTCATCGTCTGTTTCCGGGCTGGCAATGCAGGCATTTACATTCGTAATGTTCTGGGCGGCAAGGACTTTCTCCAAAGCGGGTAAAGTGCCTTGCCGATTCAGATTTTTTTTTTTGCTTTTTTACATAAATGGAGGTTTCCACAGACCAGGCATAAGCTGCCCGTGGGTGAAGCGGACCGGCATAGGCGTAACCTACGATTTCTGTGGAAGCGGTGCTGCTGTTGCTGGTTTCCTGCTGGGCAACCAGATAGGGATACAGCTTTAGGGTATGTACGATTCGATCCCGAAATTCTTCGACTGACGGAACCTCATATTCAAAGGTGATTGCAGTCTGCTCTACATAAGGAGCGTAAATAGAGAGCAGTGCCTCGGCGTCATCCGGCGTGGCAGGGCGAATAGTAATCTTGGATGCAGACATGGTGAATTTCCTCCTTTGGTTTGCATAAAGATTGTAAGGCTGAATATGCCAAAGCTATATGGCTTCAGCATATTTTCAGCATATTTTCCAGAGAAAACAGCTTATCTGAAGCAAGCAGATTTTCAAGAGCGTTCAGATTCAGGTCTGAATGCTCCAGTTCCCTGGAGAATCGGTAGCAGATGGAAATCTGGTCTCCCAGACAAAAAATGCGGCCGTTTTTCAGATAAGTGCCAATATCAAGCTCGTGAATCAGCAGAGTACAGATTACAGCCATTTTTATTTTGGCAAAAAAATTTCTTCATCATAAACTGCACCGCAGAAATAGGTGTAAATCCAGTACACAAGTAATTGCTCTTCCTGAATATTCCAGTCCGGATAGGCTTTTGAGAAATCGTCTTTGTGCTC
>VOFC01003279.1_pt1 | contig 20212 bp, 39 predicted proteins | sample 5384161 | NCBI WGS metagenome assembly VOFC01 (sample SAMN12384722, study PRJNA508395) | human gut metagenome | isolation source: healthy gut B | host: Homo sapiens
AAATAGTAGTATTTACTTCATTATTTTCTATAATAACAATGTTTTTCTGATATTTATAAACAAACAACTTGGATACATATAAAAGAACTTGATAAGCTAAAATATCAAGCTCTTTTTATTAATGATAAAAAGAATATTTTTGTAGTGTTAAATTTCCTTTATTAACAGTTTCATAAATTTTATAAAATCATTTTTAACTTTATTTGAAGCTTCAATAACATCTTCATGATTTAATGGTTGTTCTAATATACCTGCAGCCATATTAGTCATACAGGATATTCCAATAACTTTAATTTTGCAATGGTTTGCAACAATTACTTCAGGAACTGTGGACATACCAACCGCATCTCCTCCTAAAATTCCTATCATTTTTATTTCAGCAGGAGTTTCATAGGAGGGTCCACTCATCATAGTATAAACTCCTTCTTTAATATTAAGATTTATAGAATTTTGCAACTTTTTAGCTAAATTTCTAAGTTCTTTATCATAGGCATTTGACATATCAGGAAATCTTAATCCAAATAAATCTAAGTTTTTTTCCTATAAGAGGATTATTTCCTGAAAGATTAATATGGTCTGTTATTATCATTAAATCCCAGGTGTAAATGAGGTATTAACTGCTCTCTGCATTAGTTACTATTAAAGTTTTACACCAAGCAATTTCATTACTCTAATAGGAAAAGTTACTTCATTCATTTTATACCCTTCATAATAATGAAATCTTCCTTCCATAGCTATAACAGTTTTTCCTTGAAGAGTTCCTAAAACAAGACGTCCTTTATGTCCCTCTACAGTGGAAATTGGAAAGTTTGGTAATTCACTATAAGAATAATATTCTGGATTTTCTATTAAATCTGCTAATGAGCCTAGTCCAGAGCCTAAAATAAGTCCTATTTGTGGTTTGTATTTGCTTCTTTTGTAAAATATAATCTGAAACTTCTTTAATATTTTTAATAAATCCATAAAATCACTCCTAATTTATACTTTTGTCAAAATTCAATAAAATATTAAAAAACTTAAAAATAAAAAGTTTTATTATTATTTTGCTTTTTCCGTCAACCTTAGCTCAAGTAAACACAAAACAATAGTTAAAACCTTCCAATTAAATGAAAGGAAATTCTTAAATTTATTTCTTTTACTAAGCTTTGTTATTAACTTGGCAAGTTATCCACAACTTTCAAAATATATAATTTCCTATAAAAAATAAAAAGCTTTTTAAAAACAGAAAAATATAGAATATTATTAACAAAAAGTTATACTGTATTCTAAGTTTTATCTGTTAATTAAAGAGCAAGAAGGCTTTTTATTTTGATAGATATTTTTCTCCTACAAGAACAACATCACCTGCGCCAACTGTTAATACAACATCACCAGATTTAGCATGCTCTTTTATATAAGCAGCAAAGAGCTTCATCATGAGAATGAACATTTGTACATTTTAATCCAGTTTTTCTTATAGCATCTCCTAATTCATCAGAAGAAACAAGACCAGTGTCTTTTTCTCTTAAAGCATATATATCCATTAAAATTAATTCATCAGCATCATTAAAGGCTGTTGTAAATTCATTAAATAATGTTTTTGTTCTTGTATAAGTGTGAGGTTGGAATACACAATAAATTTTATTGTGAGGAATTTTTTTGCAGTGTTTAAAGTTGCTTTTAATTTCTGTTGGGTGATGAGCATAATCATCTATTACAGTAACTCCATTAACTTCACCTTTATATTCAAATCTTTTATGAGCACCAAGACATTTTTTCAAGGCCAGAAATAATCTTTCATTAGAAACATTAAATATTAAACTTGTAGCAATCATGCTAATGCATTTAAAATGTTGTGTTTTCCAGGATTATTTAAAGTTACAGTAAATAAATCTGTTCCATTTTCACATACAGTAAATGTTGCACAACCTTTTTTATTAAAAGAAATGTTTTTAGCAGTAAGATTTTCATTATCAAAACCATAAGTAATTGTATTGCAATCAGCTTTTGATAATATTTTAGAAACTCTTTTCATCTCCACCATAACCTATAAGATATCCATCATTTTAGGAACAAGTTTTGAGAATTTTTCAAAAGGTTTCAGTTATATGATTTATATCTCTATAATAATCTAAGTGGTCTGCATCAATATTTAAAATAATTCCTACATAAGGGAAGAACTTTTAAAATGAGGCTTTATATTCACAAGCTTCAGTAATAAAGTATTCACTTTTTTCCCTATTCTATAATTACCACCAATAGCATCTAATTCTCCACCAACAAGTATTGTAGGGTCAAGATTAGCCTCTAAAGTTATATAAGAAAGCATAGATGTACATGTTGTTTTTCCATGAGTTCCAAACAGCAACATTAAATTTATGACCTTTCATTATAGAACCTAAAAATTCTGCTCTATCCATTAAAGGAATATTTTCCTTTTTTGGCTTTTAAAATTTCAGGATTATTTTGAAGGAATTGCTGCAGTATAAACTACTAAATCTACATCTTTTAAATTTTCAGCACTATGTCCTATGTAAATTAGAAGCACCTTTTTTCTTTTTTAAACTTTCTATTATTTTTAGATTCTTTTGAAATCAGAGCCTGAAACTCTATAGCCATTATTTAATAGTACAGCAGCAAGTCCGCTCATACTTATTCCACCAATACCTATAAAAGTGTATTTTCATATGTTTATCTTTTATAAAATCAAATGACAAAATATCATCCCCTTTAATTATTATATTTATAATTATATACAAATTTAAGAATTTGAACACATATAAATAAATTTTAATAAAAACAAAATCAAATATATTGCCAATATAACTGATATAGAATAGAATATGAATATTAATTTTTTTTTTGCAATATAATTCGTATTTTAGTATAGAGAAGGTGGAGTTTTTTTGAAAAAGTTAAGTAGAAATAGCAGAGTTGTAGCTATTACAAAGATTTTAATGGAAAATCCTAACAAGATAATAGGTTTAAATAAATTTTCTGAACTTAAATGCAAAGAAAATCTACAATAAGTGAAGATATTGTTATAATTAGAGAAGTTTTAAGTAAACTTGACATGGGGAAATTGAAACAATTTCAGGAGCAGCAGGTGGAATAAGGTTTGTATCAACAATAGGTAACAATAGAGCTAAAAAAAAATTTGCAATGGAGTTATGTGATTTATTAAAAGATGATGAGAGTTATTCTTGGTAATTTTATATATATGACAGACATTATGTATAGTCCTTCTATAATAGGAAAAGGGGAGTAATTTTATCATCATGTTTTAAAAATATGGATATAGATTATGTAATAACTGTAGAAACAAAGGGTATTCCATTAGCCTATGAAGTTGCAAGAAATTTAGGGGTTCAACTTATAATAGCAAGAAGAGATACTCAAGTTACAGAAGGACCTACTGTTACTATTAATTATGTATCTGGTACAAATGGAAGACTGCAACAAATGTCTTTGGCTAAAAAGTCTATGAAACCTGGGAGTAAAAGTATATTTATAGATGATTTATGAAAGGTGGAGGAACTGCACAGGGTATAAAAGATTTACTTAAAGAATTTGATAATGAGTTAGTTGGAATTGGAGTTTTAGTAGATAATAAAGAAGTTGAAAAAGAAGCTTGTAGATGAGTATGTATCTATAGTTGAGTTAAAAGCTGTTGATAAGTCATCTATTATAGATATACATCCATCTCCAAGATTTAGTGAAAAATAATAATAAATTCTAAAAAACCCAAATTTTTCTAACTATTTTCTTAAAAAAAGAGGAATTTACAAAGATTTGTAGAAATATATACCTTATTAAAGCAACTGGAGGTGTAGTGAAATGCAAATCACAGACGTTAGAATTAGAAAAAATTGCTACTGACGGAAAAATGAAAGCCATAGTATCAGTAACCTTTGACAATGAATTTGTTGTACATGATATAAAGGTTATAGAAGGTCAAAACGGATTATTTATTGCTATGCCAAGTAGAAAAAACACCAGATGGTGAATTTAAGGATATAGCTCATCCTATCAACACAGAAACAAGAGAAGAAAATTCAAACTTCAATTTTAAATGCATATGAAGTAGCATTAAAAGAAGAAACAGTAGAAAACAGTGAAGAATAGTTTTTTATTGGAAGTAAAAGAGGGTTTTTTACCTTCTTTTATTTTTTTGATGAATAAAAACCCATTAGAAAGGTTGAAATAAGAAATTCTTTCAAATATAATAATAAGGTATGATAATTAAGAAAAACGTAGATATAGATTATTTAAAGATATATCGGAGGGTTTAATATGTATAGATGTGCAGTTATATTAGCAGCAGGACAAGGAACAAGAATAAAATCTAATATTCCTAAAGTGCTACATAAAGTATGTGGAAAAGAAATGGTAAATCATGTTATAGATAATATGAGAGAAGAGGAATAGAAGATGTAAATGTAATTATAGGTAATGGTTCTGAATTAGTAAAGGAAAGCACAAAAGACAGAAATGTATCTTATTCTTTGCAAGAAGAACAATTAGGAACAGGCCATGCTGTTAAATGTGCTAAAGAATTTTTACAAGGCAAAGATGGAGTTGTGGCTGTATTTACAGGAGATGCTCCATTAACAAGAGTTGAAAACTATAGAAAAATTAATTAAAGAACATATAGAAAAAAAGGAAATAAAGCAACTTTATTATCAGCTTATGTAGATGATCCTACTGGTTATGGAAGAATAATAAGAGATGATAACAAAGAAGTTCTTAAAATTGTGGAACATAAAGATTGTAATGAAGAAGAATTAAAGGTAAATGAAATGAATGCGAGGAATGTATTGTTTTGATATAAAATCTTTATTATCTTCATTAGAAGAATTAAATAATAACAATGTTCAAGGAGAATATTACTTAACAGATGTTATAGGAATATTAAAAGACAAAAAAGAAAAAGTTGGAGCACTTGTAACTGATTATGAAGATACATTAGGGGTTAATTCAAGAGCACAACTTGCTGAAGTTGAAAAAGTATTAAGAAAAAAGAATAAACAAATTCCATTTAGATAATGGAGTTACTTTAATAGATCCAGATACAACTTATATTGGAGTAGATGTTATAATAGGTAAAAGATACTGTTATATATCCTAATAATATTTTAGAAGGTTATACAAAGATAGGAGAAAGTTGCGCAATTCTACAGAATTCTAGAATAAAAGATAGCATAATAGAAGATGGTACAGAAGTTCAATCTTCAGTTATATTAAATAGTAAAATAGGGAAAAATACTACAATTGGTCCTTTTGCATATATTAGACCAGAAAGTACAATTGGAGAAGGAGTAAGAATTGGTGACTTTGTAGAAGTTAAAAATCTTCAATTGGAAATGGAACTAAGGTATCTCATTTAACTTATATAGGAGATGCAGAAGTTGGTTCAGGTTGTAATTTTGGATGTGGTACTGTTGTAGTTAACTATGATGGTAAAACAAAGAATAAGACAATTATAGGAGACCATAGTTTTATAGGATGTAATACTAATTTAATTTCTCCTGTAGAAGTTCAAGACAATACTATATATAGCAGCTGGTTCAACAATCACCTCAACTGTTGAAGAAGGAGATTTAGCAGTAGCTAGAGCTAAAGCAAAGAAATATAAAAGGTTGGGTTAAGAAAAAAGGGTTTAATGAAATAATCAATAATATAAATTATGCCAATAGTTTTAAATTTTAAGGAGGTCTTTATAAAGATGATATCCCATGATAGAAATATTAAAATCTTTACTGGAAATTCAAATCCTGAATTAGCTAATGAAATAGCAGAGATTCTAGGAATACCAATGGGAGATGCTGAAGTTTCAACATTTAGCGATGGAGAAATAGCAGTAAATATTAAAGAAACTGTTAGAGGTGCTGAGGTATTTATAATTCAATCAACAAGCTCACCAGTTAATAACAACTTAATGGAATTGTTAATTATGATAGATGCTTTTAAGAGAGCATCAGCAGGTATAATAAATGCGGTAATTCCATATTACGGGTATGCAAGACAAGACAGAAAAGCTAAGTCAAGAGATCCAATAACTGCAAAATTAGTTGCTGATCTTTTAACAGCATTTGGAGCTGACAGAGTTTTAACAATGGATTTACATGCAGCACAAATTCAAGGATATTTTGATATCCCTGTTGACCATTTATTAGGCTCACCAATATTAGCTCAACACTTTATAGAAAAAAGGGTTAGCTGACCAAGATGATGTTGTTGTTGTATCACCAGACTTAGGAAGTGTTACAAGAGCTAGAAAGTTTGCTGATAGAATAAATGCACCAATAGCTATAATTGATAAGAGAAGACCTAAGCCAAATGTATCAGAAATAATGAATATAATTGGAGAAGTTGAAGGCAAGAGATGTATATTAATAGATGATATGATAGACACTCTTTGGAACTATAACTAATGCAAACAAATGCATTAAAGAAATTAGGAGCTACTGCAGTTTATCTTTGGATGTACTCATGGAGTTCTTTCAGGTCTGCATTTGATAGAATAAACTCTTCAGCTATAGAAGAATTGGCCATGCTAAATACAATTCCATTACCAAAAGGATGCAGAATACACACAAAGTAACTACAATTTCTGTTGCACCATTAATAGCAGAAGCAATTAAGAGAATTTATGATGATGAACCAATAAGTAAGTTATTTGAAAACTAATATACATATAGTAAAATAACAAAAAAGTGTTTCTAATATAGGGACACTTTTTTAATCTAAAAATCTTTATTGAAAGGTGAAAAAAAACTTATGAATATTAGAAAAAATGTTTTTTATAATAGATAGAAGCAATAATGAATTAAATAAAATGTTAAATAGTTTAGGATATAATACTATTAATTATTATAATTTAAAAAATATAATTAATGAAATAAAAAAAATATAATCCAGATTTAATATTATTTGATTTTATGATATTTGGAAATGCCCTACTAACAATAATAAAAAGAAATAAGAAACATAAGTTGTGTTCCTATAATAGTAATTACTAATAATAATGAAAAAAAGATTAATAAAATAATGGCTTTAGAATTAGGAGCAGATGATTATGTTTTAAAACCTTTTGATTTAGGTGAATTATCAGCAAGAATTAAAGCCATAAATAGAAGGTATACAAAAATATTAAAGAATTAAATAAAAACATTAAGGAAATTAGTAATATAGAATTTAATTCATATGAAAATAAAATAAAAATATAAAAATAAAGAAATTTCTATGACACCAAAAGAATATGAATTATTTTATTATTTAGTGTTAAGAATTAATAAGGTAGTTACAAGAGAAAATATATTAAATAAAGTATGGAATGAGGATATAAATTCAAGTTCTCATACTGTTGATGTTCATATAACAAGATTAAGAGAAAAGCTTAAATGTTTTAATGATTTAGAAATATTAACAATATGGGGGAAAGGGTTATAAATTTATAATAAATCATTAATTCAAAATTAAATTTATGATATACTAGAAAATAAAGTCTTTTATATAAATACCAAAAATAAAGGAGAGATTAATAAGATGTTTCTTATAGTTGGATTAGGAAATCCGAGGAAGAGAATATGAAAATACAAGACATAACATAGGCTTTGCGGCAATAGATATAATTGCTGAAAAGTATAATATAGATGTAAATAGGACAAAATTTAAAGGGGAATATGGTGAAGGTTTTATTAATGGAAATAAAGTTATACTATTAAAGCCATATACTTTTTATGAATTTAAGTGGAGAAAGTGTTAGAGAAGCAATAGATTTTTATAAATTAACAGAAGAAGAAGTCTTAATTATATATGATGATATAAGTCTAGAAGTTGGTAGATTAAGAATAAGAGAAAAAGGAAGTGCTTTGGAGGGCACAATGGAATAAAAAGTATAATAAATCACATTGGAACAGATGTATTTACAAGAATTAAGATTGGAGTAGGTGCACCAAAGGGTGACTTAGTAAATCACGTTCTTGGAAAATTCTCAAAGGAAGAAGTTAATATACTTAAACAAACATTAGATGTAGTAGCAAAGGCAACAGAAGATATTATTGCAAATGGAGCAAAGGATGCAATGAATAAATTTAATGGATTTTCTCCAAATAAGTAAAGTGAGGAGGATATAATATGAGGTTAGAGGGGTTAATGAAACCCTTTATAAATAGTGAAGATTTTTTTAATATAAAAAATGGTTAGAAGGAAATAATCATCCTATTGAAATTGATGGCTTATCAAGTTCAAGTAAAGCATATTTTTTATAATGCTATATATGAAGGGTTAGGAAAATCAGTTGTGGTAATAACCCATAGTGACTTAGAAGCAAAAAAATGTCTATGAAGATTTAAATTTATATTTAAATAATGTATATTATTTTCCAACTAAAGAAATTGTATTTTATAATATAGATGCAATTTCAGGAGATTTAAGATGGGCAAGATTAAATGTCATAAAGGAAATACTTTCTAAGAAGAAGAATATTGTTGTTACATCCATTGAAGCATTTACAAATGAATATACTCCAAAAAAAATTATTCTTAGAACATAGCATTAATTTAAAAATAGGAAAACAAATAGACTTTAATGAACTTTCTAAATTACTTGTAGAAAGTGGATATGAAAGAGTTGATATGGTAGAGGGAAAAGGAGAATTCTCAATAAGAGGAGGACTTTTAGATTTATTCCCACCAGATTCTATATATCCTTATAGAATAGAATTGTTTGGAGATGAAATTGATTCTATAAGAACATTTAATACAGAATCACAAAGAAGTATTGATAAAGTAAAAACATTAAGTATATTCCCAGCTAAGGAAGTAATAATTAATGAAGAAATAAAAAAATTATGCCATTGAAAATATAAGAGAAAATTTAAATGAGGCTTTAAAAAATAATAAAGATGAAAATGTAAGAGAAAAATTAACATCTATTATTAATAAAAATTTAGAAGAATTACAGCAAACAAGTAAGTTTGAAACAATAGATAGTTACATTCCTTTATTTTATAAAGAAACAGAAAGTTTATTTGACTATTTAAATGATTATATATTTATTTTAGATGAAAAAATAAGGTCTTTAGGTAAATTAGATAGCACATATTTAGAGTTTTTAGAAAACTATTCTATATTTCTTGAAAGAGGAGATATTCTACCAAAGCAAGGAGAATTATTAATAAATAAGGATGAACTAATTGAAAAATTTGAAAAACAAGTTCATATAACATTACAAGAAATTCCTAAAGAAGGAGATTTCTTAAAATCATTTAATAAACTTGATATACAAAGCAATTGAATTAACAGGATATCAAGGACAGTTAGATTTATTAATAAATGATATATTAAGCAAGAAAAAAGAAGGTTACAGAACAATAATATTATCTGGTACTAAAGCTAGAGGAGAAAGACTTGTTAGTACATTAAGAGATAGAGGAATTGAAAGTGTATATAAAGACAAGATAGATGAAATAGCTGAAGGAGAAGTTGTAATAACCTATGGGAACTCTCTTAAAGGTTTTGAATGTAAAACAATATAAAATATGTATAATATCAGATAAAGAAGTATTTGGAGAGTCAAAAAGAAAGCTTACTAAAAAAGAGAAGTAAGAAAAAGGTGTTTCAAAGATAAAAAAGCTTTTGCTGAATTAAAGCCGAGGGGATTATGTTGTACATGTAAATCATGGAGTTGGTGTATATAAAGGAATAAAACAAATAGAAGTTGGAGGCCATAGAAGAGATTACCTTGATATTGAATATGATAAAGGTGATAAATTATATGTACCTGTTGAACAGCTTGACCTTGTCCAAAAATATATAGGAAGTGAAGGAAAAAATCCTAAAATAAATAAGCTTGAGGAACTGAGTGGCAAAAAAGCTAAAGCTAAAGTTAAAAAATCAATAAATGAAATTGCTCAGGATTTAGTGAAGCTTTATGCAGCAAGAGCAACTCTTAAAGGCCATAGCTTTGGAAAAGATACTGAGTGGCAGAGACAGTTTGAAGATGAATTCCCATTTCAAGAAACACCAGACCAATTAGCGTCACTTGAAGAAATAAAAAAGATATGGAATCAGATAAACCAATGGATAGACTTTTATGTGGAGATGTAGGTTATGGAAAAACAGAAGTGGCTATGCGTGCAGCCTTTTAAATCTGTTATGGATGGAAAGCAAGTAGCATTTCTTGTTCCTACCACAATACTTGCAGAACAACATTACAAAAATATGATAAAAAGATTTTCTGATTTTCCAGTAAAAATAGATATGATAAGTAGATTTAGAACTACTAAAGAACAAAAAGCAACTCTTCAAGCTGTAAAAGAAGGAAATGTAGATATTTTAATAGGAACTCACAGATTAGTTTCTAAGGATATTGAATTTAAAGATTTAGGGTTACTTATTGTTGATGAAGAGCAAAGATTTGGTGTTACTCAAAAAGAAAAAATAAAAAATCTTAAGAAAAATATAGATGTTTTAACATTAAGTGCTACACCCATTCAAGAACTCTTCATATGTCATTAACAGGGGCAAGAGATATTTCAGTAATAGAAACTCCTCCAGAAGAAAGATATCCTATTCAAACTTATGTTGTTGAAGAAAATGACCAACTTATAAGAGATGCTATAATGAGAGAAATAGGAAGAGGAGGACAGGTTTATTTTGTTTATAATAGAGTTGAAGATATAAACAGAATTGCAAATTATGTAAAAGGTTTAGTTCCTGAAAGTAAAGTTGCTGTTGTTCATGGTCAAAAATGACAGAAAGAGAATTAGAAAAGAAATGATGAGCTTTATGGCAAAAAGGAATATGATGTATTAGTATGTACAACTATTATAGAAACAGGTATTGACATTCCAAATGTAAATACTATCATAGTTTATAATTCAGATAAAATGGGATTATCTCTAATTATATCAATTAAGAGGAAGAGTAGGGACGTTCTAATAAAATAGCATATGCTTATTTGTTATATACAAAGGACAAAGTATTAACAGAAGTAGCTGAAAAAAAGATTAAAAGCTCTTAAAGATTTTACTGAATTAGGTTCAGGGCTTTTAAAATAGCTATGAGAGATTTAGAAATAAGAGGAGTGGTGAAATATGATGGGTTCTTGCTCAACATGGTCATATGGCTACTGTAGGATATGATTTATATTGTAGAAATGTTAGAAGATACTATTAAATTAATTAAAGGTGAGATAGATAAAGAGCCTATAGAAACTACTATTGATTTAAGAATAGATGCTTATATACCATCTTCTTTATATTGAAGATGAAATACAAAAGATAGAAGTATATAAGAAGATAGTGCAATAGAAAATATTAATGAATATAATGATGTAAAAGAAGAACTTATAGACAGATATTCAGATATTCAGATAGTGTAAATAATCTTATGGATATAGCTTTATATAAAAAGTAGGGCAAATACTATTTCAATAGAGGAAATAAAAAGAAATAAAGGATGAAGTTGTATTTAAATTTGCTAAAGACTATGAGGATTATAAAAATATTCCTTAAAATTACTTTCAGACTACAAAGAAAATGTATTATTAAAATTTGGAGATAAACCTGAATTTAGATTTAATACAAGAGAAGTTAAAAGAAGACCTATTAGAAATATTTAAAACTATGTTTGATAAATTACTAGGAAAATAAATAATATAGCAGAAGGTAAAAATGGCTAAAGCCTTCTGCTAAAAAATGAAAAAAATTAATAAAAAGTAAAAAATACCAAAGGAAACGATAATTTAATAAAAAAGAAATAATTTAAAAGGCATAATAAAATTGAAGAATAGGAGAATTACTGTTATACTATATAATATCATAATATTACATAACAATATAATAAATAGAAGTGAGGAAAATACCGTGAAAAAAAAAAGTGAAAAAACGTATATATCAATGGCTTTAATAGGAACAATGGCTTTATCATTTACTGGATGTAACATGATAAAAAAGAACAACAAACATCAATAGGAAAAACTGTATTAGCAGAAGTTGATGGTACAAAAATAACAAGAGCTGATGTAGATGCAGAATTAAAATCAACTTTATCACAATATAAAGAACAATATGGTGATGATTTTGAAGAAAAATTCAGATCTTAAAGATAAATTAAAAAGCACAAGAGAAAATGTAGTAGATAGTCTAGTAGAAAAAGAAGTTCTTTTAAAGATGGCTAAAAAGCTTGATTTAGTTCAGAAGAAGATGAAATAAACAAATATGCTGAAGAACAAGTTCAAAAAAATATAGAGACAAGTAGCTTTTTCAAGTACAGCTACAGAAACTTCAACAGCAACAGTAGAAGAAGAATTTAATAAATTCTTAGATACTTATGGATACACATTGAAACTTTTACTCAATACTTTAAGGATACTTATGTAATAAACAAAAGTTATTGAAGATATGGTTAAAGATGTAACTGTTTCAGATGACGAAATTCAATCTTATTATGATGAAAAAATACAGATAGTTATAAGAGAAATTTGGAGCAGATGCTTATAACATATTAGTAGATTCTGAAGAAAAAAGCTAAAAATGAAATCTCAAATAAAAGTTTAGATGACTTTAAGAAATTTGCAGATGAAAACAATACAGATTCAACTAAAGGTAAGGGTGGATATTTAGGATATGTAACTTATGAAAATAGTGGAATGGTAGAAAAGAATTCACTAATGCATTTAAGAAATTAAAAGAGTGGTGAAGTATCAGACCCTGTAAAGAGTGATTATGGATGGCACTTTAATAATGGCAGAAAATGTTCATGCAGAAGCATATACAGCAACTGTTGACGAAGCTAAAGCTGAAATTGAATCTACACTATTAAATAATAAAAAGCAACAAGCTTATAATGACAAGTTAGACCAATACAAAGAAGAAGTTGGAGTAAAAAGAACATAAAGATAGACTATAATATTTAAATTTTAGAAGTCCTTTTTAGGGCTTCTTTTTTATATTAAAGTAAAAAATATATTTCTAATATAATATTACCTAAATGTGACAAATACTAATGTTGAAAAACTTAATTTTGATTTTTAAGGAGGATTATTTAAATGAAAGCAACAGGAATAGTAAGACGTATTGATGATTTAGGGAGAGTAGTTATACCAAAAGAAATAAGAAGAACTTTAAGAATAAGAGAAGGGAGACCCATTAGAAATATTTACAGATAGAGAGGGGGAATTATATTAAAAAAATATTCTCCAATTAATGAATTAACAGATTTTTCAAGAGAATATGCTGAAAGTCTTCAAGATGTAATAGGACATATAATTTTAATATCAGATAAAGATGCCTTTATATCTGTTAGTGGAACAAAAAAGAAGATTATGAAGATAGAAAAGTAAGCTCAAGATTAGACGAATATAATGGAAGGAAGAAAAAGTGTTTTTACTAGGTCTTAGTGATAAAATAATTCCATTACATAAAGATGATTCAATGGATGAATATAAATATGAAATTATAGCTCCAATAATGGCTCAAGGTGATGCTATAGGTTCAGTTATAATATTATCAAAAGATGAAGCAATAGGAGAATTAGAATTAAAGCTAGCAGAAACAGCAACAGCATTTTTAGGTAAGCAAATGGAACAATAATTTAAAATATCATGAATAATAACTCCAAACTTGAAAATAGTAAAAATAATTAGAACTAAGTAGGTTTGGAGGATTTTTAAATGAAAAACAATCCTTAATAAAAGGTAGTTTGATTTTAGGTATAGCAGGCATAATAACAAGATTTTTTAGGAATATTCTTTAGATGGCCATTATTTATGTTAATAGGGGGATGAAGGTAGGCTATTATCAAATGTCCTATCCTTTATATATGTTTTTTGTTGCTATGGCATCTGGAATTCCAATAACAATGTCAAAGATGATATCTGAAAGTAATGCCATAAATGATATAAAAACCAGTTTTCAAGTGGTATTAAAGAATCTATATATTAATTTTATGTTAGGGGACAGGAACATCTTTGTTTTGTTTTTTTTTTTCTAAACAAATAATAAATTTTTTGAATTGGGATTATAAAGCATACTATTCTTTAATAGGAATCTCTTTTGCACCTATGGTAATATCTTTTTGTAACTATTTTTAGAGGATTTTTTTCAAGGATTTCAAAGTATGACTCCCTCTGCAATATCACAAATATTAGAACAAATAGGAAGAGTAGTTTTGGGGTTGGGTTAGCATATATTTTACTTCAAAAAGGAATTGAATTTTCTGCAGGAGCAGCTTCTTTTGGAGCAACAACAGGAGGAGTACTTGCAGGAGGATTTTTATATTTTAAGTATAGAAAAACAAAAAAAGCTTTTAAAGTATCAAAAATAAAATCAAATCCAGATATATTAACTAAAAATACTAAAAAATATCTATACCAATATCATTAGGAGCAACTGTTGGAACAATAATGAGTTTAATAGATTCAATATTAGTACCTCAAAAATTATTACAAGGGTTTTCATAAAACCAAAGCAACAATACTATATGCTCAACTTACAGGAAAAGCATCAGTTATAGTTAACATTCCATTAACTTTATCTATGGCATTATGTACATCATTAATACCTATAATAGCAGAGTGCTATATATTAAAGAAAAAAGAAGAAATAAAAAATAAGGTAAATTTATCAATGAAAATCTCCTTAGTAATTGCAATACCATGTATGTTTGGACTATTTTTATGGCAGAACCAATAATGAGACTTATCCTTCCAGGTAGGTCTGAAGGAGGAAACATTTTAAAATATTTATCTTTATCAATTCCATTTATAATAATAACTCAAACTACTACTTCAATACTTCAAAGTGTAGGTTCTTATATAGTTCCTATTATAAATTTATTAATTGGATGTATTTTAAAATTATTATAACTATAGGTTTAGTTCCAATAAACAATATAAATATATATGGAGCTGTTATAGCATCAATATCAGCGTATATTATTGTTTCTATATTAAACATAATTGTTATGAAAAAAAGTTAGGTTTTAAATTAAATATTTATGATAATTTTATAAAACCTTCTTATGCATCAATATTTATGATTATTGGAGTTTTATTAAGTTATAGTTATTTATTTAAAAATGCTACAAGTAATAGTCTATCTTGCTTACTATCTATTTTATTAGGTGTTATAATATATATAATAGGGATAGTTGTTTTTAAAGTCTTTACTATTAAAGATGTAAAAAGCAAAATTTACAAAGAACATTAAATTAAAAGGAGAGCATTTCATGATTAAAATAATAGGTTTAGGACCTGGAGACCCACAATCTTTAACAGTTGGAGCTATTGAACAATTAAAAATGCAATAATATATATTTTAGAACAGAAATACACCCAATAGTTGATTATATAAAAAAATAGGAATTAAATTTGAAACATATGACCATTATTATGAAACTTCAACAAGCTTTGATGAAGTATATAAAAATATTGACTAGAGGATTTAATTAAGGTTTATAAAAAAAAGGGGATTTGGTTTATGCAGTTCCAGGTCATCCATTAGTAGCAGAAAAGGTCTGTATATAATTTAATTGATTTATGTAAAAAGGAAAATAAAATAGAGTATAAAAATAATACCAGCTGTAAGTTTTATTGATGCAATGATGGATAGATTACAAATAGACCCAGTAAATGGACTAAAGGTAATAGATGCTTTTTGATATTAAAAATCAAATATTAGATAAGAGAATAGGAACAATAATAACACAAGTATATAATCCACTTATAGCTTCAGAAGTAAAACTTAGTTTATGTGAATATTATAATGATGAAACCGAAATAATATATATTGCAGGGCAGTTGGTATAGAAGGGGAAGAAAGTATAAGAAAAATTCCTTTATATGAACTTGATATGCAAGAAGATATAGATTATTTAACATATATATATATACCTAAAAACTTGAAAAAAAAAAAGATATATATGATTTAGTAGAAATTGTTGACATATTAAGAGGAGAAAATGGTTGTCCATGGGATAGAGAACAAACACATGAATCAATAAAAAATGCCATTATAGAAGAAGAAAGTTATGAAGTAGCAGATGCTATTGAAAAAGGAAGATGATAATGGAGTTATAGAAGAATTAGGAGATGTTTTATTTCAAGTTATATTTCATGCATTATAGGTAAAGAAGATGGATATTATAATCTTAGTGATATAATTGAAGGAATATGTAATAAAATGATATATAGACATCCTCATGTATTTGGAAATGCAGATGTAAATACAACAGAAGAAGTATTAGCAAATTGGGATGAATTAAAGAAAAAAAGAAAACATTTTAATACAATGACAGATGAACTTAATGGAGTAGCTAAAGCATTACCAAAATTTCCTTTTTAATAAGAGCGCATTAAGGTTCAAAAAGAAAGCTAAAAAAAGTAGGTTTTGATTTTGAAAATGTTGATAAAACATTAGAAAAATAAAAGAAGAAATAAATGAATTAGAAGAGGTATACAAAACAGATAATGTGGATAGAATAACAGAAGAATTAGGTGATTTACTTTTTTTTCTTGTGTTAATACAGCTAGATTTTTAAATGTAGATAGTGAAGAAGCATTAAATAAATGTATAAATAAATTTATAGAAAGATTTAGTTATATAGAAAATACTGCAATAAGTTTAGGATTAAATTTAAAAGAAATGTCATTAAAAGAAATGGATGAACTGTGGAAAAAAAAAAAAAAGTAGAAAAATAATCTCATGTAGAAGGATTTTCCTTAGTTATGGAGAATAATAAGAGTAATGTATTCATATCTGTTAGATTTGAGGCTAATAATATAAGTGAAAGTATAAAAAATGTATAGACTATCTAACAAAGAGGTTATATAATAATAAAATGTAGGTATGGTACATAAAAACAGTATTATATCAAAATAATAACTGGATTTTAAGGAGGATGTAATAGTGAATAAATCAGAATTAATTACAAGCATGGCAGAAAAGGCTAAAATGACAAAGAAGGATGCAGAAGTAGCATTAAAAGCATTTGTAGAAAGTGTTGAAGAAGCATTAGAAAAAGGTGAAAAAGTTCAACTAGTAGGATTTGGAACATTCGAAACAAGAGAAAGAGCAGCTAGAACAGGAAGAAATCCTAGAACTAAAGAAGAAATTCAAATACCAGTTCTACTGTACCAGTATTTAAGGCAGGAAAAGAATTTAAAGGAAAAAGTTAATAAATAAGTAATATGAACCCGAGATTGCTCGGGTTTTTTATAAAAAAATATTTTTTAAGGAAAAATGTTTGAGACTAGATAAATATCTTAAAGTATCAAGAATAATAAAAAAAGAAGAACTGTAGCAAAGGAAGCTTGTGAAAGTGGAAGAGTTTCTATTAATGGAAAAGTTGCTAAACCATCAAATGATATAAAAAGATGAGATATTATAGAAATAATCTTTGCAAATAGAAAAATTAAAAGCAAAAGATTATTAATATATCAGAACATGTAAAAAGATGATGCCAAGGATATGTATATAATTTTGAAGGCGAAGAAGACAAAGAATAGAACTTTGAATAAACAAAATTTTTCTTACATATAATTATTGAATAACTATAAGGAGAATATTATGGAACAGCTGTAAGAAAAGTAGTTTATCATTAGAAAATAGAAAAAAAACTTTTATTATCTGGTGTTAGAGAGGTAGTTAGTTTTGAAGATGAAAAATTTCTTTAAATACAGTATTAGGAAACCTTACAATAAAGGGAAATAATCTAAAATGAGCAAATTAGATGTTCAAAGTGGTGAAGTTATTAATATCTGGTGTAATTTCATCTATGATATACAATAAAAAAAATATTAAAGTAACAAAAGAAAGCATAGTTAAGAAGTTATTTAAGTAATATGCCATTAGAAATTAGTGTTCAATTAAATATAATTTTCTATAGCTTTCTTTTCAGGGATTATTACAGGAATACTATTTGATGAATATAGGATAATAAGAGGAAGTAATGGTATTAAAATTATATTTATAATTGAAGATATTTTATTTTGGACTTTGACAGCAATTATTATATTTATTTTTTTTTTTATATAATAGTTATGCATTTTTAGGAATGTATGTATATTTATTTATTATTATATCATTAGGTGTATATTTTAAGTTTATTAGCAAACATATAATAATAGTTGAAAAATTTATTAAAAAGTTGTAATTAGAAGTTTAAGAGTCATATTTAAGCATTTAATATACCCAATAAAAATATTTATGTTAAAAAATGGGTAATAAAAGTAATTAACTATTGAAAAATTACTTGAATAAAAGTAAATATAGTGATTACAATATATTTATAGAATTTGAATAGAGGTGCTAGATATGAAAGGAAAGTTTAGGTTTAGAAATTTAATTATCATAGTACTGTGTACGATTTTTGTTTGTGGATTCATTAAGCAACAAGTGCTATGAATAGAATTAAAAAAGAAACACAAGAAAAAAACAGCAGAGCTTCAAAAAGTAAAAGAAACAAATGAAAAAGCTTACAAAACAGGATTAGTTCATATTTCAGAAGTTGCAGATTCATTTGTAAAGGACATAAGGGAGCACTTAAAAGAACAAGATAAGGTTAAGGTAAAAGTCTTATCTATTGATGATAATGGAAAAATAAGTTTATCAATTAAACAAGCTAATGTGCACAAAAAATCAGCAAAACCAGCAGAATTTGATTGGAATATTGAAAAAAATAAAACTCAAGCTTCAGCGAATTTTGAAGATAAAATTTCTAAGTTTTTAAAAGATAGTGAAGAAAAAATGCAAGATGTTAAAAGACATCAAGAATTCAAAAGTAAAAATAGCAAAAGCAAATAGTGAATTTTTTATTAACTAATGACAAAAATTACTATATAATACATGTTGTATAGTAATTTTTTATGTTAATTTTCATTTTCTTTTAAAAAAATGTTGACAGTATAAAAAAGTTACTATATAATAAATTTTGTCGCTAGTGATAGCATTTAGAACTTGCCGAAGTGGCGGAACTGGCAGACGCACAGGACTTAAAATCCTGCGGTGGTTAAACACCGTACCGGTTCGATTCCGGTCTTCGGCACCAAGTTTCTTTTTGTTTATTTAATAAACATTAAAATTATTTAATATCGCGGGGTGGAGCAGTTGGTAGCTCGTCGGGCTCATAACCCGAAGGTCGTAGGTTCGAGTCCTGCCCCCGCAACCATAATTTGGCGGAATAGCTCAGCTGGCTAGAGCATTCGGTTCATACCCGAAGGGTCGTAGGTTCAAGTCCTATTTCCGCTACCATATGCCGAAGTGGCGGAACTGGCAGACGCACAGGACTTAAAATCCTGCGGTGGTTAAACACCGTACCGGTTCGATTCCGGGGGTGGAGCAGTTGGTAGCTCGTCGGGCTCATAACCCGGAGGTCGTAGGTTCAAGTCCTACCCCCGCAACCATTTGGCTCAATAGCTCAGCTGGCCAGAGCATTCGGTTCATACCCGAAAAGACCAACATACCAGCGTGGAAGAGACTACCGGCAGGTTGGGCCTGATGAAATTGATCAGAGCTTCGCATCACCTTCATATCCGTTTGGGCGCGAGAGCGACACGCTGAGCGGCACCCAGTCCGCCGTGCGGCGGGCGGAGATCGCTGCGCCACCCGGAACCGGTATCCTCAAGCGCACCAGCGAGATCGAACAGCTGGAAAAGCGACATCGCCGACCTGAACGACATCCTCGCAAAGCCCGCCCACATCCGCAGATCATCATCAAAGGAGCTGGGCGACGTGGCAAAGTACAGCCAGCCCCGCCGCAGCGAGATCCCTGTACGACCTGCCCGAGGAAGAGGGCGGCGCCGAAAGAGGCCGTGCCGGATTATCCGTCACCGTCTTCTTCACCGCGAGGGCTACCTGAAGAAGATCCGCCCCAGAGCCTCCGCAGCCGGTGCCCACAAGCTCAAGGGCGACGAGATCATCCGGCAGGTGGAGACGCGGAACGAAGCCCAAAATGCTAGCCGCTCGCTAAACGCATTTTTTGTGCTTCTCCCATTTTACGGCTCCGCCGAAGATTTCACGTTTCTGCTGTTGAACTTCACGCCCTGCGAGGGCGTAACACCAGCTGCGAAGCAGCAAATCGGAGAAACGAGAAACTAAGCAATTTCTATTTCTTACAACGCCAGTTTGGCCTTTACAATCCTCAAAACATGATAAAGTAAAGATAATGTGCTTTCGACAGGAAGGCACGCCCGGCTGCGGGGAAAGCGGCCGGGAGAATACTACAAC
>VOFC01005283.1_pt1 | contig 20178 bp, 32 predicted proteins | sample 5384161 | NCBI WGS metagenome assembly VOFC01 (sample SAMN12384722, study PRJNA508395) | human gut metagenome | isolation source: healthy gut B | host: Homo sapiens
CCAGTATGTGCACATGCCAAGTTGGACACCACCACTTCCTGGATGCCGTGTAGCGGCTCCGCATCAGCCAAGGCCCTGTCCTCACTGAGCTGAGCAGCACTCGCTCGGCCCTGTGATGGCATGGCAGGCCGCACAAGCAGAATGCGGCCGCCACCGCATCCAGCTTCCCGGCCTTGTCCACCACCGGCGAAGCAGGGCCTCAAAGCCAGACCTCTGTCAAAAGCCGAGGGCGATCACTCGTCTGTTCTTGTTCACAATCTGATAAGTCCCCTTCTTTTTTCTCTGCGGACTTCCTGGCGCTCACCGGGAAGAAGCTCTGATGGTATCAGCCTCCCTGCCCATCCGGCTCAGGCTAGAAGGTCCCCCTCCGCCCCATAGACCCGGTATTCGTCCGTGTTCCCCGGTGGAACAGGCTCATGCCGTTGCGCACCTTTGCCGGAGGCTTGAGGATCAGCACAGGGCGGTCGCAAAGTAGTGTCCACCCCAGAAGCAGGGACGGGTCCTCCTCCGCCTGGAGCACCTGCTCCAGAGTGGGTCCTCCAGCTTGAACCCGGCCGCCATGGTCCGGCGCAGGCCGCTCATGCAGCCCCGCACCCAGTGTTCGGCCAATATCATGACACACAGGGTGCGCACATAGGTCCCCTTGGAACACCGGACCCGCAGGGTGTAATCCGCCGGCCCTGTCTGCTCTTCCAGCGTCAGGCTGTGGATGGTGACGGCCCTGGGCCGCGCCCACCTCCTGGGCCCCTTTTCGGGCCAGCTCATAGAGCTTTCCTCCCACCTTTGATGGCAGAGTACATGGGGGGGATCTTGCCGATCTCCCCGAACTGCCCCAGCCTGCCCAGGCCTGCTGGGAGAGACCGGCCGCCCGCCGCCAGCACAGCCGGTGGTGTCCTGGGTGTTGTCTTCCACCCCAGCTGCAGGCCGGTTTACATACTTTTCTCCGGACTCGGAGGCAAACTCCACCGCCCCGGGTACCCGGGCCCACGAACACGGGAGCACACCTGTCGCCATGGGGTCCAGTAAAATGGCGTGGCCGATGCGCCTTTCGTGGAAGATCCCCTCTCAGCTTGGCACACATCCATACTGGTCCACCTTGGGGCTTTCGATGATGATGATGCCGTCAGCCACGCACCTGCTCTATCGCCCACAGGAGGGTTCGCTTGGCCCTCCACGCTGCCCCTCCACCGGTGCTGAGGCGGCGGCGTGGCCCTCGCCTCCCAGGGCGCATACCCTGCTGGCGCTAAGGACCTCCGGATCAGTGCGCAGGGACAGCTTGCACGTCCCGGCCCCTCCAGCTCCCGGATGGTGATCGCATTCTTCACGCCTCCACCTGTCCCACAAAGGAGGCGATATCCTCCAGGTCCTGCCTCGTCGGCCCCCCAGCTGGGCCACCATCGCCAGGTCCACGCCGCCACGGCGGTCTCCCCGCCGTCAAACAGCTCCATACCTCCACGATCCGGCTCGATCCGGAGGCGCTTCAGGGTCTTGGTCCGGAAGTGGCGCTTGTTCAGCTCCGCCGCAGGGATGCCGGTCTCCATCAGGGCGGCCGCCGTCCGGTGGGTGTCCGCCGTGGTGTTTCCGTAGACGAAGCAGCCGGTGTCGGTAGACACCGCCACGTAGAGGGCACCGCCATCTCCTGGTGACCGGGCCCAGCAGGCCTGCAATATCATAGATCAGCTCCCCGCAGGCCGCCCGCCCGGCGTCCAGGCAGGTCTCCCGGGCAAAAACTCCTGGGAGGGGTGGTGGTCGATGGCCAGGTCCACCTGCTCCAGGTAACACCGGGCGTTCTCCGGAACAGCCCCCGGGCGGCGATGTCCACCGACACCACCGTGTCCGGGCTCCAGCCCTCCGGGGCGGTCAGCCCTCCAGATGGGGGGGTGAAGAGGCTGGTGGCCTCCGGGTTTTCAGCACCCAGGCCGTCTTTCCCGCCCCGCGGGCCAGAGACAGCCCCCGCTGCGCAGCCGATGGTATCTCCGTCCGGCCGGACGTGGGTGAGAATCAGAAAATCGTCCTGTTCCATCAGCCACTCCGCTGTCTGTCGCTCATTCATATCCAGGTCTCCTTTGCCCTCCGGGCCTCTGTTTACTCCTTGGCCCCTCCACGCTGCGCAGCAGCTCCAGAATGTGGGCTCCCTTGTCGATGGAGTCATCCAGCTGGAACACCAGCTCTGGGGTGTAGCGCAGCTTCAGGGCGCTCCCCCAGCTCCTGGCGCAGCCAGCCAGAGGCGGATCTCAGTCCCTTGAGCACCCGCCCCCGTTCTCCTTGTCCAGTACACTGATATATGCCTTGGCGTACCGCAGATCCGGGGTGGTCTCCACCGCTGTCACCGAGATCATCCCCGTCACCCGGGGGTCTTTTACGTTGGGGATGAGGGAGGCCAGTTCCCGCTGGATCTCCTCATTGATGCGTCCAATTCGATTGCTTGGCATAGTTCGTTCTCCTTTCCGGGCAAAACCGCCCGCAGATGAAAATCAAATGGTGACCGCCATCCGGCACTGGCCGGGGCAGCCGTTTTGTGTGGGAGGGTCGCACAGCTGCTCCAGGGCTTCCCCGGTCCAGATCGCCCAGCCTCCCCTGAACCGGGCGATCTTTCTCCTCCCGGTCGTCTCCCACCCACAAATTCCACAGCTCTATTGTCTCGCCAGGGCGGCAGCTGCGCTTCAGGTAGGCCCTCAGCTGCTCCGCCTCCGCTTCTGCGGCCTCGACATTCAGCTCGTACTGCCAGAGCTTCATCTCCAGCCCCAGTGCCTCCACCGCGTCCCGGTAATACTGATGCGGCTGGATGGAAAATCCGGGAGTCTCCACCTGAACGCACGCTCCGCCCGCTGTGGAAGCAGAGCTCCGGCGTATCCCGGAGTCGTACAGTGGCAGGGGGTGATCGGCCGCCACCAGCATCACATAGCTCACAGCACAGCTCCTTTCACGCAGACAGACCCGTCCCCTCCTCAAATGAATTGGGGATGGAACGGGCCTGTTTTCGGTTGTTCCTTTTACTCCGGTACTCCGGCCGCCGCTGGGGGGAGCACGCCTCGTCCCCGCAGGGTCCGTATCTCCTGCGGCCCATCTCGGAACTGCGGGTCTGCCTAGAGACAGCGGACGGTCAGACCTCAATCTGCTCCATCAGGAAGGCCTCGATCACGTCGCCCTCCTTGATGTCCTGGAACTTCTCGAAGGTGATGCCGCACTCGTAGCCCGCGGCCACCTCTTTCACGCTGTCCTTGAAGCGCTGGAGGGAGGCGATGGCCCCGTCGTAAATGACAATGTTGTCCCGCAGCAGACGCATCTGCGCGCCCCGCTGCATCTTGCCGTCCAGCACGTAGCAGCCGGCCACCATGCCCACGCCGGTGATCCGGAACACGTTGCGCACCTCGGCCCGGCCCAGGTCCACTTCCTTGAACTTGGGAGCCAGCATACCCTTCATGGCCGCCTCCACCTCGTTGATGGCGTCATAAATGACCCGGTAGAAGCGCATATCCACGTTCATGCGGGCGGCAGACTCCTTGGCGTTGGCGTCGGGGCGGACGTTGAAGCCCACAATAATGGCGTTGGAGGTCGTGGCCAGCATCACGTCGCTCTCGTTGATGGCGCCCACGGCGCAGTGGATGACCCGGACCCGGACCTCCTCGTTGGTCAGCTTCTCCAGCGAGGCCTTCACGGCCTCCACGGAGCCCTGGACGTCGGCCTTGACAATGAGGTTCAGGTTCTTCATCTCACCGGCCTGGATCTGGCTGAACAGGTCCTCCAGGGTGACCTTGCCCACTGCGCTGCCGGAGGCCATCTTGTTCTCGTGCTTGCGCTGCTCCACCAGTTCCCGGGCCATGCGCTCGTCGGCCACGGCGTGGAACTCGTCGCCTGCGCCGGGCACCTCGCCCATGCCGATGATCTCCACGGGGACGGAGGGACCGGCGTCGTTGAGCTTCTTGCCCCGGGCGTCGGTCATGGCGCGGACACGGCCCACCGCGGTGCCCGCGATGATGATATCGCCCTGATGCAGCGTGCCGTTCTGAACCAGCAGGGTGGCCACGGGGCCGCGGCCCTTGTCCAGCCTGGCCTCGATGACGGCACCGTGGGCGGAGCGGTTGGGGTTGGCCTTCAGCTCCCGCATCTCGGCGGTAAGGGTCACCATCTCCAGCAGGTTGTCAATGCCCATGCCCGTCTTAGCGGAGATGGGGCAGATAATGGTGTCGCCGCCCCACTCCTCGGGCACCAGCTCATACTCGGTGAGCTGCTCCTTAATGCGCTCGGGGTTGGCCTCGGGCTTATCCATCTTGTTGATGGCTACAATAATAGGGATCCCAGCGGCCTTGGCGTGGTTGATGGACTCCACGGTCTGGGGCATAATGCCGTCCTCGGCGGCCACCACCAGAATGGCAATATCCGTAACCATGGCGCCCCGGGCCCGCATGGAAGTAAAGGCCTCGTGGCCGGGGGTGTCCAGGAAAGTGATGGGCTTGCCGCCGATCTGGACCTGGTAGGCGCCGATGTGCTGGGTGATGCCGCCGGCCTCGCCGGTAGCCACATGGGCATGGCGGATGTAGTCCAGCAGACTGGTCTTGCCGTGGTCCACGTGGCCCATGACCACCACCACCGGGGCCCGGGGGTGCAGGTCCTCATCCTTATCCTGGTGGTCGTCGATGAGCTTTTCCTCAATGGTGACGACGACTTCTTTCTCCACCTTGCAGCCCATCTCCTCGGCGATGATGGCGGCGGTGTCGAAGTCGATCATCTGGCTCAGGGAGGCCATCACGCCGTTTTTCATGAGGCACTTGACCACCTCGGCGCCGGTCTTCTTCATGCGGCTGGCCAGCTCACCCACTCCGATCTCGTCGGGGATCATGACCTTGACGGGGGCCTTTTTGGCGATCTCCAGCTGGAGACGGCGCAGGCGGTCCTGCTCCTCCTGCTTGCGCTTGTTGCCCGGCCCCTGCTGGCGGTCCCGCACTGGCGCTGGGCGTTGCGTCCCTGGAACTTCTGCTTGCCGCCCCGGTCCTGCTGACGCTGGTCAGTGAAGGACTCCAGCCGCTCGTCGTACTTCTCCAGGTTGACGGCTCCGCCCTTGCGGGTGTCCACCACCTTCTTCTCCGGCACGCGGGTGGCGGGGCGGGCCTGGGCCTGCTCCGGCTTGCCTCCCTGGGCGCGGGGCTGCTCCCCCGCTCTTGTCGGCCTGGGGCGCAGCGCTCTGTGGCCTGCTCTCCCCCTTGGCAGCCGGCTTGGCGGCGCTCTGCTGTGGCTGGGCTGGCTTCGCCTGGGCCGGCTTGGGCTCATGGTAGACGTCCGCAAAAATGGACTCTATGTTCTCCACCTGGTTGTGCTGGGTCAGATAGTCGAAAATAACGGCCAGCTCCCGCTCCTCCAGGACCTGCATGTGGTTCTTGGGGGTCTGGCTGTATTTGGTCATGATCTCCGCGATGTCCTTGGAGTTCATTTTGAAGTCCTTGGCCACCTCGTGGACACGGATATTTGTTCATCATAGGGGGGCCACCTCGTTTCTTGGCAGGGGTTCCTGCCGCCGGATCTGGGCTTCGCAATCGGCTTCCGCCCGCCCGGCCCCGGTTTCCCGGGGAATGTTCGGGGCGCTCTCCCGTCCCGGTCTCCGGCCTGCCCGGCCGTCTGCCTGAGCCACCTTTGCCCCTGCTCCCGCCTGGACGTTGTCGGCGGGGCCTCTTCCCTCTTGCTGGGGCGAGAGGGCGGGGCCGCCCAGGGCTTGTGCTTTCCCTGTCTCATATTTTTCTCGTGCTGGCGTTTTTTCTCTGGCGCATCAGGGCGCGGTCCGCCTTAGCCCTCAGCTGCTGAGCTGCGGGGCCGTACCGCTCCTCGTCCCGAGCGGCCAGCTTCTCCGCCAGGGCGGCGGCGAACCCGAAGTCGGTCACCGCCAGCATGGCGCAGGAGCTGCGTCCCAGCTGCCCCCCAGCTCCGCCTTGGTGAAGGGCATTTGGAGCCACAGGGCGCCCCGGCCTCTCCGAAGTGGGCAGCCCGCCGCACCGTATTGGGGCGGCGTCCGCCGCCAGCAGGAGCACGCGGGCCTGGTGGGCCCGGGCGGCCGCGCCCACCGGTTCCTCTCCGATCTCCAGCCGTCCGGCCTTTTTGGCCAAACCCAGGAGATGGAGGATGGGGTCATGGGGCATCGCCGGGCACCTCCTTCATCTGCTCCTCCAGGCGCTCATAGACCTCTGGAGGGATCGCCTGGGCGAAAGCCCGCTCCAGAGCCTTGGACTTTCTCGCCCGGGCCAGACACACGCTGTCCGGGCACAGATACGCCCCGCGGCCGGGCAGCTTCCCCGGAAATCCAGGGAGATGGCCCCTTCCGGGGACTTGACCACCCGGATCAGTTCTTGTTTCGGTCTCATTTCCCGGCAGCCGACACATTGGCGCATAGGGAGCTTCTTGGGCACGGTCCGCACCACCCTTCGACGAATTAGGAATTAGGCGTAAGGAATGATGGGGAGGGGGATGATCCCCAGCTCCCCCGGTCCCGGTTCCTGTACGGTTAGTCTTCCTCTGCGGGAGCGGTCTCCCCGGTCCCGGCGGAGTCCTCCGCAGGCGCCTCGGCCTCCTCTACGAACAGCTCCTCCTCGGGAGCCTCGATGGGCTCCAGGGGGCCGAGGGCCGGCTTGATATCGATCTTGTAGCCCGTCAGCTTGGCTGCCAGGCGGGCGTTCTGGCCCCCTCCTTACCGATGGCCAGGGAGAGCTGATCATCCGGAACCACCACCCGGCAGCTCTTGCCGTCAGGCAGGGGCTCCACGCTGATGACGTCGGCAGGAGAGAGGGCGGCGGCGATGTACTCGGCGGGGTCGTCAGAGTACTTGATGATGTCCATCTTCTCGCCCTTGAGCTCCTCCACAATGGCGTTCACCCGCTGGCCCCGGGGACCCACGCAAGCGCCGATGGGATCCACGTTGGGGTCGGCGGACCACACCGCCAGTTTGGTGCGGCTGCCCGCCTCACGGGCCATCGACATGATCTCCACAGTGCCGTCAAAGATCTCGGGCACCTCCAGCTCGAACAGCCGCTTCACCAGGCCCGGATGGGTCCGGGAGATGAGCACCTGGGGGCCCTTGGTGGCCTTGCGGACCTCCACCACATAGACCCTCAGGCGGCTGCCCTCCTGATAGGTCTCGCCCCGCACCTGCTCGTTGACGCTGAGGTAGGCCTCCGTGCTCTCGGAGCCGCTGCCGATGCGCAGGGCCACTGCACCGCTGCGGTGATCAATCCGGGTGATGATGCCAGTGAGGATCTCGTGCTCCTTGGAGGAGAACTCGTCGTACACCATGCCCTGCTCGGCCTCCCGGATGCCCTGGATGATGACCTGGCGGGCGGTCTGGGCGGCGATGCGTCCAAAGCTCTTGGGCTTGATCTCAATGCGGATGGTGTCCCCAGCTCCACTCGGGGCAGGGACAGGCGGGCCTCCTCCAGACTGATCTCAGTGCCCGGATTGTCCACCTCCTCCACCACCTCTTTTTTCAGGAACATGCGGACCACTCCGGTCTCCTCGTTGGCCTCCACGGTCAGGTTGTCACCCACCCCTCGTGGTCCCGGCGATAGGCGGAGATCAGGGCCTGGGTGATCTTTTCCATCATATAGCCCTTTTTGATGCCCTTCTCCTGCTCGATCTGGGCGATGGCGGCAAAAAACTCCTTGCTGTCCAGCTCGGTGCTGTTGACCTTTTCGTTACTCTCTTAGCCACGGTAATTCCTCCTAAACGTATCAAAAGCGGGGGGTACAGCCGCGTCTGGGCGACCTCTTTTTTTCTCAAACGTGATGGGCATCCCGTTCAGCTCCAGGGTGATATCCCCATCCGCCCAGCCTGTCAAACGCCCCACAAAGTCCTTTTTCCCGTCTTTGGGCCGGTAGAGGCGCACCTCCACCTCTTCTCCACAGAAGCGCTGGAAGTGCTCCGGCTTCTTCAGCACCCGGTCGGCCCCGGCGGAGGACACCTCCAGGGTATAGCTTCCCTCGATGGGGTCCGCCTCATCCAGTGCGTCGGACAGGGGGCGGGACACCGCCTCGCAGTCGTCGATGGACACACCTGTCTCCTTGTCGATGTAGATCCGGAGATACCACGTGCCCGCTTCCTTGACATACTCCACATCCCAAAGGGAGCAGCCCGCTGCCTCTGCCAGCGGCTGCGCCAGTTGGGCCACCAGATCGGTCACTTTCGCCATGGACTTCCTCCTGTCCGGGGCTGAATGTGCCCCATTTTCTCAATCAAAAAAGAGCGGAGCCGCAGCCCCCTCTAACCAATACTACCATAATTACTGTTTCACTATACCATACAAAGTTCTGGATTGCAAGGGGCAGCCCAGAATATTTTTAAAAAGCAGAGAAAATTTTTCTCGCCTCAGGATATCTCGCCTCTTTTCCTGTCTATTCTTTCAAGCAGCGGCACGTCCTATCCTCGCCTGCCTGCGCAGAAGCTTTCTTTCCCAATCGGGGCGGTGTGTGGTATCCTCCACGGTCCTCCCTCCCGGCGCACTGTCGGAAAGCTCCCTCGGCGATTGACAAATATGGCACATATACTATAATATAGAGAGGGGGATCTCCCCGCCCGAGCTTCCAACAAAAGGAGGTCCTGTGGATGACTCTGGAATTTACCAACAAGCAGTTTCGGCGCCTGCTGGACCTGGTCTATATCGGCAACTGGATCCTCAACTCCACACGGGGGAGACCAGCGCTTCGCGGATTACGACGAGGTAGAAAGCCTTGTCTTCGGCAAGGCCCTGGTCAGCGGTATGCCCGCCCTGGCCGAGGTGTACGAGGGGAGATCGTCCCCTCCCGCGCCTTTGCGGAGGGCGGCATCCACGAGGCCATCATGGAGTATGAGAACAACGTATTCTTCGATATTCTGGCCGAGGATCTGGCCCGTCGGGACATGGATGATGTCCCCATCGACGAGAGCAACTTTGCCGAGCTCACCAGCCGGATCGACGCCTACATCACCGAGTTCGAGGAGCATGGCACTGACAACATCCTGGTGGATGCCGAGGGGCTGTGACCCGGGGCGCAGCCAGAACGCGGGCCAAAAGGCCGCGCCGCGTTTCTGTGTCTGCTCCTGCCCTCTCTCCGCCCTGAAACAAGAGCCGGACGCCGGACCTGTATCCAGGTCCGGCGTCCGGCTTTCTGTCTGAGGCTCAGGCCTTCCGGGCCGTGCCCTCTGTTTTGGCCGCCGCCGCCTTTGGCTGAGGCTTGGGCACAGGACGACCTTCTCCCCAGGCTGTCCTGGGGGACCAGCTCCCGGCCGGCCACCGCGTCGGTGATGCTGCGGCCGCTGACCTGCTTAGCGTGGCCCTCCACATCCATCCGATTGCGGGGCTGCGCACCAGACAGCCGGCCCCCTGGACACAGCCGCCGTCGCAGGCCATGCCCTCGATGAAGTTGCCCTCCAGCACGCCCCGTTTCGCCTTCAGCAGGGCCACCTCGCAGGCTTCGATGCCGCTGCACGGCACTGCCTTCAGCTGGAACTCCTTATCCAGCCCCTTCTCCTTCAGGGCCTCCGCCACCGCCTGGGCCACACCGCCGCTGCGGGCGAAGTTCCGGCCGAAGGGGCTTTTGCCTCGTCCAGCGGGGCCTCCTCCAGGGATTCCAGGTCGATGCCGCGGGACTCGAACAGGGCATACAGCTCCTCATAGGTCAGCACGCAGTCGATGGCGTTCATGGTGCGGCCCAGCTGGAACTCCTTCTTTTTTGGCCACGCAGGGCCCGATGAAGATCACCTTGGCATCCGGGTCCTTCTCCTTGATGTGCAGACCGATCATCACCATAGGGGACGGGGTGCGGGAGATCACATTCTCCATCTCCGGGTGCTTTTTCTTGATGTACCCCACAAAGCCGGGACAGCAGGAGGAGCACAGCATCCCCCTTCTCCGCCAGCTCGTCAGACTCCCGGTCAGCCACCATGTCGGCGCCCAGAGCCACCTCGGCCACCCGGAGAAGCCCAGAGCCTTCAGTCCGGCCACCACCTGGCCGTAGGAGGCGGGGGCGAACTGCCCCCCACGATGGAGGGGGCCAGCACGGCATAGGTCTTGTAGCCCCAGTGCTCAGCACCCATGATCATGTGGATGGCATCGGTGATGAAAGACTTGTCCTGAATGGCGCCGAATGGGCACTGATACACACAGTTCCGCAGGCGATGCACTGGCTCACGTCAATGGATGCTTTCCGGTCCGGGCCCATGGAGATGGCCTTGGCCGGGCAGCCCTTCTCACAGGGCCTCTGGGTCTTGAGAATGGCGCTGTACTGACAGGCGGATACACATCGGCCGCAGGAGATGCACTTTTCATGGTCGATACAGGCCCGGTGATTCACAATAGTGATGGCATCCTTGGGGCAGGCATGGACGCACCGCGTGGCCAGGCATCCCCGGCAGGAGGGCCCCACGGTGATCTCGGTCACCGGACACTCGTCACAGGCGATAGGCAGCACCTCCACCAGGCAGGGGTTGCTCTTGTCCCCTCCCATAGCCAGCTTGACCCGGCTGTTGATGATGGCCCGCTCCTTATAAATACAGCAGCGCAGCGTGGCCGTGGGCCTCGGGGATGATCTTCTCCGGGATGTCCAGAATAGCAGTCCCGGTCTGGAGCCTGTCCTCCCAGGTCAGGCGGGCCACCTCTGTAAGCACCGCGGTCTTCAATTCCTGGATCTTCGTTTCAAATGTACGCATTGTCTCCCTCTTTCTCTGCCAGTCCCGTTTTCCCGGTTTTTCCGCTGGCATCTTCTCTTCTTCCCTCAACTTTTTGCAAGTTTTCTTTCATTTTTTATGTCATTTTATCGCAACTCTTCCACCTCTGTCAATACAAATTTCCAACAGTTTTCCACCCATGTTTTTTCTCTTTGGTCACCCAAGTCCCTGCCTGCACCTCTCCCCCCTCCGCCGCATAGTCTGAGATAGAAAATCAGAGGCACGGGGGAAATTTTCCCTCCGGCGCCCAAAAACGGAGGGTCGGCCATGTCACCTGTCAATTCGATACAGTATTTTTTGGGGGCCAATTCCCCCACGGGATTTTACTCCCTCTACTCCCAGCTTCTTCCGCCGGAGCAGGCCTCCGCCATCTACATCCTGAAGGGCGGCCCCGGCTGTGGGAAATCCACCCTGATGCGCCGCGTGGCTGCCCTGGCCCAGGAGGCAGGCGAGCCCGTGGAGTACATCCTCTGCTCCGGTGACCCGGATTCCCTGGATGCCATCCTCCTCCCAGGCAAAAAAGGCCGCTCTGGTGGACGGCACCGCCCCCCATGGCACAGCACCATTAGGACACCCGGCGAAAAAAAGTCAGGATTTGCAAGGGGTTGCGGGATCAGCTTTTGGACGGCACAAGCACCGGGCACGGTTACTTAGGACACTTTTGTAGGACAAGCTATTTGATAAGAGGCGTAACTGCTCAAAAATAAATTTTCCGAATTCGGAAAATTTAACGAAAAATCAAATCAACTTTTCTGAGTTCGGTATTTATTCGAAAGAGAAGGGTAAATGAAGGGTTGCCTATAGAAAACGCCTGCGCTTCAAGAGTTGGAAACCAAACCATTCAGGTGTGGTATTCACGGCGGAATTCGAACCCATATACCATTACACATAACGGATTTTGAGTCCGTTGCGTCTAACATTTCCATATGGGGCAGTTTAAAAGTGAATATACACGGATTGTAAAGAGGAGTGCGCCTGGCCGTGCTCCCTTAACTTTATCTATTGGGAGGAGAAAAAGATGGTTGCAGGACACTTGCAGCAGAAAAAAAGGCTATTGGTACATGGTACTCAATTTGCATGACCAGGCCGGGAGACGAAAGACGAAGTGGATCGCCACCCATCTCCCGGTACCGGGCAATCGAAAGCGGGCGGAGGAACTGCTCTTTCAGACCCGGCATCAATATGCGGATTCCAAGGGGGAAAGTGGGCTGCTGTTTGCGGACTATATGCTCCAGTGGCTGGGGATCATGAAAGCAAAAGTATCCCCCACGACCTATACCGGCTATCGGAATCTGGTGGAAAACAGCATCTGCCCTTACTTTTGGGGGAGGCGTATCACACTGGCCGGGCTTCGCGCGTCAGATGTCCAGAGATACTACGACGATCTCCTTGCGTCCGGGGTATCGGGCAATACGATTCTCCACCATCACGCCAATATCCACAAGGCACTGAAAGACGCGGTGCGGCTGGACCTGGTGGACCGGAACGTAGCCGATATTGTGGAGCGGCCAAAGAAAGTACCTTATATCCCGCGGTACTACTCACTGGAGGAGGCAAATGAACTGCTGGACAAGCTCCGGGGGCACTGGCTCTGGCTGCCCGTGATGCTGTGCCTGTTCTACGGCCTGCGCCGCAGCGAGGTGCTGGGGATTCAATGGCGGAGCATTGATTTCTCCGTGGGCACCATTCAGATCCAGCATACCAGGGTCTATCAGGAGGTGGATGGCCGAAAGGTCTCCGTGGGGAGAGACACCATGAAGCAGAAAGCCAGCTGCCGTACGCTACCCATGCCGGAGGAGATCGCCGCCATTTTGCAGGAGGAAAAAAACGAAACCGCTATGGGGAGGAAACCCCGCCGCCGGAGAACTACCTCTGCCTGAATCCGGAAGGAGAGCCCATCGCGTCCAACTACCTCAGTCAGAGCTTCAAACAGTTTCTCCGGGAGCATAGCCTGCGGGAGATCCGCCTGCATGACCTCCGGCACACCTGTGCATCCTCCTGATCCAGAGGCGGACGCCCCTGATTGAGGTGCAGCAATGGCTGGGACATAGTACGCTGTCCACGACGGCGGACCTGTATGCCCACCTGGAATATGAAACAAAACTGGCCAGCGCACAGACGCTGAAAAAAATTTAACTGGAGGAATATGCCATGACGATTCAAGGGATTTTGAAAAACCTGTCGGCGGAGGATCTGGAACTCACCAAACGGTATTACAAGAGCATCCAGCCATTTACCGTCCAGCCCAGCGATACCTGTGAATTTGATGCGGAATTCCCAACCGAAGACGGGGAGCGCATCATCGCGGAGATCACATTGGACGAAAACGCAGAGATAGAGGATCTGTACTGCACCTGCCGCGCCGGCGGTCTCTGCGTCCATCTGGCGGCGATGATGTGCGATATGGAGGAACGTAAGACGGTGTTCTTCTCCGGGCGTATGCAAGAGTAAGATGCCAAAGAAGCTATAAGTCAAGAAAAATATAAAAGCGGCATATTTTTTCTTGACTTAACTACAAATTAAAGATATGCTGTACTCGTGAGGTGAGGAATGTGAAGCGCAAGATCGAGGAACAGCTGATTGCCTGGAAACAAAAGACTGCCGACCGCCTGCCGCTGATTGTCAACGGCGCTCGTCAGGTGGGAAAGACCTATATCCTCCGCAAATTCGGAGAGGAGCAGTTCCAGAATGTCGTCTATATCAATCTGGAAACTAATCTGACGATTGCGTCTTACTTCAATGAGAATATCCAGCCGGAGCGCCTCCTGCGGTATCTGGAGGCGTCCACCGGGGAGCGCATCATTTCGGGGGGAGACGCTGATCATTTTCGATGAGATCCAATCCTGCGAGCGCGCGGTGACCTCCCTGAAGTATTTCTGCGAGGAGACGCCGGAGTTCCATATCGCGGCGGCCGGGGAGCCTGCTTGGGGGTGGCGATCAACCGTCAGCATTACTCTTTTCCAGTCGGTAAGGTGGAGACTATCACCCTCTATCCACTGGATTTTGAGGAGTATCTCTGGGCAAGGGGCAAGGAATTTCTCAGCGAGGAGATCCGTGCAGCCTATGACGCCATGGAGCCGCTGCCCGATGCTCTGCATCAAGAGGCTATCGAGTTGTATCGGGAGTATCTGATCATCGGTGGGATGCCCGCCTGTATCAATGCCTTTCTGAAAGCGGCAGTTTTCTGGATGTTCCGCTGGTACAAAATGAGATCCTAGATAACTATATCGCGGACATGGCCAAGTACGCCAGCAATACGGACAGCGTGAAGATCCGGGCCTGCTACAATTCCATTCCGGCGCAACTGGCTAAGGACAACAAGAAGTTCCAATACAAGGTGGTGCAGAAGGGCGGCAGCGCCACGCTGTTCGGGGCTTCTATCGAGTGGCTGAATCTGGCCGGTGTCGTGCTGAAATGCCAGCGGATCAGTCAGGCCTTTGAGCCAATCGCCGTCTATGCGGCTCTCAGCGTTCAAACTCTACATGGGTGATGTGGGACTGCTGACCATGAAATCCGGGATTTCACAGCAGACGGTGCTCTCTGGCGAAGGGAATACCTTCATGGGTGCCGTTGCGGAGAACTATGTGGCCCAGCAGCTGGCCGCCAAGGGCTATGACCTCTACTACTGGGAGAGCAGCAGTACCGCAGAACTGGATTTTGTGCTGCAAAGGGCAACCAAATCATCGGTATCGAGGTTAAAAAGGGGGAGCATGTCCGTTCTCGTAGTCTCAGTGTCTTTATGAGCAACTATAAGCCTGCCTACTCCATCCGGCTGTCGCTGAAGAACTTTGGAGAGAAGGATGAATTGAAAGCCATCCCTCTATATGCGGTGTTTTGTATTTAAGATGCCAATATAGACGGGTCTGTTTCAAAATAGGATTTTGAAACAGACCCGTTGTTTATGAACTGATTATATTCAACTTAACGATAGGATCCCTACACTGTCTGTATGTACCAAGCCTTCAAGGTGCTATTATACGTGGATTTGGGATTCCTCTTTTTTCGCAAAGGCTTCATATGTGACATAAATATCAATTCCATTAGTTCCAAATGTGTCCATAATAATACAGTTAGCCTGATTGTTTGTAATGTGGTCTAGATTCCTACTGTTCCAAGCATTGTAGTTCAAGTATTCACTTTTAGCATTTCCGAAGAGTGTCAGTTTCGGCTTTAAAACGTCTAGATAATTAGAGTTTCCTCCAGTTTTTCTTCCGTGATGTGGTGCGAGCAAAATATCAATGTCAGTAACATCGTCTTTGTGGTTTTGCAAAATGTAGTCCCACGTGTTTTCTGCCGAGTCTCCAGCGAAAACTATTTTCTTATTGTTTGTTTTATATAGAATAACATATGAGCAGTCATTATAATCGCCAGACTTATTTGCGGCATCAACTAATCCTTTGGTCGGAGCTAATATATATAAACCATCTGCCCCAGCGTTCCCTGTCTTCATCCTCGTTATAGAACTTTGCATGAGCACCTGCATAGTTATAGAGTACCTTGGGATCTGAGTCTGATTTTCTAATTTCTTGATAAAATTCCCAATCTTCTTTCTTGTATTTTCCCCACGAGCTATTGGGGTCAATAACCTTCGTGTTTGCTGTATCCCAGAAGTTTAAGATACTAAAACTATCAAACAATGATTTCATGCCGTCCATATGATCCATATCTGGGTGTGTTAGTATAAAGCGGAAAATTGTAGAGACACCGAAATCTTTTAAATATTGAATGGGATTGACAGGGTAATTCTTCTGTTGATGATTTCCAGAAGCGCTTGCAAATTCGGTAATTGCAGCGGCAGCAGACACATCTATAATGGTGTTCCGTCCAGACGCATGATGAATCCACGTGCAGTCACCTTCATTAACGTTAAGAAAATGAATAATACCCATACTATCAAAGCTCCTTTCTATATTTTATTGAGATGAACTATGCTCATTCATGTATTTCTCAACTTGCTTTTTGACATATTCAGTCTGCTTTTTATAGCTCTTTATAAACAGGATAATCAAAAACACTCCTCCGACCAAGGCAACCAACTTGTTACCTACGGCACACTTCTTAATGATCCAATCATAGATGAAAGAATCATAGAAATAAAATGCGCCTATGCAAATAAGAAGAGAGATTGTTGTCCGATAAGTATTATTCGTTTCCGATAATGTTGCAATGAAGGGATTTGCCTCCGAGGCAGTAGTATATTGCTTGTAATCTGCAAAAACCAAATACGGTTTTCCCTTAATCTTTATTTTTTTCAATGTATCTTCTACAAATATTGAACCTATTCGACTAATAACCTGATCATGAGCCGATACCATGCCAACGGAATCCCAATCGAGGAACTCCGAATGATGGCACCTAAGGAAGTTGAGAACCTTTTCTATCCGCAGAAAAATCTACAGAGGAAAGATGTCCCACTTCCAGATTTCCAGTATTACTATGACAGAATCCATGCACCAGGGAGCCGCATGAACATTTCGTTCTGTTGGCTGGATTATAAAGAAAAGAATCCTGATGGTTATGAGAAGTCACAGTTTTACGAATACTTCAACCGATTCATAGCAGAAAACTATGGTGGCCAGAAGGTATCAATGGCCGTAAACCGAATCCCGGGTGAAAAGATGTATATCGACTGGGTCGGTGATCAGCCGGAACTGTTAACAGATACCGAAACGGGCGAGATCAAAAAAGTCCATATCTTTGCGACCACTCTCGGAGTCAGCAGTCTGATCTATGCAGAAGCTTTTCCAAATGAGAAGCTCCCATGTTTTATAGAAGGCTGTGCCCATGCTGTTTCATTTTATGGTGCTGTTACGAAATACTTTGTGCCCGATAACCTGCGAACTGCTGTAACCAAACACACAAAAGATGAACTTATCCTGCAGTCTACATTTGCAGATCTGGAAGATTTCTATGAAACTATAGTTCTTCCACCACCCGCTAGAGAGCCGAAAGGCAAGCCTAAAGCATATCGCCTTGAATTTCCTGGCAGGGATCGCAGAATAACCAATAGTAATTAATCAACCTGCTGAGCTTTTGCTCAGTTTGAAAGCGGAATGGCGCTCCGTTCCTCTGGAACGGATGCGCAGTTCTCAGTAAGAAAGAAAAAAGAAAAAGAACTTAGTGAGAAAGAAGTCAGTCAGTCTGTCACGCCCCAGCCGGCGGCGGGGCGCGGCCTGGGACGGACGGACAGACGAGGAGGAAGAGGAGGAACTTCTGGACATCCTGGACGCCTGCGAACTTGACTGCTTTGACCCGGAGACAGCCCGCGTGTTTGAAAACGCTGTGGAACGGCTGTTCTATTCTGACAGTTTCCGCATTGGAAACGCCACGCTCCCCAAAAGCCGCATCCGCGCCAAACTCCGTCTGCTGGACGGCATGGTGCTGCGCTCCGCGGAGAGCAAACTGGCCGCCAACCTGGAGCGCGAGGTCAAAAACTCCACGGCCTACACCATGGCGACCATCCTCAACTGCATCGCGGAGAGCGAGAGCGATTTGATGGTGGATCCCTATCTCAACAGCCTGCGCGCGCCCCGCCGGAGAGGAGGTGGTAAACAATGCTTTTATCAAACAGCAGCGGTATGTGCTGGATGTGCTGAGGCGCCTGGGCTGCGCGCGCAAAAAATCAGCTGGAGGCATTGCTGAAGGCGCGGTTCTTCCCGCCGGAGAAGGCGGTGCCGCCCGGTTTTCTGGACGCCATGCTGCGGCAGTTTCGCTGCGGGGATGTCGAGGTGCGCCGCCAGGGCGATGTGATCTTCCTGACGGAGAAAGCGCCTGACGCACGGCTACTGGAGGCCATCGATGTGATGCTGGAACTGTCCGGCGCCGTTCCGTCCGACTTCTGGGCGGAGGCTAAGGGCGCGGTGTTGCTACGCTTCTCTGTGGCCGGCAGACGAATAAGCCTGTTCGCCGTGCTCCACGCTGGCGACCCTCATCGGCCCCGACGCGCGCTCGCCCCCGCCGTGAGCAGGGCCGAGCGTGTGGTGGTCCTGCTTTCGGGCGGCGGCCCCCGCCGGCACTGTCCATCCCCAACACGGTATTTTACGCCCTGCGGCAGAAAGACGGCTCCCACCGTTTCTTTGCCCGGGAAGGAAACTGGACATGACAGGAGGAATTAGCTATGCCGAAAAAGAAAGCCGTACCCGAACCTGCCCCTGAACTGGAAATGGAGCCCGTCCCTGCCGCCGAAACTGTGGAAGATCCCTCTGCTGTGGAAACTGGGATGGCAGAGGACGCCGCGGCCCTGCCTGACGGGGACCCCGCGGCTGCGCCGATGGAGGAGGGCGCACCCAAACCGGATGACTCAGCGCCGGTGCCGGAAGACCCGTCCGCAGATGGGCAGGACATGGCATTGGAGCAGGAATCCGGCGGAGCCATGGAGCCGGATGCCGGGGACGGACGGCGCCGGAGATCCTCGGCCTGGAGCCGGGACCCTCTCCGGATTCCGCAGACGGGACCGGCGGGACTTTGCCCATGCCGGAGGATCTGGCCGGCATGTCCTGGCCGGACGCCGCCGGGGAGGCCCCTGCGGACTTCCCCGAATGGGGAGCAGTCGCCGTTCCCGGACCCGGGACATGCCTTGGACGAAACCGTGTCGGGACAGATGGCATTTCCCCGCCCGCGGAAGGCTTGGAGACTGGTCCGTCGGATGGTCCCGACGGCGCCGAAGTCCCTGTCCATGGAGAGGCGGGAGACGGGCCGGAGAGCGTCCCTGCCGGGGAACGCACTGGTAATGCCGATGGCGGCCCACCCGGGGCAGCGGAACACGGCGTGCGTGACGATGCCGCAGAGCCGGAACCCCCCGCCCGCCGCCGGGCGGCCAGAAGGACACGCCGGACAGCCGCGGCTTCGGAAGAAGCGTCCGGGCCTTCTACCGCGGAAGCGACCCTGGAAAACCGTTCTCAGCCGGAGACAACCCAGGGGAAACGACCGGCGCAGTTTCTATGACCTGGACTTCAACGCCCTGGACCGCGGCCTCTCCCCGGAGCAGAGGCAGGAATGGAACTCCATCTACGCATCCTACCGCGGCCGCAGCGTGCTCACCGGCGCCATCGCCGGCGTGGACAGGCACTCTGTCCGGGTCCGCGACCGCCGCACCGGGGAGATGGTGCGCCAGGATATGTACTGTGCCACCGTGATCCCATTCCGCGTGCGCATCCTGATCCCATCCACCGAGATGTGGATGCAGGGCGAGGAACGGCCGGACTATGTGCTGCGGAACATGAGCGGGGCGGTCATCGACTTTGTGGTGACCCATGTGGACCGCGAGGCCGGCTTTGCCATCGCATCCCGCCGCATGGCCCTGCGCGCCCGCCGCTACTACTTCTCCACCCAGCCGTCCATGCACCGGGCCGGGGCGCGGGTCAAGTGCCATGTGCTGGCCGTCGGCCCCGGCGCTGCCTGGTGGAGTGCGGCGGGTACGACATCGACCTGACCCAGCGGGAGATGCGCTATACCGCCATCCCCGACCTGCGGGGAGCAGTACCACCGGGGCGACGCCCTGGACTGCATCGTGAAAGAGTATGACAGGGAGAGCGGAAAAACTGGTCATCTCCGTCAAGGAGACCAATCCCAACCCCTTTGACGGCGCGGAACTGCGCCACCCCGAGGGGTCCCGGCGGCAGGCGGAGATCGCGGGCAAGTACGCCGGCGGCGTCTTCTGCAATCTCCCTGACGGCGTGGTGGTCATGTGCTCCTATTCCTTCCATTACGATGACGCCTCCTTCGCTATCGGCGACAAGGTCATCGTGATGCTCCAGCGATACGACTTCGGAAAAAGCAGATCTACGGCAAGATCGTTGCCAAATGGTGATACAACGAACAGCCCCGTTCCTTCTATTGGAGCAGGGGCTGTTTTTTTTGCACGGCACATACAAATTGCAGATATGTTCAAAAAGCAGGAAATGAAAGGTGAGGCAAGTTTCAGTGAGAATAGGGGGATGTGATCTTGATGGGTATTTATTACCACAAAAGTCTGCAGGACCTTCTATGGGAGTTCAATGAACAACCTGTATCGCAGGCCACCGGACTTGTGGAGGTAGGCAAAGGTGGGTGTCGAAGGCCCGCAGGCGCTCCGGCACTTCAGAGTGATGGCAGGGAGAAGGAGAATTGCTTCTTTTCCAGAACCTCCTATTCTGCAAAGCGATTTTTGCCACATTGTAGGCGTGGTTTACCACAGTTGGGGGTCCGCACCATGAAAGTGACACTGAAGATCCGGCGAAGCAGGGGTGCTCATGCCCACCGTGTCGATGCCGCGCAGCATATCCTCCGTGCCCTCAATGTTGAAGAAACGGACATTGACACAAAGCGAAGATGAGCGATCCGGGCGCAATCTGATGGGGAGCGCACATCCTCTGCCAGAAACAGCTTGCCGCAGTTCAAATAGAAACGCTTCACAGGTGGGGCACCTCCGCCAGAGCCTAAGAAAGTCGGCGTCCAGGTTGGCACGCTCCAGCGCTGAAAGCGCCGCAGTCAGCATATCGGTGGCCACCACCTATCAGC
>VOFC01005154.1_pt1 | contig 20170 bp, 27 predicted proteins | sample 5384161 | NCBI WGS metagenome assembly VOFC01 (sample SAMN12384722, study PRJNA508395) | human gut metagenome | isolation source: healthy gut B | host: Homo sapiens
TCATCGGCATGGCTGTGGGCGTGAATGTGGTTGTTGCCCGGTACATCGGCGAGGGGGGATAAGAGCAGGGAAATCTCTGCGGCTATCCACACGGCGGTGGCTATGGCCCTGGTGGGCGGACTGATCCTGGGCGGCGCCGGCTGCGCCATGGCAGAGTGGATTTTGCGCATGATCTCGACACCCGGCCGATTTTTTGACCTGGCGCTGACGTACCTTGTATATCTATTTCGCCGGGACACCGGCCATTATGCTGTATAACTACGGCGCGGCTGCCCCTGCGCGCCCGGGGCGACACCCAGCGGCCGCTGCTGTTCCTCACTATCAGCGGCGTGACCAATGTGGCACTGAACCTGCTGTTTGTTATCTGCGTTTCAGATGGACGTGGCGGGGGTGGCCTTGGCCACGGTTATCAGCGAGACGCTCAGCGCAGTGCTGGTGGTGGTATGCCTTATGCGCACCCAGGATGAGCTGCACTTTTCCTGGCGGAAGCTGCGCTTTGACCGCCGGAGCCTGGGCCTTATGGCCAAGGTGGGTATCCCTGCCGGAGTGCAGGGTGCCTGTTCAGCGTGGCTAACGTGGTCATACAGGGCGCCATCAACGCCTATGGCAGCGTGGTGGTAGCCGGGTGCAGCGCTGCCGGCAGCATTGACGGGTTCATCTATGTGGCTATGAACACCTTTCCACCATCGGCGCAGACCTTCCTGAGCCAGAACATCGGCGCAGGAAAGTATGAGCGGGTGAAGGAAATCCTGAAAAATGTATCCTGTGTACCGTGGTCACCGGGGCTACCCTCAGCGCCGTGGCCTGCATCTGGAGCGAACCGCTGCTGGCCATCTACAACCAGGATCCGGCGGTGCTGGCTGCCGGTGCGGTGCGGCTGCGGATGGTGGTGATACCGTATGTGATCTTCGGCATTGCAGATGCTTACGGGCGCCATCCGAGGCTGCGGCAGCCCGATGCGGCCGGTGGTTATCAACCTGCTGTGTACCTGTGTCTTCCGCCTGGCCTGGATTGCTGCCATCGACACGGACACTATGGCACCCACATGGGTGTATGCGTCCTATCCGGCCTCTTGGCTGCCTGCTGCTTGTAGCGCTGCTGGTGTGCTGGTGCAGGCTCTACCGCAGAAAAAATCGCCGAATATCGCACGAAACGGAGCGGCTGCATAAAGGCGCACCATATGTGAAAATAAAGTCCGCAGGTTCTTGAAGCCTGCGGACTTTTTATGCTGCTTTTGATGGGGCTACCGATAGCACAGGCATTGCTCGGGGAGCAGGTCGAAGGCCACGGCTGCACTCTCGACGGGGCGGCAGCCTTGGGCGCAGACACACGCAGCAGCGGGGCCCGGCGGCATCCCACGTCGGGCGGAGCAGGACGGAGGCTTTCGTTCAGATCGAGGATGGTTCGGAATACTTGCGCCCGGTAGGGGCCGGCCCCCAGGAAACTGCGCTGCCCGGAATGGCCACGGTGCATGTGCTATCTCCGGTGGATAGGGCAGGGTGATGTCCCAGCCGTCCAGGCGCACGCCGCCCTCACAGCCCGGGCGGACAGAAAGCTGCGGCAGCCGGTGAGCCGGGCCGCACTTTGGGTGGCGGGACGGCGCACCAGGATTCCATATCCGTTACCGCACCGGCCAGAACGCCTTGGCGGCAGTAGGGCATACGGATGTGCCAAAAATGTGGGTATTGACAGGCCCAGGGTCTGTCCGGCGTAGGCCAGCGTCTCGTCAAAGGCCTCGAAGGCCCCCCGGACCGTGCGGTACATCAGGGGGAAGATCACCACGGCGGTAGCGAAGATGGCGGACCACCAGGTCATGACCAACCGGATGCCGAAGACCTCCAGCACCCAGGCGCCGATGAGACGCTTCGGCCCCAGCACCCGCAGCAGCAGATAGCCCACCACCGTAGGCGGCAGCACCAGGGGCAGGGTCAGTATATTATATCCAAAATGCCTTTGACCAAACGCGGGAGCTTGGCAATATAATACGCCGTGGCGATGCCCGTGAAGAACACCACCGCCGCCGAAATAGCGGCGATGCACAGCGAGTTTAAGAGGGGATACCAATCCATAAGGAACCTCCTAATATCATCGATCGACAGGCGTACTTACCCTGATTGATCGATGGTACGAATGGGATGTGGGCAGGGCGCTTTACGCGCCCTGCCCGATAAAGGGGAAATGAGTATAAAATCACTTGCCCAGGGGGTGAACAGAACCTTTTCAAACTCGGAGGAAGCTTCGGCGCCCTGGAGATACTGCAGAAATGCGGCGGCGGCATCCTGCTGCGTGGAGGTATTCAGAACGGCGGCGGGATAGATGACCTGGCCGCACATATCGGCGGTGGCCTCAGCGGCTACCGTCAGCTTGGCGGAATACGCATCGGAGGCATAGATGATGCCGCAATCCACGGTGCCCTCGGCCACGGCGGTGGTGACCTCCTTTGACGTTGGAGCCATAGGTCAGCTTGTCGGCAATGGCAGCTTCATCAATGCTATAGAAATTAAAAAATCTTCTGGGTGTTCTGGCCCACGGGCACGTCGCTGTTGCCGATGGCCAGCTTTACATCACCGTTTTTCAGCAGATCGGCCAGCTTGTCAAAGCTGTCGATGCCCTTGGGATTACCCTCTGCCACGGCCAAGACCACCTTGTTCTCCAGCAGGTCAATGCGGCTGCCCTCCACCAGCAGATCCTGGCCCTTGGGGGTTCTTCTCGGAATTATCCTTCAGAGAACCATCCAGAGCGTTCATCTGCTTGGGAGCGGCGGAAATGAACAGGTCACATACGGCACCCTCCTCGATTTGGGTCAGCAGCTTGCCGGAGGAATCAAAGTTGAAGCTGATCCTTACGTTTTTGTTTTCAGCCATGTACTTGTCACCGATGGCGGTGAGGGACTCGGTGAGGGAGGCGGCGGCAAACACCGTCAGCTCTACGGATTCATCATTTTTTTGCCGTCTTTGCTGCCGCAGGCCACCAGGCTCAGAGCCATGACCAGCGCCAGGAGCAGGGAAATAAGCTTTTTCATCGTGGTTTTTCCTTTCTGACTTTTTGTTTATATATCGGCGCAATTCTTTTGCGAGGATAACAGTGGGCGGGGGATCATGCGCCTAAACGGCGCACGGTATATACTGCCAAAAACCGACGGGTTTTTGGGCAAAAGGCCAAGTCTGCTGCGCGCATAATTTCGGCGCAAAACGCCGAAATTCCACACCGGCAGCCTGAGAAGTATTTTCTCTCACGCACAGGTCGCGAGAGAAAATGATTGTAATTTTTTCGCGTCTGCGGACGCGAACTCTGCGAGGCGTTTTGAAACGCGGAATTATTTGCCGAAGGGGCAGATGGGGTAATGGCATTTCTTACAGCCCAGGCACAGACCGCCCTCACTCAGGGCGGCGATGTCACTGCGTGTTACGGGTATATCTGCCGCTACCTTGGGCTACAGAAATCAGGAGGATTCATTATGAAGTACACAGCTGCTGTGATTTCCGTAAGCGACATGGGCGGCAGAGGGCTGCGGCAGGACACCAGCGGCCCTGCGGTCCGGGCCATGCTGGAGAAGGCGGGGTTTTCCGTTGCGCACACTGCCATCCTGCCGGATGAAATGGAGCAGATCAGCGCGGAGCTGCGGGATTGCGCCGACCGGAGGAGGATTGACCTCATTGTGACCACCGGCGGCACGGGGCTGTCTCCCCCGGGATGTGACGCCGGAGGCGACCCGGGCCGTGCTGGAGCGGGAGATCCCTGCCATCCCTGTGGCTATGTGGGTGGAGGGGCTGAAGGTCACCCCCGGGCTATGCTGTCCCGGGCTGTGGCCGGGATCAGGGGCAGCAGCCTGCTGCTGAATCTTCCGGGGTCTGAAAAGGCGGCACGGGAGAATCTGGCTGCCGTGATCGGAGCCCTGGAGCACGGATTGCGCATGATTGCCGCCGAGGGGCATGAATGAGGGTAAAGAACAGGGGAAAATAGAGAGGTCCGCAAGCCCCATTGGGGACTTGCGGACCTCTTGAAGCTTTATGCCGCAGTTATGCCGCGTCCTTCAGCGCCCGACCCGGAGGGAGCTGCTGGATTCGCCGGAAGTCCAGAAGCAGCACCGGCAGATAGCCGAGGAACATAAAGACGAATATCTTCACATAACCTGCGGCTCCTTGCGGAAGATTGCACCGGTCTGAGAGGATAGCATTTTCACTATGTATGTACCTCAAAAAAAGCAAATGCGAGAAGTTTTCCGGGGTTTTTATAGGGCTGTAGGAAGAAGGTGTCGAAAAAGCTGCCGCAGGGGGGACTTTACTCTGCTGCCGGCGGTTCCACGTCCCACTGGATGGGCTCCATGCCCATGGAGCGGATGGCGGAGATCACGTGGTCGTCGTACTCGCCGTAGGGGCAGCGGATCAGGGTGGGGGCGACGCCCGTTATGGCCTTTACCTTATCGTTGCAGGCGGTGACATCGGCGATGATTTGCTCGGCGGAGAGGGCGTTGTAATGATCGTGGTGGTTGGAGTGGTTCATGACCTCCATGCCCGCCTCGTGCAGCGCCTGGACGGACTCGGGGTATTTATCCACCCAATCCCCCACCAGGAAGAATGTGGCCTTGACCTGGTACTGATGCAGGATATCGATGAGAATTTGGGTGTCCTCGTTGCCCCAGGCGGCATCGAAGGAGATGGCGCAGTATTTTTTGCCGTCCTCGGTAGGGCGGTCCACGCTGTAAATGGGAAGCTGGCGGGCGGCTGTGGCGGCGGTGATGGCGGCGGGCACATGGACGACGCCGAAAAAATGGCGGCAGCGGCCAGCAGTGCGCAGGCGGCTAAGGCGATGCCCTTGGGGATGAGGAAGACCCGGGCGGGCTTGGGACATATGAATTCCACCTTTCCTTTTTTTGCTACCCTATGCATCCCGGGTGGGGATATACCCCGGGATCGGGGTGAAAAAGGGCTGTTAATTCCGGGATCTGGGAGGTATAATAAAAAAGAGAAGTAAAAATTTGACCGAAAATGAGGTGCGAGTATGTGTACAGCGGCAACCTACCAAACGAAGGACTTTTACATGGGCAGAAACCTGGACTATGAGTTCTCCTACGGGGAGGAGGTCACCGTAACGCCCAGGAATTACCCCTTTGCCTTTCTCCATGGGGGCACTATGGAATCCCACTATGCTATGATCGGTATGGCCTTTTGTGGCGGAGGGGTATCCCCTTTACTATGACGCAGTGAATGAAAAGGGGCTGGGCATGGCGGGGGGTACCAACTTTGTGGGAAATGCGGTTTACAGAGACGCCGTGTGCGGAAAGGATGCGGCGTATGTGGCGCAGTTTGAGCTGATCCCGTGGATCCTGGGCCGGTGCGGATCGGTGCGGGAGGCAAAAAGCGGCTTTATCCGGCATGGTCATCACGGGGACGCCCTTTTCCCCCACAGCTCCCGACGGCGCAGCTGCACTGGATGATCGCGGACAGGGAGGCATGCATAGTGGTGGAATCCACGGAGGATGGGCTGCACATATATGATAACCCCGTGGTGTGTGCTGACCAATAACCCGCCGTTTCCTATGCAGCTTTTTTGCTCTGAACAACTACGCCGGTGTATCCAGCAGCCAGCCGGAGGGTGTATTTGCCGGGGTGCTGGGGGCTGGATCTATACAGCCGGGGGCATGGGCGGCATGGGCCTCCCCGGGGATTTGTCCAGCCAATCCCGATTTGTCCGGGCTGCGTTTACCCGGCTGAACGCCCTGTCCGGGCCGGGAGAGCGGGAGAGCGTGAGCCAGATGTTTCACATCCTGGGCTTCCGTGGAGCAGCAGCGCGGCTGCTGCCAGGTGGCGGACGGGGCCTATGAGATGACCCTGTACTCCGCCTGCTGGAACGCGGACCGGGGATCTACTACTACACCACCTACGATAACCGGCAGATCACCGCCGTGGACATGCACCGGGAGGACCTGGACGGGACAGACTCATCCGCTATCCCACTGTGACGGAGGGGAGATCCGGCGGCAGAACTGAAACAATTTGATGAAAAACACTGAGGAGCCGCGGCAACGCCGCGGCTCCTCAGTGTTTTGGTATGCGTAAAATTTACGCGGAGGGTAACGATGGATTACAGCAGGGAATAGTTCACGATCAGCCCTGCGAACACGATGGAAACCATGCTCAGGGAGCTTGATAAGGATGTTGATGGCCGGGCCGGCGGTATCCTTGAAGGGATCGCCCACGGTGTCGCCCACCACGCCGGCCTTGTGGCTGTCACTGCCCTTTGCCGCCGTAATTGCCGGCCTCGATATACTTCTTGGCGTTGTCCCACGCACCGCCGGCGTTGGCCATGTAGATGGCCATGAGGAAGCCTGTGACGGTGGCGCCGGCCAGCAGGCCCACAACGCCCTTGAAGCCCAGGATCATACCCACTACGATGGGGGTGACCACGGCGATGACCGTGGGCAGGACCATCTCCTTCCAGGCTGGCCCGGTACACAGGTCCACGCACTTGGCGTACTCAGGATCGGCCTTGCCGTCCATCAGACCGGTGATCTCCCGGAACTGGCGGCGAACCTCCAGCACCACACTTTGGGCAGCGCGGCCCACGGAGTTCATGGTCAGTGCCGCGAAGATGAAGGGCAAGCACGCGCCGATGAACAGGCCCACCAGCACCACGGGATTCATCAGGGAGAAATCCTCAAAAAGGTGACGGAGACACCCACCTCCTTGACCTTCTCAATATAAGAGGCCATGAGGGCCAGGGCGGTGAGGGCGGCGGAGCCGATGGCGAAGCCCTTGCCGATGGCGGCGGTGGTGTTGCCCAGGGAATCCAGGGCGTCGGTGCGGGTACGTACCTCCGGCTCCAGGCCGGCCATTTCGGCGATACCGCCGGCGTTATCAGCCACGGGACCGTAGGCGTCGGTGGCCAGGGTGATGCCCAGGGTAGCCAGCATACCTACGGCAGCCAGCGCGATGCCATACAGACCCATGCTCGTGCTGGCCGCACCACCGGACAGGAAGAAGGCCAGCAGAATACAGACGGCCACGATGATGATGGGAATGGCTGTGGACAGCATGCCCAGGCCCAGGCCGCCGATGATGATGGTGGCGGAGCCGGTCTGGCTCTTGCTGCTCAGCTCCTGGGTGGGCTTATAGGTATCGGAGGTATAGTATTCGGTAGCCTTGCCGATGAGCACGCCGGCCACCAGACCGGAGAGAATAGCAACATACAGACCCCAATGCTCAATGCCCAGCAGCGCCCAGACCAGGAAAAAAGGAGATGACGGCGATGAGGATGGCGGCCAGGTTGGTGCCCGGGACAGGGCCTTGAGCAGAGTGCGCTGGTCGGCATTTTCATCGGTCTTGACGAAAAAGGAGCCGATGATGGAGCAGAGAATACCCACGGCCGCCATGACCATGGGAATGGCCATGGCCTTGAAGGCCTGACCGGAGAAGGCGGCTACGCCCAGGGCGGAGGCGGAGATGATGGAGCCAACATAGGACTCATACAGGTCTGCGCCCATACCGGCTACGTCTCCCACGTTGTCGCCCACGTTATCGGCGATGACGGCGGGATTCCGGGGGTCATCCTCGGGGATGCCCGCTTCCACCTTGCCCACAAGGTCCGCGCCCACATCGGCGGCCTTGGTAAAGATGCCGCCGCCTACACGAGCAAACAGGGCCATGGAGCTGGCGCCCATACCGAAGGTCAGCATGGCGCTGGTGATGGCGGAGGCCTCCAGCTTGAAGACGAAGCGCAGCAGCAGGAACCACACGGAGATGTCCAGCAGGCCCAGACCTACCACGGTGAAGCCCATAACGCTGCCGGCGGAGAACGCCACACGCAGGCCCTTATTCAGCCCATCGCGGCAGGCATTGGCGGTGCGGCAGTTGGCCTTTGTGGCAATGCGCATGCCCCACAAAGCCGCTGAGACCGGAGAAAAAGCCGCCGGTCAGGAATGCAAAGGGTACGAACCAGGTCAGCAGCTTGCACCCTGCCATGACACACAGCACCACGACCATGCAGGCAAAGAAAATGCCCACCACGGTATACTGCCGGCGCAGATAGGCGTTGGCACCCTCGCGGATGGAGCGGGAGATTTTGCTCATCAGAGGAGTGCCCTCCTCGTAGCTCAGAACCCGCTTGCCGGTGATGAGGGCAAACAGCAGCGCTACGATTGACCCGACAAAGGTTGCTAAAACAAGATATTTTTTTCCATTTAGTCTTCCCTCTTTTCATCTCGGCACTTGCCGAATTTTCTCGCCTCACGAGACGACTCATTATAAAAAAGGATTGACGGAATCCGTCAAATTTTCTCTTTTTTTGGGAGGGACTAAAAAAAATGTAGGCATTCGTTCGTTATTTTGCCCATAACTTTTTTGGGCAAAAAGTTACATTTTTCTATGGCTATTTTTTTCATTTTCACCTGAACACAGAAATGTACCATATATGTGGTACATATTTTTGCGCGGGTATTTTGCGAAAACTACAATCAAAAAAAATTTTTTTAGATAACTTTTGAAGTGAAAATAAAAAAAAAGAATTCCGGTAAAAAGTAACGGAATATTCCTGATACAACTTTTTGTTCCGCAATTTGTTTTCCGGTGGCACGATTTAGGATATAAATAGCATTTTTGCACAACGGCATTTGGGGGGAGGAAACACCTGCGCCAGCAGAAAAAGCACCCTGGGGGTGCTTTTTTCTCATATTGCAGGACTGCGTATAGCCGGGACAGACTCAGCCTTCCTTCCGGTAGGGGGACACCCAACTTAGCGGGTACACGGAAATTGCTGCGGAAGATGGTGAGCACGATGGTGAGAATATAGGGCAGAGCGATGATAAGCTCTGTGGGGACAGCGGTGGTGCCGGTGCGGAAATAGATGGACAGGGCATCCGCCAGGCCGAAGGCCAGGGTGCCCAGCACCGCACCCTTTGGGCGACCAGTTGCCCAAAAAGCAGATGGCGAAGGCGATCCAGCCCCCGGCCGCCAATGATGTTGCTGCTGAACATACCCAGTAGCCCACCGTGTAGAACGAGCCCGCCAGGCCGCCGATGCAGCCGGCCACCAGCACCGTAAGGAAACGGATGCGGTTCACCGGCAGGCCCGCCACATCCACGGCCACGGGATTTTCACCGGTGGAACGGATGGCCAGGCCCAGGGAGGTCTTATACAGCACGAAGATGGACACAGGGATGAGGATATAAGCCATGTAGGTGAGGATATTCTGCTGGAAGAAGATCTCCCCGATGAAGGGGATCTTGCTCAGCAGAGGAATGGACAGCTTCGGCAGAGTGTCGATCTGCAGGGGGGTGGTGGGGACACCAAAGAGCACACGCTGGAAGTAGGAGCAGAAGCCCACGGCCAGGATGTTCATGGCAGTGCCGGTGACCACCTGCTGCTGCCCCAGGGTCACGGTGACAAAGGCATACAGCAGAGCCATCAGGCCGCCCAAGGCAATGGCCAGCAGCAGGCCCACCAGGAGACTGCCGGACAGATACGTGCCCACAAAGCCGCCCCAGGCGCCGATGAGGAATATGCCCTCAATGGCGCAGATCATCATGCCTGTACGCTCAGCGTAAACCTCCGCCAGGGCGCCCAGCAGCAGGGGCGTGCTCATCATAATGGCGCGGGTGAGAATATTGACCATAGATCATACACCTGCCTTTCTCATCATGGCCTTTTTCTTCTTGACGTCCATGGCGTAGCGGACGGCGTAGGAGATGATCACGCAGATCATCACAATGCCCTCAATAAGCTCGATGATGCTGGCGGGGATATTCAGCCCCGGCAGGCGGCCCATGGTGGTGCCCCATTACGTTCAGAAAGCCGAAAAGAATAGAGGCGAAAATGCAGCCCAGGGGGTTGCCGTTGGCAAGAATGGCGATGCCGATGCCGTAGGAACCGATGGAAGCATTGAAATCCCGCAGCAGCATGTGCTGCACGCCGTTGATCTCCGTAAGACCCGCCATACCGGCCAGGCCGCCGGCAATCATGAAGCTGATGACGTAGATCTTGCCGGAGCTGATACCGCCCAGACGGGAGGCATCGGCATTTTTGCCCACAGCACGGATCTGGAAGCCCAGCTGCGTCTTGTTCAGCAGAATCCACGCGGCCACGGCGGCGGCCACGGCGATGAGAAAGCCCAGGTGGACCCGGGTGCCGGGGATGATATTGGGGAGATAGGCAGAGGAGGAGATGGCATCCGTCTGCATATACCCGCCTTGGTCTCCTGCAGCGAGGTGCGCAGCAGATAGTCCATAAAGTTGGTGATGACATAGGTGCTCATCATACTCACCAGGAACTCATTGGCATGGAATTTTGCCTTGGCTCCGCCGATGAGGCCGCCTACGGCCGCACGCCGGCAAAGGAGCCCAGCAGCACCAGCAGGAGCAGCAGCCAGGTGGGCAGACTATCCTGCAGGCCCAGAGACAGGGCCACGGCAATGATGGCGCCCATGGTGAACTGGCCCTGAGCACCGATATTAAAGAGATTGGCGTTGTAGGTAAAGGCAAAGGCCAGGGAGGTGAAGATAAGAGGGGTGGCCTTCACCAAAATCTCGCCCAGGTTATATTGATCGGTGACGATTTTCCCCAGGGCCTGGCCGCACACGTCCAGGGGGTTCACCTTCATGAACAGCAGCAGAAGGCCGCTGATGACCAGGCCGATGACCACGGCGGTGATATTATACAGAAGAACATTGCTTTTTCGACCTCATGCGGTTTGCACCTCCTCCTCCAGCGGGACACCGGCCATCAGCAGGCCGATCTGCTGGGTGGTAAGTTGACCGTTACGGTAAATGCCCATGAATCTGCCGCCGTGCATGACGGCGATGCGGTCGCACAGCTCAAAAAATCTCCGACAGCTCCGTGGAGATCAGGAGCACTGCCTTTGGTTGGCCTTTTCCTCCAGGGATCACATGGTGGATGCGGTCCACCGCACCCATATCCAGGCCCCGGGTGGGCTGATTCAGGATCAGCAGCCGGGAGGCCAGGGTCTACCTCCCGGCCCAGGACCACCTTCTGCTGGTTGCCGCCGGAGAGACTGCCGGCGGTATCGTGGCAGTCGTTGGCCTTGACCCGGTGATTTTCAATGAGCCGGTTGGTATAGCTGTCCAGCTTTTCCCGGCGAATAAAGCCATGGTTGAACCAACCCCTTGTCGAAGCAGCGCTTGAGCAGAATATTCTCCGAAAGGGTCATATCCATGACCATGCCGTCCCGATACCGGTCCACGGGGACATAGCCGATGCCGCAGGCGTTGCGGCGGCGGATGCTGGCGCCGGTGATGTCCTGTCCGGACAGGAGGATCTGTCCGGCGGTGGGCTTTTTTCAGACCGCAGATGACATCGCACAGGTCATCCTGGCCGTTGCCGCTGACACCGGCGATGCCGAAGATCTCCCCTGGCGGATGGTAAAGGAAATGCCGCTGAGCAGGGGGGCGGCGTGCTTTTTCCTGCAGGGAGACGTCCCGGAGCGTCAGCACCGGATCGCCGGTGCAATCCTTCTGGTCACGGGCGGGGGCACGATCTCCTGGCCGATCATCAGGCGGGCCAGCTGCTGCTCGTCGGTGTCTGCCCGGCGGACCTCGTCCACTACCACGCCGTTGCGCATGACTACGATGCGGTCGGCCACCTCCATGACCTCCTTCATCTTATGGGTGATGAAGACCACACTGCTACCCCTTGGAGGTGAAATCCTTGATAAACTGCATGAGATGCTCGGACTCCTGGGGGTCAGGACGGCGGTGGGCTCGTCCATGATGAGGACACCGGCGTTGATATAAAGAGCCTTCAGGATCTCGACCTTTTTGCTGCTGCCCCACGGCCAGCTCGCCCACCGGGCGGTCCATGGGCACGTCAAAGCCGTACTCCTTGGCAATTTTTTCCAATTTTTTTATTGTGGTCCTTCAGAGAGATGTATCCGTGGACACTGCCCAGGATAATATTTTCCGCAGCGGTGTGGGTGGGCACCAAAGAGAAGTGCTGCTGGATCATGGCGATGCCCCGGGCCATGGCATCGGCGGGATTCTTGATCTGCACCTGCTGGCCGCGGATGAAAATTTCACCCTCATCCAGGCCATATAGGCCGTACAGGATCTTCATAATGGTGCTTTTTCCGGCGCCGTTTTCGCCCAGCAGCGCCAGCACCTCCCCTCGCCTACAGTGAGGGATATATCTTTGTTGGCAATGACCTTTGCAAAGTATTTGGTCACATGCCGCATTTCTACAACGGGAATAGCCATATATTTCCTCCAGCTTTTGGATAGCCTGCTGGCCTGCTTTTTTTTTTGAGCAGGCCAGCAGGCAGGACGAAACCTTATATGTAAGGATACCATCGATTAACAAGGGCAAACACGCCTGCCAGCGCGCCTTTGCGGCGCTTTTTGTCCTTCTCGCCTTGGCGGGCGCCAGCCCGCCTGCGGCTCGAAAAGCCAAAAATCCCTCGGAAATCCATCGCTGGCAGGTGCGAAGCAGTTTTACTGCGCAGAAATGTGTCCAGGCAAGGAAGGACCTGCAGGGAATACTTGCCGTATTTCCAAGGGGCGTGACGCGGCATGGGCGCATTTCTGCCCGGCAAAACCGTGTCTGCCCTTGTTAATCGATGGTAATGAGAGAGCTTAGTCAAACAGAGCCTTCAAATCCACCTTGCCGGCCTTCAGATCAGCGACAGCCTGGTCGCAGGCGGTCTTGGCCTCGGCGGGGCAGTTATCGGTGTAGACGGGGAAGTAAACATTCTCGGGCACGCCCACTTTACGATCTGGTGACCGGCCAGCTTGCCGGCCAGGAACTGATCGATGGCCCAGACGTACATGGTGGCATAGTCAAAGTCGATGGAGGCCAGAACGGTCTTGGGGTCGATGGTGGTCTGGTCGGAGGAGTAACCCACAACCTTGGCGCCCTTCTCCACGGCACCGTTGATGACACCCAGGCCCAGCTCATTGGCGTACACGAACATCACGTCCGCACCGTTATCGATCATATTCTCGGACATCTGCTTGCCCAGGGCCACGTCGGTCCAGCTGTTGGAATAGGCCAGGTTGTAGCTGGCATCGGCAATGCCGCGGTCCTTGGCGATGGAAACGGCGGTCTTGCCGTATACGGCCATCAGGTCCTTCATAGCCTGGTTGGGGTCGCCGCCGATGAGGCCGAACTGGCCGTTGGTGGTGATGTGGCCGGCGATGACGGCGGCCAGGTAGGAGGCCTCATACTCCTTGGGGAACAGGGGCAGAGATTATCGGCGTCGCACTTGGAGCCGTTGACGACCATGAAGCGGGTGTTGGGATAGTTGGCGGCTACGCTGGCGGCAGCCTCGTCAAACTGGGGAGCCGGCGGCCATGATGATGTCATAGCCACGCTCGGCATACTCGCGGAAGGTGGACTCAAAATCGGCTTCCTTCACGGACTCCACATACTCCATCTTGGTGCCCAGCTTCTCGTTGCAGGCCACAACGCCGGCGTAGTTAGAGGCGTTCCAGCCCTGATCATTGATCTCGCCGGGCAGCAGCAGAACGATCTTCAAATCGGCAGCGGTCTTGGCGCCGCCTTTCTTGTCATCGTTGCCTTTGCTGCCGCAGGCAGTGAGGGTGGCCATCAGCATTACAGTGGCCAGGATGAAAGCGATAATCTTTTTCATGTCAATCCTCCTTTAAATTTCCACACTGGTTTTAGACAGAATGGTATAATCCTATTGTAAAAAATTTAAAGAAATTGGTCAATGCGACAATTTTTTCTATTTTGTTGAAAATGTTACGATACCGAAATGAAACACACGGGAATATGTCCGGGTGGCGGCGGCGCTTTTTCGCTGGCAGAGAAATGATACAATTCTGTTCGCTCTCTGCGCGAGAATGAGAAAAAATCGCGCAGACAGATTTTTTGCGAAAAACGGGCGTTTCTTGGCAAAAAAACTTTATGGGCTGCAGGTGTATAATACGGCATCATGAAAAAGTGGGGAGGCGCAGATATGGATATTTTTAAGGAGCTGCAGGAGGAAGGCGTGGATGCAGCGCTGCTGGAGGAGATCCAGCGGTTTCGCCAGGCCCATCCGGCGCCCCGGGAGGCGGCGGAGCGTGTTCCCCAGCCACGGTATCTCTACTATGGCAGGGAGATATGGGAGAGGCGCGGCAGCGGCTCTGCTGTGGGGAGCATCTGCTGCTGGCCGGCCCCAAGGCCACGGAGCAAAAACGTCCTGGCGGAGAACCTGGCAGCGGTGTTTGGCCGCCCGGTCTGGGACGTGTCCATGTATGTGAATGTGGATGCGGCGGCACTCATCGGCGCCGACACGCTGCCGGAGGGACAGGTGGTGTTCCGGGAGGGGCCGGTGAGCAAGTGCGCCCGCCTGGGCGGCTTTGGCGTACTGGACGAGGTGAACATGGCCAAAAACGAGGCCCTGGCGGTGCTGCATGCCACGCTGGATCACCGGCGGATCATTGACGTGCCGGGCTATGAACGGATCCATCTGGACGAGGCCACCCGCTTTTCATTGGCACCATGAACTACGGCTATGCCGGCACCCGGGAGCTTAATGAGGCACTGGTGTCCCGGTTTGTGGTGCTGGATATGCCCGTCATCTCCGACGAGAATCTGAAAAGCTCTTTGCGCCGCAGCTTTCCTACCTTGAAGGATCAGTGGGCGGAGCAATTCACGGCTCTATTTCGGGATCTGCGGCAGAAGTGCGACAGCGGCGAAATCTCCACCAAGGCCCTGGATCTGCGGGGCCTGCTGTCAGCCCTGCACCTGATGGAAAAGGGCATCTGCGCCGGGCAGGCCCTGCGTCTGGGCGTTATCAACAAGGCCTTTGAGCCCTTTGAGCAGCAGCTGGCGGCAGACACGGTCTGGGCAAGGATCCCGGAGAAGGCGGATCGGGCCCAGCTGTTTGGGGACTGACTATGGACCGGGAAGAACTGCAAAGCCGCCGGGCCTATAACCAAATCTGGAATGGCGCCGGGCGCTACGACTTGCACCCGGAGGAGGCGGCGTTCGACGACCAGGGAGACGCCGAGCTCTACATAAACACGATCATGGGCCTGGCCTATGGCCTGTATGATTTTTCACGCTTTCAGCCTATGCTGCACAGCTTTCAGCTGCAGCAAAAGGGCGGGCTATATACGGACGTATTCTGGCTGGGCATGGAGCATGCGGTGTTTGCCCGGGCCGGGAAAACGCGGCCTGCCCTGGCGGGTCTGCGGCGGGAATATGCCCAAAGGACTTTGGCCCGGCCCCATCCCCAGGACCCTCGGGAAAGTGCTGAGAGCCTCCGGGCCGCCTGGGCCCGCCGCGTCCTTGCAGGAGAGGAGCCCCAGGACCCGTGGCTGCGGCAGGTGCTGGCGGCCCTGGAATTTGACCCGGGGTGGAACGAGCAGAAAATCATAGATCGAACGGAGGAGCTGCTGTTTACATTCTTTCGCCGGGCCCGCCGCAGCGTTACCGACCGCCAGTGGGCGGCCTTCGCCGGGCGGAGCATCGTCGGCAAGGGCGGCGGCGTCCGCCTGATCCGTCCCAACGCCCTCCGGGCCCTGGGACGGGGCGACCCCAGCGAAAGCGGCGGGGTCGGCGCCGGAAAGACCATGCGCCTGCTGAGCTTCCTCCAGGGCAAAACGCCGGAGCCCATCCTGCGCCGCTATGTGGAGGACTGCTTCGGTACGTCCATGCTTACCCCCTCGCAGCTGGCGGAGGCGGAGCGGGAGCTGTGCACGGGGGTACACCGGAACTGCCGGCTGCACTTTACCAGAGGAACGCCGCCGGAGCATCCCATCAGTGCAGACGCCGCCTGGGATGCGGAAAGCTTTCGGCGGCAGAGAGAGAAAAACCGGGCGTACTATCAGAAAAACCTTCTGCAAAACCGTCTGACAATCGCCCAGCTCACCCAAAAACTGCAGAACACCCTGCTGCTGCAGCAGGACGAGGATACCTCCCTGGGCCGCGTGGGGCGGCTGCGGGGGGATGTGGCCTGGCGGGCGGCGGCATTGGGCGAGCAGCGGATCTTCACCCGCCGCAGCGACAGCCAGCCCGGGAGCTGTCCGTGGATATTTTGCTGGACGGCTCTGCCTCCCAAAACCGCCAGCAGGAAAAGCTGGCCGCCCAGGCCATATCATCGTGGAGAGCCTCAGCCGGTGCCGTATTCCGGTGCGGGTCACGGCGTTTTGCTCCGTCAGCGGGTGTACGGTTCTGCGGATTTTGCGGGACTATGACAAGCCGGAGGAGAATGACCGGGTCTTTGACTATGTGGCTGCCGGGTGGAACAGGGACGGCCTGGCGCTGCGGGCTATGGCCTGGCTTATGCGCAAGGCGGTGAGCCAAAACCGCCTGCTGCTGGTTTTGTCCGATGCCAGCCCCAATGACGACCAGCGTATTCCCGTGGGGGCGCTGCCTCTAGGGGGATACAGCTACAGCGGCAAGCGGGGCGTGGATGATACCGCCCAGGAGACGGGGATCCTGCGCCGCCGGGGTATCCGGCCTGTGTGCATCTTCACCGGCAGCGACCCGGGAGCTGCCCGACGCCCGGAAAATATACGGCCAGGCTATGGAGCGCATCCCATCCATCGGATGGTTTGCCGATGCCGTGAGCCGGCTGCTGTGCAGGCAGCTTTGCGGCGAGGGATGAAGGGCAGAATTAAATACAGAAAAACCGGTGCCCTCCGCATTTTGCGGAGGGCACCGAGGTTTACATGGCCTGTGCAAGGCCCCTGACGATAGACGCAGATTTTTTGAGAAAGTAGAGCAGTCCCCGGCTTTCACCGGGGGACTGCTCCTGTTAGGAAAATATTTGAGGAGAGAAATTCTTTAGCTGTTCATGGACAGCTTCTTAGCTGCACGCTTCTTGCCGTACAGGCAGCAGGCGACCCATAGGCCACGCCGCAGGCCACGCCGATGATGTAGGCAATGGTCCAGGGGATGTTGAAGCCGATGTGTGCGTTGGCGATGTAGGTGACGCAGATGAAGGCGTACCACCCTTTGCCTTGGGGATCATGGGCATCCAGGCCCAGGCTTTGCGATCTTGCCGTTTTCAAACATCCACACCGGCGATGCACATCAGGGCGAACAGAGCCAGGGTCTGGGTTGGCCCAGGCGAAGCACGCGCCGTATCAGGATTCTTGCAGACCACGCCAACAGTGCCGGTAGCCAGAGCGGCCTCTGGCCTCCTGAAGGCCCAGGTTGTACACGCCCATAGCGCCGGCAGCCCACACCATGGCGATGAAGCCTTCCAGCACCATCATGTTATAGAAGGTGTTGCGGCCCTGACGCTCGCTCTTCATAGGAACGGGAAATGATGGCCGTCTGAGTGGAGTGGAAGCCGGAAAGGATGCCGCAGGCCACCGTTATGAAGATGGGGATGAAGTGGTTGGCGTTTGCGAAGTACTCGCCATAGCTGAAAAGGTCACCGGCGCTGTCAGCGGCAGGACTCGGGGGGACTTCCAGTCATCCCACACGTTCAGCAGGGGATAGCCCTTGATAAACAGGCCGATGAACACGCCCAGAGCGGAGAACAGCAGGATACCGCCGAAGACGGGTAGATCTTGCCGATGATCTTGTCGATGGGGAACACGGTGGCAATCAGGTAGTAGACGAAGATCGCGCCGTAGATGACCCACGTGGAGGCAGAAGTGGCCTTGCCGTCAAAGCCGAAGAGCTGCGTAGCAGCGATGTCGCCGGGGGTGTAGATGAACACGGCGCCCACCAGCAGCAGCATGATGCTACACGAAGACCTGTTATAGAACTATAAATGCCCTTGGGGGAATAGCGGCGGATCATCTCAGGCATCTGGGTGCCGCCGTCGCGCAGGCAGATCATGCCGGAGAAATAGTCGTGCATAGCGCCGCCGATGACGTTGCCGATGGGGATGGTTATGAACGCGATGGGCCCAAAGAGGATGCCCTGGATAGGTCCGAGGATGGGGCCCCTGCTGCTGACGGGAACGCTTGCTCCACGATATGGCCAGGCTGCCAGGAGTTCGTGTTTTCGCAACAAGTCATAGCCGCGGATTGCCCATTAAAGGGAGCGGCTGCTGGGGCGCCTGGTCGTAGGGAGCGCAGGACGCGGCGAGAGACTACCCACTTGCACAGGCGATACCGGAGGAGGAATCCGTGCTGCTGCGGCACGGTCCTCCCACCACGGTGAGCGGAGTTCGGCGCGGCGGTGCGCTATGCGTCAGGCGGAGCTGCTGAAGGCCTGATCGACGCGGTGGACAGCCGTATGGGATCTACGCGAGGGCGTATATGATACGATGGGCAGACACCTTCAGTCCGCGCATCTTTGCGTTGGAAAAAGGTGTTCAGGCACGCGTAGGCTCTTGACAAACGGCGGCGCTTGGAAGTACCCTGTCGTCAGTGCCCACAGGGCACAATACACATTTTATTAAGAGACGCGTTTGAAACTCAATGCCTGACACTGGGGCGTGTGGCCTGACGGGAGAGTCTGGCAATAATACGCCATTACTCGGAGCATGAAAACACATCTTCCAGGGAGAGCACCATGAACCGCGAAACAAGCCCGGAAGGCTTTTGACGAAAAAGGCTACTGGGGAGCCATCCCTGCAATGAGCACGCTGCCTGCAAGGTCACCGGCCGACTCTGCACCGCAGGAAATGCGGCAGCGACCCTGCAACTCACTACTTAACTACTCTCAGCCTGCACGTAGACACATCCAGGCGGCGACCGGGCTGCCGACAACGCGGCATCATGGAGCCGGTGGCGGATGCAGAGCGCAAGGGCGGCAGTGGGCGATCATCCCGCCACTGCAAGCGCTGCGGCGCTCAGCTCAACCGTGTTGCGGCGGATGATAACCCATGAAGCTCATAATATCGCCATGAGGCACTCTGTGCGAGCCGCCGTTCCCACTGGAGCGCATCGAGGAGGGATTGACCGCCTGCATGGCTTACGACGGCAGAATAAATGCCCAACAAAAGCAAAAACCACCGTTAGGTGGTTTTGTTTTGCTGTTATCTTATCATGGCACAAATAGATTCGAACACGTCCCCATACCGCAAGGAGGCGCTGCGTGCAGGGCGGCCTATTAAGGCGAAGCCAGATCAGCGAGGGTGCATTGCTTTCAATGGCGGGGTATCTGCATAAGTGGTACCTCCCGGCAAAAGCCCTTGTGTATTTGCGGATCATCGAAGCGGCGTAAAAGCATGACCAGCAGCTCCGTGACTGGCATCGCAAAACCAGATCGCATCGGCGTTGACCAGCGCAGGAAGAACCATGATCAAAATGCTGATGACAAGTCCCCCGTGCCACAGAAACAACGAACGCCCTTCGGCTTCATGATCGCCTGGAAATAATAGGGTCGAAGATGTTGAACTCGGCAGCAGCAGGAGGATAACGCATAGGTGCGGACATGGTAGTGAGTCATCCGCTCCGGAAGAAGGTCAGGATGGGACGCTCGAAGCATATGGCCCCGATCCATGCCAGAATGGATAAGATCACTGCGCCGATCACGGCCGATGTGAAATACTGGTTCTCACTCCTGTCGCATTTCTCGCTGCCGCGCTTTGTACTGAAAAAATCACGCTGCCGCCGATGCCCATCAAAGGCCAAGACTGTAGATGATGTTCCAGACCGGAGCGACGACCGCCAATGCCGCCGTTCCCTGCGGCCCGTGGTACTGGCCGAATAGACCGATGTGATCATGCCAAACGCAGCCGACAGGTATTTAAAGTACATTGCATCACCTCAATCTATTGTAAAAAACGTCGAAATGTGTTAGAACAAAATGGAAATATATTTGAAGGAGTGGTTTTATGCTAAATTATACTTTTAGGAACGATAGAAGCTTCTGAAGCCTTGATCAAAGATTTATATATTGATTTAAGAGCAAAAGTTAATGCATGGTCAAAAATAACTCAACAAACGCCTCAGGCACGTATGGGATATGTTGGTCAGCATTTGGTGAGTGTCGTAACAGGATATCCTGGTGGAAAATCTGGTGCTCGTGGTTATGATTTAGTTATAGATGATGAAAGACATGGTGAAATTAAAACTTGTTATAGAGTCGATCAATTAGGGTCTTGTAATGCTTGTGGTGCAGTTGTTTCAAGTTTAGAAACGGAATGTGCTGTATGCGGCTCTACAAGCATTAATAGGAAAAAGATGATTCGAAGTGGTTAATAGCAATCGAAACAATGACGAGTTTGCAAAGTTATTGGATCCTTACAGATATTACTTTGTTCTTTTGAATTCGAATCCATATGATACTTAACAACAACGACATTAT
>VOFC01006606.1_pt1 | contig 20151 bp, 30 predicted proteins | sample 5384161 | NCBI WGS metagenome assembly VOFC01 (sample SAMN12384722, study PRJNA508395) | human gut metagenome | isolation source: healthy gut B | host: Homo sapiens
TGGACCGATTTACGTATTGCTTGAACTGCTGAAAGTCCGAGGCCGCTTCAAAGGCCGCTCCCGCTCCGGCGGAGGACACCTCAATATAGCTTGCCTCGGTGGGATCAGCTCATCCAGCAGATCGCTGACCCTCCGGCTCACGGCCTCACCCAGTCCAGAATGTCCACGCCGCCGTCCTTGTCCAGATACAGCCGCAGATACCACTGTCCCGCCTCACGGACGCTCCACGTCCCACAGGGTGCAGCCCTGCTCCTGCGCCACAGGCGCCGCCACCTCCGCCACCAGCTCGGTGATCTTCTTTTGCCATAGGAACCTCCTGTCCGCCGTATTTTAAGGATGCAAAAAATGACCAACAAAAAGAGCGGACGAATCGTCCACTCCCAGTCAATACCACCTTACTATGCGGTAAGTATAGCACGATTTTTCGGCGATTGCAAAAGAAAAGCTTTTCCGGGGATTTTCCGTCGAAACCGTTTAAGTTTCAGCCCTGCATTTTCCCCGCGCCCACGATGGTCAGGGCCGTCAGCACCGCCAGCAGGGTGTTGTACACCCCAACCTTCATGCCCGTGGCCCGGGAAAAGCTCTCGTCAAAGGTGATGGCGAAAAGCTTGTGGTAAAACAGCCCGAACAGCACCAAAACCGCCGCGGACACGCCGATGCTCAAGGCCACATCCGCCCGGCTCAGGGCCAGGATGGAGCCGAACATATAGCTGTCCACGTCTGTTGTCATACCGGTGGTAAGGCTGGTGACAATGATGCCGATGGCCAGGGCCGAGGCGGACACCACCGCGATGGCGGCGTCGGCCCCCAGGCGGCTCCGCTCGGTCATCCGCAGCAGCCCCAGGGCCGCGATAACCACCACCGGGATGGAAACCGGCAGCGGCGCCCAACCGCAGGCCACCGCCACCGACAGCGCCCCGAAGGACACATGGCTCAGTCCGTCGCCGATCATGGAGTACCGCTTGAGCACCAGCGGCACCCCCAGAAGTGCCGCGCACACAGACACCAAAATCCCCACCACAAAGGCCCGGACGATGAACGGATAGGTAAACATTTCCAGCAGGATCATGCGCTCTCACCTCCGAATCGCCGGCCCATGGGCGAAGATAGATACTCCCGCACCGTGCCGAAGAAATGCTGCCCCTGGCCGGCGTGGAGGATAAAGTCTGCATAGCGCAGGGCGTTTTCCATGTCGTGGGTCACCATGACGATGGCGATGCCCTCGGTCTTGTTGAGGTAGGCCAGTGTGCGGTAGAGATCCTGGGCGGCGGCGGGATCCAGGCCTGTCACCGGCTCATCCAGGATCAGCAGCTCTCCGGCTGCGCACAGGGGCCCGGGCCAGGAGCACCCGCTGCTGCTGGCCCCCGGAGAGCTCCCGGTAGCACTGGTCCTTCAGCTCCAGGATGCCCAGCTTGCCCATGTTCACGAGGGCCCGGGCCTTTTGCTCCGGTGTAGAGCAGCCGGTGGCCCCCTGGGCACCCAAAAAGCCCGGAGCGCACTACCTCCGTCACCGTGGCGGGAAAGTCCTTTTGGGCCCGGGTCTGCTGGGGCAGGTAGCCGATGGCCCCGCTCCGTAGGCTCCCGCCCCGCTCAATGCGGCCCGACAGGGGGGCGCAGCAGGCCCAGCAGGCTTTTGAGCAGCGTGGATTTGCCGGAGCCGTTCTCGCCCACGATGCAGATGTAGTCTCCTCGCCGCACCTGAAAATCCAAATGCTCCCAAATGGCCTCCTGCCCTCATAGCCCAGGCAGGCATCCCGGCAGGCCAGTAAAATTTCCTTATCCATTCAGCATATCCTCTCGCAGCGCCGCCACATTTCGGCGCATCAGGCTCAAATATCCCTCTCCTGCAGCCCAATCCGTCTGGGAAACCGTCTGACAGGAGTAAAACGTCACCACCCTTGCCCCGGTGGTCTCGGCAATGGCCTCGGCCACCTTTTGGCTGCTGAGCTCAGGGCGTAGACTACCGGGAATCTGCTCCTCCCTCATCTTGTCAATGAGAAATTTCAGGGTGTAGAGGGACGGCTCCGTGTCTGACGAGCAGCCGTGGAAGGCCGCCCGGTAGTCCAGGCCGTACTCCCGGCAGAAATACAGCAGCGGGAACCGGTCGCCGAACACCAGCAGATCCGTTTTTTTCGTCGGCCACCACCTGGCGAAAATCCGCATCCAGGTCCGGAAAGCCCGTCAGATAGCCCGCCAGCCGCCGGCCCGAAAATCCGCCGCGTGGGCCGGGTCGGCGGCGCACAGGGTTAGGATCTCGTCTACCCATTGCTCCCCCCTCGCCGCCGTTGTAGACGAACACATCCGCCTGCGACAGCCGGATCACATCCAGCGGCGTTGGCTCGAAGCTGTGGGTCTCCCGTCCGGCGGGTACCAACAGCTCCGCCTCCACATCTCTCGCCGATGGCCCGCACAAAGTCGTAGTAGGGGAACAGAGCACACTACCCGCAGCTTGCCGCTCTCCGGCTCTGCCGGACGGGCAGCGCAATCCCACCGCAGGGAGCAGCACCACCGCCGCCAGCACCGCCGCCAGCAGCCGCCTCATGACGACTCCTCCCGCTGCACCGGTCGCACAGACCGTAAAACAGCGTCCTGCGGGGCTGATGCGGAAATGTGCTGCTGCAAAACGTGCTGATACAGCTCCCAGATGGCCGGTCCATGTGCTGGATGGCCCCACTCGCACTTCAGTAGGATTGCCAGTCCCGGTGGGCGTGACAGTCGCAGTACTGCCAGCAGGCCCCCTCGTCGTTACCAGCTTGTGGACCAGCCCTGCTTCTCCAGCCGCTCCAGCTGGCGGTATACGGTGGATCCGTCCCACGGACTGGCCGCCGCTGGAGCCGGTCCGCCAGTGCCATGGCCGTGGCGCAGCCGCCGGGGCAGGCGGCGATGCAGTCCAGCACCGCCTGCTGCTGCCGGGTCATATAGGTCATATGCGTCACCTCGCAGATTTGAAAATGAAAACCGTTTTCAGATTATAGCAGGTATGAGAGAAATGTCAATCCTTTTTTTGCGGGAATTTTGTACTTCCTTCCCGACGGTATCCTTTTTTTTTTATTGTCTCCGGCGGGTAACTTTCTGCCAATAGCACGTTTGCGTAAGGAACGTGCCTCCGACGGCATATTTTCCCCAGTAGATTTTCTCCTTTTGCCTCCGGCGGGTGCTTTCTTTCAATAGCGAAAGAAAGTTCACACCGTCGTGTCAACCGGTTTCCAGCCACGTTGTGGCGTGAAATCGGGACACTTCCTCGAAACCACCTCGCTTCATCCGCCACAGGCGGCGCTTCGCGGTTTCCAAAGAACGCCAGCAGAAACCCATGGTTTCTGCACTTCCCTTCTCGGTTTGTAAGAGTGCTACTTAAATCCCGCCGAAACAGGGAATCGACTTCCTCTCACAGCTGCCCACTACATTGGATGGTTGAGGTTACTATTCTGCAAAGTGACCCAGTCGTACTCAAAACGGTAGACGCACCATTTTCTTCGCCTGAGCGGGAGCGGCAGCGGGTCTGTTGCTGAGTCAATTCCCACTCACGGCCCATAACGGACGCAACTCTTGAAGGTAAAGAAGTTTTGAAACCATTGGTTTCAAAACGGCTTTTTGCCCACTTTTTCCAGCTGCTGGAAAGTGGGCCGCCGGAGGCACGTTCCTTACGCAGGACTGCTGAAAAGAAAGTCACCCCCGTATCCCCCAAAAAGAACACCCCTCCCCCTCCCGTACACTGTCACAGGAACATTCGGAAAGGAGCCATTTCCATGCCCCAAGATCTATCTCAGTCCCAGCACCCAGGAGTATAACCCTACGTCACCGGCGGGTCGGAGAGGAATCCTTCATGAACCTGCTGGCCGATGCCATGGAGCCCATTCTGCTGCTCAACGGCATCCAGTTCTCCCGCAATACGCGCCGGACATGACCGCGCCTCCTCCATCCGGCAGGCCAACGCCGGACAGTACGACTTCTTCTGGCCCTCACTCCAACGCCTCCCGGGCCCCAGCGCCGAGGGCCAGAGCCGGGCATTCTCGCCTTCTACTATCCCACCAGCGCCAACGGCCGCCGGGCGGCGGAGCTGCCTGTGGAAAACCCTCCGGGACCCCTGCCGGAGAAGGTGTCCACACGGGCCACCACCCTCTCTGGGGAGAGAGATCCGCCAGCCCCGGTTCCCTCGGTGCTGTTGGAGCTTGGCTACGATAACCCCGACGATGCCCTGTGGATCCAGGAGAATCTCCCCGCATCGCCGCCAATCTGGTGCTGAGTTCACGGAGTACTTTGGCCTGCCCTACACTTGCCCCCACTCCCCAGCCGGGTCAGGTATCCACCGTCTCCGGCATTTGGTGAACCTCATCGGCCTCTCCAGTCGGTAACGGCCCGGCTCCCCGACGGCGACGGCGTGGACGGTGTACGCTATCAGGACTGGTACGGTGGTGTCCCACGGGGGCATCTGGGCTACGTCAGCGCCCCTTTATCACCGCCTGTCGTAAGACATCGGCAAAGATCTCCCCGGCGACCTGCGAGAAATAATAAACGAATGTGGTTTTCTCTGACAGTTTTGCACAATTCGATTAAACTATTAGGAAGATTGTCATCCCAGATTCAGGGGGATCTTCGATTTATTTTCTGCCCTGAACGGGCTATCCGTTTCATACGTTAAAACAACATAGGAGGAATATCTGTCATGACGACAACCGGCTGGATCGTATCCGTTGCTGCCTTCGTCGTTGCGGCGGTGGTCTTTTCCTCCTCGGTATTCGCTTATCAAAAGCGTAGCGGAAAGAGAAAATCTCAGTGCGGAAAGACCGCCATCCAGCGGTGCGCTCTCACCGCAAAACACGCCGCCGCCGATAAGGCTGCGAGATCACCGTCAGTATGTGGTTCCCCGATGCCCAATGACGAGATGAAGGGCCGCATCATCGGCCGCGGGAAGGCCGCAACATCCGGACGCTGGGGAGACCTTACCGGCGTGGATCTCATCATCGACGACACGCCAGAGGCGATCACCGTCAGCTGCTTTGACCCCGTACGCCGGGAGATTGCCCGGCTGGCCCTGGAAAAGCTGATTCTGGACGGCCGGATTCACCCCGCCCGCATCGAGGAGATGGTGGAGAAGGCCCGCCGTGAGGTGGACGCCGTCATCCCGCCGAGGCGGGCGAGCAGGCCGTGCTGGAGACCGGCGTCCGGGGCATCCACCCGGAGCTGCAGAAGCTGCTGGGCCGCATGCGCTACCGCACCAGCTATGGCCAGAACGTACTGCAGCACTCCATCGAGGTCAGCCACATCGCCGGTCTCATGGCGGCGGAGCTGGGGGCCGATGTGCAGGCCGCCAAGCGTGCGGGCCTACTGCACGATATCGGCAAGGCCGTGGACCATGAGATGGAGGGCACCCATGTGGCCACGCTGGGCGTGGATCTGGCCCGGAAGTACCGGGAGAAGGAGGACGTCCTCCACGCCATTCAGGCACACCACAACGACGTGGAGTGCAAGACCCTGGTGGCCTGCCTGGTCCAGGCAGCCGATGCCATTTCCGCCGCCCGTCCCGGCGTTGCGCGGAGAACCTGGAGAACTATATCAAGCGCCTGGAAAAGCTGGAGGAGATCACCGGAAGCCTATCCCGGCGTGGAAAAGAGACTACGCCATTCAGGCCGCCCCGTGAGGTCCGCCCGCCGCTCATGGTCAAGCCCCGAACAGGTCAGCGAGGATGACATGGTGATCCTAAGCGAACTGGAATATCACCGCTAGATGACCGCCTGCGTGAGACGAAGCTCGGGGACCTGACGGAGGAAGCACCGAAATTTATTCTGCGCCGACGGCATCGCCGCCTATGAGCAGGCGGTGTGGCGCAGCATCGTGGCCGACCGGACCCGCTGCACTGGAGGACCTCTCCCTCAGTACTGTACCTGCACTCTCACCGTTACCGACATGGCCCGGCTGCTGAGGACCGGCTGGAGGTGAGCCTTACCGGAGACAACACCCAGCAGTTCCGTGGCGTCCCGGACCGCTATCCATGCAATACGGCGTTCTAGCGCACCTTCCTGCTGCGCCGGACCGGCGGAGACAACCGTGGCAGACTTTGGCAGATCACGACTGCGACAACGGCGGCTTCTACGGCCTTGTCTATGACCCGGAGACCGGAACCGACGCCCGCATGGCGGAGATGCTGTTACCCAACTGACCCAACGCCACGCCCAACAGGGTCTGACCGGTCGGGAACTCTCCTGCAAGACCCTCCCCATGACCATTACACCCCACCGCCGCCGTGAGCTACCTGATGCGGTCGGTAGCCCGGCGCGATCCCGATGGGCCGCCGACGACTACGGCGGCGAACTGCATCAACTTTGCCTCCCAGGCCCTGTACGCCGGGGGGCATCCCTGGTGACCACTGGTACTGGGCCGGGGAGGAAACTACTCCTACCGGCTTGGATCAACGTGGGCGGCTTCACGGATTGGGAGGGCCGGCGACCCCCTTCCCCACTGGTGTGTGCGCCCCGACGCCGCCTACTACACCGGCCATCCCGGTGACCTGATCCTTCATGGGCATCGAGACGGCCCGCAACTGCACGAACCACCACCATTTGCCTCCCTTTGGCGGACGAGGAGGGCCGGACCGTGGACTATCTTCTCTGCTCAACACGGATAATCTGCTGGTCAATTTCCCCCGCCGGGCCTACTGGCGGCACCAACCAGCGGCTCATTCGCATCTTCGGTTGGGAATGACGTCCTTCGCAGTCTCGGCCGGGGATGATCCTCTGCATCACCTTAGCTGTGAAATAAGCCCTATCATCTCCGGCCGGGAATAAGACGTTGCGCCCTGACAGTTTGGTGGTATAATAGGGCTGTCAGCGGAATTTCCCCATGTCCAGTTACCATGTCCACTTTTGTCCGCAGAATGACCAATTCACCGGGGGATACCCTATGGAATTTCGTGTGCTGGCACTGGGAGATGTTACCAGCGAAACGGGATGGCACCCCATCTGGCCCGTACTCTGCGCCCCTTTCAGAAGGTCCACGGTGTGGACTTCACCGTGGTCAACGGTGAGAACGTCTCCGGCGTAGCGGGCTGACCCCGGATCAGGCGGAGGATGCTCTTCGCCGCCGGGGCCGATGTTATCACGCTGGGCAATCCATACGTGGGGCAAAATGCAGATCGCTGACTATTTGGAGGACAGTCCCTACATCCCTACGGCCTGCCAACTTTTCCCCCCGCACGCCGGGCCGTGGCGTCAGATGGTGGACTGCGGCCGCTTCCGCATCGGGTCCAGCGAAAAGCTGGCCATGGCCTACTACCTGGATGGCCGTGTCTCTGCCCTGTGGGGTACCCACACCCACGTGCCCACGGCGGACCATGCAGGTATTCCCCAAGGGTACCGGCTACGTGACCGATCTTGGCATGACCGGCCCCGTGGTTCTGTGCTGGGTATCCGGCCGGAGCAGTCCGTGGAGTTCTTCCTGGGCGGTCTGCCGGGCCGCTATCAGGCGGCGGAGGGCCCCTGCTCCGCCCAGGGGTGCATTTTACCCTGAACAGCGACACGGGATGTGCGAAAAAGTGGACAGAATAGAAATAAAATAACGGCATTTGCACGCAAAAGCGGACTGGAAAAATGAAAAACCCAAAAGGGTAAATTTTTGATCATGTCTGTTGAAAAGTAAGAGAATACCTGACCCCCTACGGTGTCGCGGATCGTATGCGCGAGTTTGAGGTCTCCAGCGCCACGGTGGAGCTGGCTGCCTGGCTGTGGGCGTGGAGGGTGCCCGTATCGCCAAGACCCTCAGCTTTAAGGTGGGGGAGGACCCCATCCTCATCGTGACCGCCGGAGACGCCAAGGTGGACAACAGCAAGTATAAGCACTTCTTCGGCGCTAAGGCCAAAATGCTCACCGCCGAAGAGGCTGTGGAGCGTATCGGCCACGCCGTGGGCGGCGTGTGCCCCTTCGCTCTGCCCGACGACGTGAAAACCTACCTGGATGGGTCCTCAAGCGCTTTGACACGGTGTTCCCCGCTGTGGGCAGCGCCGCCAGCGCCATTGAGCTGACCTGTGACGAGCTGGAGCACTGCTGCGGAAAGAACTTTCGTTCAGGGTGGATGTGCAAGGGCTGGCAGGAAGAGGAAGGTAAATGGTGCGGGTCGTTCACGCAGGTGACTTCCACCTGGACAGTGCCTTCGGTGCGCTGACGCCGGAGCAGGCCCGCCAGCGTCGTATGGAGAGCCGCCGCACGCCGGAGCGCCTGGTGGAGTGGGCCAACGACCACGGTGCGGACCTGCTGCTCCTCTCCGGCGACCTTTTCGACAGCGACAGCCCCTATGGCGACACCGCGCCAGATGCTGGCCCAGGCCCTGGCCCGCTTTCAGGGCGGACGGTGGTCATCGCGCCCGGCAACCACGATCCCCTTACACCGGACGGGCCCTATGCCCGCACGCGCTGGAGCGACAACGTTCACATCTTTACAGAGGACCGTATGCAGACCATTACATTTCCGGACCTGAACTGCGTACCGTACACGGCGCGGCCTTCACCGCCCCGGACGCTCCGGAAAGTGCCTCCCCAGCTTCCGTGTGCCGCAGGACGGCCTTATCCACATTGGTCTGCTGCTCCATGGCGACGTTCGACCTCCCGGGACAGCCGCTACCGTCCGATCCGCGCGGCGGATATCGCGGGCAGCGGGCTGGACTATCTGGCGTTGGGTCATGTTCACAGCTGCAGCGGCGTTCTGACCGCCGGGGCGCACCTTATGGGCCTATGCGGCTGCATCGGAGGGCCGCGGCTTCGACGAGCTGGGCGAACGGGGATTTCTCTTCGGCGAGGTGGGGGCGGGACCGCCGATCTGCATTTGTCCCCTTTGCCCGGCCGCCGCTACTGCATCGCCCAGGTGGATGTCACCCGATGGCTGGACGCCCTGCGCCGGGCACCCTGCCCCCACCCGGAGACGGACATCTACCGCATCCGCCTGACCGGCGAAACGGCGGAGCCGCCCCGCCTGACCCCTCTGGATGAGGCCCTGTCCCCGGACTGCTTCTATCCTGGAGCTGCAGGACCGCACCGCTGTGCGCCGGGATCTATGGGAGCGGTGCGGAGAGGACACGCTGCGGGGGTTGTTCCGCAGGAACTGCGCCGCCAATACGACGCCGCCCCGGACGACGCTGTCCGCCGCCGTATTCGAGCAGGCGGCCCCGGCAGCTTAAAGGCTTTCGGCGGCCACTGGACGACCGGGAGGTATGAGCATGAAGAACATCCTCATGATCGGCACCGGCGGGACTATCGCCTCGGAGATGACGCCCCGGCCTGACACCGGAGCTGAACAGCACGCAGCTGCTGGCCTTCGTTCCCCGTATCGGCCAGATGTGCCGGGTGGATTGCCTGCAGCTCTACAGCCTGGACAGCACCAATCCATCCCACCCACTGGCTGGGGTGGCCAGGACCGTGCGGGAGAATTACGCCAGATATGACGGCTTTGTTATCTCCCACGGCACCGACACCATGGCCTACACGCTGCCGGCGCTTAGCTATCTCATCCAGGACAGCCCCAAGCCCATCGTCCTTACCGGGGCCCAGAAGCCTATCTGGTTCGACGGCACCGACTCCAAGCGCAACCTCACCGACGCGTTTCTCTATGCCTGTCGCGGCTGCGGCGGCGTGCAGATCGTATTCAACGGCAAGGTCATCCTGGGTACCCGCGCCCGCAAGACCTGCTCCAAGAGCTTTCAGGCGTTTTCCAGCGTCAACTACCCCGACCTGGCCGTGGTGCAGGACGAGCACCTGCTGCAGTATATGCGCTGCGCCTGCTATCCCAGCCCGGTGTTCTATGACGCGCTGGACGACAAGGTGGGACTGCTGAAGCTGATCCCCGGCACCCCTGCCGCCGTGCTGGAATTCATGCTGGACCGGTTTGACGGCTTGGTCATTGAGTCCTTCGGCGTAGGCGGCTTGCCGGAATATGAGGGCGACGCCAGCTTTTGACGCGATATCATTCACCGGGGCATCGCGCTGGGCAAGCTGGTGGTCATGACCACCCAGGTGCCCAACGAGGGCAGCGACCTGACCACGGAGGCCGCTGTGGCCAAGCTTATGTGGATCATGGGGCAGACCCGTGAATTTTCGGAGGTGGGCGGCTGTTTTACCAGCCTGTGGCGCAGGATATCCTCCGGTTCGGAGACGAATAAGGCGTTTACTCCGGCGGGACACTGGGTGTGTCCTGCCGGAGTATTTTTTGCGCTCGGTGTGAGACTAACAGGGCAAAAAAGGGAGGCGGACAGTCAGCTGTCCGCCCCAAGTGAGGAGAAAAATGGATAAAGCATTGAAAATGCCGTCCCTCAGACAGGGCCAGCACCAGCCACAGCAGGCCGATGACACCGCCGCCCAGCAGCGCCGCCATCCATGTGGTGAGCCGTCTGCGCCGGGGCGGAGCCCCGTGGGTGCGGGCGTAGCTCTTGGCGATGCGGACCGCCTGCTCCACCACCTGCTGGGATGAGACGCCGCCGCCTGCGGCGTCGTTGCTGAGAATAAAGATCGCCTGCTCGAAAATATGGGGATCGGGGGACTCCCACGATCACCCGTCTGGAAATACCTTTTACCAAGGCCACGCCCTCCTCTGTCCGGTGATGTTTGACAGATAGAGTATTTCCGGCGCCGGCGGCGGGTTATACCTGCCGGGGTGGTTTTCTCCCGGCAGGGGCAGGTGTACCGCCAGCACGGCGCAGTCATCCTCCAGTCCCCTGCGGCTGCGGGATTCCGAAAGGATCAGTACCGTCAGGGCGTGGACGTCAGTGCCGTTCCACCCCACCAGCAGATTTTTGCAGCCACTCGTCGCAGCTCTGGTCGGCGATGCCGTCGGAGATCATGACAAAATAGCTGCCTGCCGGGAGGGCCAGCCGAGTGACCTCCGGCGGCTCCGTCGTGGCCTGCAGCCCCGCCGGAAGGAATGGGCGGTGAAGCGGGTAACGTGGGCGGTGTGCTTGAGATAGGAGGCGCAGCGCCGTATTTATAGAGGTGGCCTCGCCGGTGGAACGGCGCAGAGCCAAAAGATCGATGGTGGTGAAGGCCCCGCCGGTCTCCCCCCCAGGGCCAGCGCCGAGTTCAGGGGTCTCGAGGGCCGGAGCCGCTTCAATGCCCGCCCGCAGGAACTGCTCCAGCAGCCGCACCGTCAGCGCCGCCTCCCGGTGGGCCTCCTGGCCGCTGCCCATGCCGTCGGAGAGCAGGAGATACAGCATCCCGCCGGTCTCCACCGTGGCCAGCTGGTCGCCGCACAGCTGCTGTCCCTCCCGGGGACGCAGGGCCGAGGACACTCGATAGCCTACGGGGCCGGTGGGCTCCTCCGCCGGGGCGTGGGCCGCTGCCGCCAGCAGATCCCCCCATCTGGGCGTACTGCTCCTGGGCCTGACGGCGGGGAGCAGGTCAGCTGTCGATGGTACTGGCGGCGCAGGAGGAACAGCCGCAGCTCCCCGTTGACGGCGGCGACAAACTCCCGCAGATGGACGCACCGGGCGGTGAAGTACGGGGAAATCCTCCGGCTGGGCCGTTGCAGCGCCGGGCAGGCATCGTTGAAGGCATTGGCAGGTGGCGTTATAGTTCTGCTGCCAACAGATGGCGCACAGGACGCAGGAGCGGCACACCTGCTCCCGCCGCCCGGTCGAAGATCACCGAGGGATTCTCCGGCGGGGCCGGGGCCGTGTCCCGGAAGAAGCTGTCGTACAGGAGCGCAGCGCCGCAGCGGACTGCTCCAGCCGGCGGGGCTTTGCCGTCTCTCCGGGTGCATCCGCCCGGGCGGCACGCTCTGCGCAGGGAGGCAGCCAGCGCCGGGGCAGCAGCAGATAGGCCGCACCGCCCGCCAGACATGACAGCAGCAGCTGTCAACAGCACCGCAAAGGGGGATGGGCAGAGAAAAGGCCGCCGCCGGGGATGCGGGGCAGACGGCCATAGAAGGCAGCCAACGCTCCGCCGCAGCCGTAGGTCTACCGTCAGCAGCAGCGCCGGGGTCTCCGGCACCAGATCCGCTACAAAGGCCCCACAGGCCCCCGCCAATCCCGCCGTCAGGGGGCGGCAGACGGCGGGAAGAGCAGCAGCTCCGCCATCAGCAGGCTTTCCCCACGGAGAACAGGCCCTCTACCGTCACCGGTACCAGCGCCAACGACAGGGCGGCGGCGTACAGCAGTCCCTTTTGCCGGAGGGTCGTGCCGTGGGCGGTCAGCAGAGCCGTGGCTGCCGCCAGCAGCGCCGGAGGCTGTCAGGCACAGCACCCCACTGGCTCAGGGGGCGGTAGCAGGTACACACCGACTGGATCAGCAGCTGGGAGAGGGCCGCCGTCAGGGGCCGGGAAGGCGGGGCGGCGGTAGAACTTCGTATCACAGAAGGCCGTCTGGGCGGCAAAAGCAGCACGGCAGCGGCGGCATGGCGCAACCCCGGTTGAAAATCCAGAAACAGCAGCGCTCCGCCGGTAAACCCAACAGGGGAAAGCAGGCCCGGCAGGCCCGGCCCTGCGGCGGCCGCCGCCGCCAGACTGAAGGGGCGTACAGTCCTCCCAGCCGGGCAGCGGTGAGGACGCAGCAGGCGCCGCCTGCCCCAGCAGCGTCAGGATACGGCGGAGCCGTCTGCCGGGCAGCGCGGGAGGTGAAACTTCATGGACAAGCCCTCCTTTTTCCCCTATTGTAGCCACCGGCGGCGGGAAAACTGTCGGAAATGGAATCCGACGGATTTTTTTTCCGTGGGAGGCGGAGTGTTTAGGAGGCAGAAAGCTGTGATATAATGAAGAAATCTTGACAGAAAGCAGGTGGCCGCTATGAAAGCGCAGCGTCCCCTATCCGCAGATCACCATCACCCCCAAGGGGAGGCCGCTCTGGTGGGCGGACACCCATGGGTCTATGAGGGGAGGTCACGGGACTCGCGGCCCCGTGTCCGACGGACAGCTGGTGGACGTCATCAGCCGCCGGGGCAGTTGGTTGGGCTGCGGCTTTTTCAACAGCCGCTCCGCATCCGGGTACGGGTGCTGTCCCGGAACCCTGAACGACCGGTTCGACCGGGCCTTCTGGCGGCGGCGCATCCAGTACGCATGGGACTATCGCAAGACCGTCATGGGGCCGGGAGGATAGCCGCTGCTGCCGGATGATCTTCAGGGGAGGCCGACGGCTTCCCCGGTCTGACGGTGGACCGGTTCGAGTGTGCTGGTGGCGCAGGTGCTGTGTCTGGGCATGGAGCTCATCAAAGGAGGCTGTTCTCCCTGCTGCTGGAGGTGCTGCGCTCCGACGGACAGGACGTGGGGTGTATATGAGGCGCAACGACGTGGCCATCCGTGATCTGGAGGGGCATGGAGCAGGGCAAGGGCTGGCATCCTGTGGACGGTGAAAGGCTCAGGCTTTACAGCGGTGGATAGGAAAACGGCATCCGCCACACCGTGGACTTGAAAACGGGCAAAAAAACCGGCTTTCTGGATCAGAAGGTACAACCGGCAGGCGGTGGCCAAAGCTGGCCCGTGGCCGGACGGTGCTGGTGCTTCACCGGCTCCTTTGCCCTGAACGCCGCATGGGCGGAGCCAAAGCACGTCACGGCGGTGGACGTGTCGGAGGTTCGCCGTAGCGTGTGCCAGGGAAAACGCCCGGCGCAACGGGCTTTCCGACGTGATGGTGCGTGGCGGCCAATGTGTTCGGCCTACTTCCCCAACTGGAGCAACAGCCCAAGCGGTACGACTTCATCATTCTGGATCCCCGGCCTTCACCAAGAGCCGCAAGACCGCAGCGGGCCATGACCGGCCATAAGGATCAACTACCGGGCCTGCGACCTGCCCACGGGGCGGCTATCTGGCCACCTGCTCGTGCAGCTTCACTTCGCCACGGGCTGTTTTTTGAAGATGCTGCGCTCGGCGGCCAAGGACGCCAGAGGTTGGCTACGGCAATCGAGGCCCGGCAGCAGTGCTGCGACCACCCATTCTGTGGGGCGTGGAGGAGACCAGCTATCTGAAATTCTACCTGTTCCAGGTGGTTTGACGAATACGATTCGTATACTTTTCTTATAATATTACAAGTAGTTGCAGAATATGACAGAGGAGACCGGCCGCAGCCTGTTTCCTGAAAGGAGCATTTATGAACACCAACTGGAACGACCCCAATTTTCAGGGCTTCGGCGGCAGAAGCAGAGTCCCTTCGGGAAGCAGCCTCCACGGCCCAAAAGGAGCACAAGGCCATCGGCACGCCCTGAGCCGCACCCTCATAATCTGGCGGTGACGCTGATCTTTGCGGCGGTGTACTTCTATATTAGTGCTGCCGCCCATCAATTTGCAGGCGGAGGAGTTCTATTTCTTCATGCTGCTGTGCTGCGCTGTACTGCAGCTGCGCCAATGCTGACCTCAGGTTTGCAGGGCAGCGGGGCCAAGGAGCTACTGGCTTCGTGAAGAAGCCGCGCATCCCGTGATAATAGCCGTGGCGCTGGTGGCCGGCGGCCGCTCTGGTGGAGTATTATCGTGGGCTGGCAGGTGATCCGGTCAGGGCCTACGGGATCTGCTGACGGTGGGGACGGCGACTTCGCCACCGGGTGGAGGAGATCAGCTATCGTGCTGCTGGACAAGGACTCCGCCACTGGGCAACCGCAAAACTGGGTGAGCTGTTTTTTCGAGGTGGCGGAGGAGTACCTCAAATCCGGCTCGTGACGCCCTGCGGTACGGGGACTGGATCAATTGGTTCAACAGCCGTTCTCATCTGGCCTAAATCCATGGGACCCAGAATGTTGTGGTGCACGGGACATCCGGGCACACCGCCAGAACGCCGTCGCTATCTGCGGTTTATCAGTACTTTGACAAACGGCCTTCGATGACAGGGACGGGATCCCGCAGTCTGATCAAAACCATCGGACTCTTTGGCGGCACGGATTCAGGGCCGTGCTGTGGTGAACCCGTCACCGGTAGCATCGACTGACGCCAGGATGTGCCGGACTGGGTGGATCACGTCCACGGCGGATCTCATCGTCCAGCAGTACGACTACAGTACCCTGTATCCACGGCTTCATCAAGCGGGAGGATCAATGCCGTTACCACCGATATGGCTATAACTACATTGCCATCGGAACGGCATTAACGGACCGGCATCACGTCGGGTAATTGTCGGATCAGTCCAACATCGGCTTCATCCTCTCCAACCAGCGCACCAAGGAGACAGTTTTACTCCGTGGCCGGCGCCGAGGACTCCGCCATGGATTCGGCACGGGGGCAGGTGCAGCGAATGAACTACACCTTGCCTTTCATCTGCTGAACATCCAACCAGCGCACTTCTTCATGGCGCTGAAGGACGCGCAGGTCTGGTGAAGATGTACGCCAGCATGTGTACCAGATCGTGGAACGGCGGCGCGTGGCGGAATGCGAAACAGGATGCTGGCCCGGTATAACCTCATGGAGCGGATAGGCATCTCGCTGGATCAGGGGTCACCGGCGTCATCGCACCTCCGCAGCGCCGTATGGACGGCGGCAACACCCTGGTACTACTTCCAGCTCTCCGCGGCACGGTGTACCACCATCTCCCGCCGCCGAGGCTCGGAGGATCCTCAACGGGCGACACGGCCTTCGAGATCGACGAGGGGACGGCGATCGCAGGCTATGCGTGGCCCGCCCGGCGGCAGATCCTCGAAGAAAAACGGCCACCATGCGGTCACGCCGTTGTTCCAATGGGAGGCAGACTTGCTGGACATCAGCCTTGACGCTCAGGCTTTGGAAGTCTCTTCGTAAGCTCGCTTGCTGAACTGAGGTGCGCGACGGCTGCTTTGAATCTGGGTACTCCCAATTTCTCTTGTTAACAGAAAACATCGTTAAAAACGGGTATCTTTCAAGACATTGCGACAGGCCGTAACGCAGCGTTTACGACAGGGAGAAGTTCTTGGGGCTTATTATACTTGATTTTTGCATAAATGTCCATCGTTGTTTTACTGTTTTTATGCCCGGCGAGATATTGCACGGTCTTGGGGTCCACCCCCATATATAAGAGGTTCGTAATGTATGTGTGGCGAAGCTGGTGCGGGGTCACATGGAAGTCCAGACTATACACATGGTTCGGGGAGCCTTTTCGATGGCTTCCGAGAACTGGGGCAGGTCGTATAACGGATGTGTTCCCCATTCACATACTTGTAGCTGATTTTCTCTCCTGCGGTGTGGTTCTTAACATGGTACCAAACTCCCACAAATTCGCCCTCAGAAAGGGGGCCACCCTTACGATTTGAAATCACAAAGGCAGATTTGGAAGATCGTTTTGCCTCTCGCAGGCACTCCACCAAACACTTTGGAATGGGAATATCCCTTCGGGATGCCGGAGTTTTTAATACGGTAGAGATCTCCGGCTCTTTCCGGTGGCTTCCCCGCCATGCACGTCGGACAGAAATATATGGGGTCGGCGTGTCCAGGAACACACAGTCCCATTGCAAAGCAAGACTCTCCTCACGCCGTAGGCCCGCATATAGGCCAAGCATAACGAACACATACGGGGGAAGGCCCTTGACTGTATCTACCAGCGTCTTTACCTGCTCATCCGTCAAAGCGTCCAATGATTTCCCCGGAACACCGCCCTTGGCGCTGATCTTAGCAGCAGGATTGTAGTCGATGACCTCGCTGCGCTCTGCCGAGTAAAAGACGCTTTTGATAAGCATATTGACGGTGGCATAGGTATGCTTGGACATTTTGGACACAGGAACAAGCGCCAGCTTGATGTCGTCGGAGGTCACATCGGAAAGATACAGGTTCCCAAGCGGCTCGACAATATACTTATACATCTCTCTGCGATAATTCCGTAGTGTATCTTGTGTTACCGTGGACGAGCGCATGAGCAGCCACCTCTCACAATAATCTTCTACGGTAGGGTTTTGCCTCCGAAAAAGGATGTCCTGTACCTGCTGCCGTGCGTCCTGTTCCTTTTTGTATAGCTCCTCACAGGTGGAAGCATAAATGGGAACCCGTTTTCCGTCGGCGTCAGTGACCCTGGTACGGAAATAGGTGACACCGTTGATCTCGGCGGTGCCGTATGCCGGTATGTTCTGTTTCTTCTTCGCCATAAGTACCTTCCTTTCTTAGCCTTATGTATTGGCGTATCCGTTTTACCAGAAATCAGCGTTGGGCGCAAAGGTGCAAACCGGACATAGAAAACAGAGCGAGGAATTTCTTCCCCGCCCTTAGCGTGTATTATTCGATTTACAAAGTGTCCTATTTGGAGAAAGTATGCGTCCCCAGTCAGGCGGCAAAAAAATAAAGTTGGGAAAATCTTGTGAAGCAAGTTGATTTCCTCATGCAGTTCGGCTATAATAACACCAGATATTAAATCAGCCGAAAGGAGAGGCTTTATGGAGTATATCAAAAGGCACGCAGAGGCCACGGTCAATACCCTTTCCAAAATGTTTGGTGCGATCCTTGTTGCCGGTCCACGACAGGTTGGGAAAACCACCATGCTTCAGCGCATCACAGAGGGAATGAACTACGCAACACTCGACGATATGATCGTTCGTGCCACTGCACAGGAGCAAAGCGGTACTTTTTTCAAAGACAATCCGCCTCCGGTATTCATTGATGAGATTCAGAAAGCACCGGAACTGTTTTCCCGAATCAAGATGTATATTGACCGAGAGCATAAAAAGGACAGTTTTTATGTGTGGGTCCCAACAATTTCAAATGATGAAGGGTGTCAGCGAATCGCTATCCGGCAGAATCGGGTTGGTAACTTTGCTCGGCTTCTCCCTGCGTGAGCGGTATGGCGTATCGAACGACACACCATTCCTGCCGACAGATGCGTATTTTGATGAGCGCAAAAAGCAGCTTGCCAATATTCCATACGAGGATGTATGGAGTATGATCCACCGTGGGTCTATGCCGGAACTCTGCGAGAATTCGGATTTTGACTGGCAGATGTTTTATGGTGCATACGTGCGAACTTATATTGAGCGTGATGTCCGTGACTTATCTGAGATCGGTGACACGGTCAAATTCTCACGCTTTATGATCGCAGCTGCAGCATCCACCGGGCAGCTTGTCAATCTTACCTCTATGGCACGGGATGTCGGGATCAGTCAGCCAACAGCGGAACGATGGCTTTCGATTCTCGTAGCTTCTAATATCGTTTATCTGCTAAAGCCGTACTCTAACAACATTACCAAGCGTGCGGTCAAGACCCCCAAACTGTATTTTTTGGATACGGGACTGGCTGCCTATCTTACCAGATGGAACACGCCGGAGGTCTTGAAAAAACGGAGCAATGGCCGGAGCTTTCTTTGAAAGTTTCGTTTTCTGAAATCATCAAAAGCTACTATAACAAGGGAATCGTTGAACCGCCGTTGTATTTCTATCGTGACAAGGATATGAACGAGATTGATCTGGTGATTGAAGAAAACGGGACCTTATATCCCCTTGAAATGAAAAAGCACGCTGATCCGCAGAAGAAGGATATGGATGCGTTCGATTTGCTGGATACGATTCCCGGCATAAAGCGAGGACCCGGCGGCGTGATTTGCCTCTATGACAGGCTTATCACTCTGAAAGGCAATGATCGGGTCATACCAATCAACTATTTGTAATGCGACGGTGTACCTGTTTTAACAAAATCAGGTGAGCCGTATCCGGGTGATAAAGCAAGGGCGGGGAATTACATCCCCGTCCTTGTCTTGTGTATCCTGATTTATAAAGCGTCCCATTCTGTGAAAGCGGCGGCCATAGTCTTTACGACATCATTCGGCCGATTGTATTTTTACCTTGGCATAGATGTCCATAGTGATTCGACTGTTTTCATGACCCGCCAAATATTGCACCGTCTTGGGATCGACGGAGGCGTGGATCAAGTTGGTGATATAGGTGTGTCGAAGCAAATGCGGCGTTACATCAAAGTCCAGACTATACACCACATGGCCGTTATTCCGTGCCTTTTCTCCCAGCTCCGGGTAAAGCATATACTTCACATATTTCCCGTCCACTTGCTTGCGGGCGATCCTCGGCTTTGCCGTCCGGGTCACAACATATTGCCAGAGCCGCTTAAACTGCGTATAGCTGAGCGGTCCGCCGTCCCGATTCGCCACAACATAATCCGAGGTTGATTTCCTCTTGGCTTCTCTCAGACAAGCCACCAGATGATCCGGCAGCGGAATATTTCTCTCTGCGGCAGCGGTTTTCAGCTCTGTTGATATGACGGGTCGGTTGTGCTCCGTGTGCCACGCTCTGCGTACAGCCAAATACGGCGCTTCACTGTCCAAGTAAACTGAATCCCATTGCAGACCGAGGATTTCTTCCCGCCGTAAACCGGCGTATAGCCCCAGCATGATAAAAATATAGGGTGGCAATCCACGGACCGCATCCAACAGCCGCTGTACTTGCTCGTCTGTCAAAGGCTGTTTTTCCGCCTGCGGTACGCCGCCTCCCTTTGGGGACAGGTACACCGTGGGATTCTTTTTGATGATCCGGCTTTCCTCTGCTGCCCGGAAAATGCACTTATAAATTACAATGACCGATTTATACACCGAGGCGGATTTTTTGGAGACCGGCACAAGGGCAAGCTGAATATCATCCAGAGTCACTTCTGCGATCTTCTTATCTCCAAGGTACGGGATGATGTTTCGACGTACCTTAGACTTATAATCTGTCAGCGTCGTTGTGCGTACATGGGCGGACTGCATCACCAGCCACTTTTCGCAATAGTCCGCCACCGTAGGCGATTTTTTCCGCTGGCGTTCATCATCCATCTCTGACAGTGCATCCATTTCCTTGTCGTAAAGCGCCTCCCGTGTCAGTGCGCAAAGAGAACGCTGCTTTCCGTCATCGTCGGTTATGAATGTTCGATAATAGATGCGCCCGTCAATTTTGACGGTGCCATACTCCGGAATTTTTCCTCTTTTTTCTGGCCATGTTCCTACCTCCAAAAGAATTACGCAACTCTGCGCTGCTGTAGTTTTATCAGAAAAGCTGGGATTCTTCAAATGTGCAAATTCCACTTTCGTACATCTGCCTTCGATTCCGCCTAATTTGCCGGTTGGAAATTTTATATCAATATTTCAACATAAATCCGCAAAATCGGCCAGCAAATATTGACCAGTCGGTTTTAACTTCCATGTCACAGGAAAAACGGCGTGCGTAGGAATTAACTTGGTCTTGGTATTTGGCATCGCCACGGGTGGTAATATCTCAGCCGTGATGCAATACGGCACTATTCGTGTCGAGCAGTGTAAGTTGACTTGAA
>VOFC01000395.1_pt1 | contig 20137 bp, 17 predicted proteins | sample 5384161 | NCBI WGS metagenome assembly VOFC01 (sample SAMN12384722, study PRJNA508395) | human gut metagenome | isolation source: healthy gut B | host: Homo sapiens
AGCGACCCATTCATGCCAATGCACAATGTACTGATATACACGTATGCTGATGATTTTACATAAACAATGGTTTTGTTCTCTTTTTTTGATAATAAACATTAGTTAAATAGATTCCTCTTTTTATCGAATTAACGGATAGATCATCGCTATATCCTGTTAATAAAACAACAGACGGAGATGAATTTTTCATGGTTCTTAAATACTGAAATAAGCATTGATATTCCTGTTAAACGATTTCTAAATTCGGCAATTTTACAATACTTCTGCTGGTCTTTTTTGATATGAAGTGGTCATTCTTTGAATTGATGGCATCAATCCATCTTTTTCACTCGTAGCAACACCAATCAGTTCTTCCAGAAGTAGTTATCTGAGATCTTATATGTAATAAAACACAAAAGTTCCATAGTTAATGGCTGTTAGATTCTTTATTAAAATGTTACCGTTGTCAGACTCTTTATAAATAGCTATTTTCTCACTATTAGAAGATTTATTGGTTGTAAAATAATTATCGACATTCTGTGTTATTAGCATTATATTAGATGATCCTGAATTGCAAAAAAACACACATGATGCAGATGTTGCATTAATTTTAAAACGTATTAATCCTGTATTCGCACCAGTATCTATTATCTCATTTGCTCCAAGATTCATTTCCTTATATTTTACCAATCTATTTTCCAACAGTTCTCCCAGAAGCAATTTTTTATGTATTGTTTTGTCATAAAGATAGAAATACTTAACTTTAAAATAAAAACTGCCATGTTAGAAAAAATTAGATATCGTTTGGTCTATAATCGCCAAAAGAAACTTAATAAACAAGGAACTGCCTTAGTGCAGGTTGAAGCATATTTAAACCAACGTAAAGCCTATTTTAAAACAAATGTATATTTAAAACCAGAGCATTGGAGCAAACAGGGAGCACAAGTTGTTAACCATCCTCAGAGTAATGAACTCAACGCAATGTTATATGGTTACATATTGGATTTGCAGGCGATAGAGCTGAATTGCTGGAAAAATGGTATTGATGCCACACTTTCAAAATTGAAAGAGTTTGTTAAAAAGAAGTATCACCATCCATCTCGTTCTTGAAATTTGCGCAACATACCATAGAGAATTCAGATCGAAAACCGCGTACAAAAGATAACATGTTGGTTACAGTGGCGACGTTAAAGGAGTTTCGTGGTATAATTGATTTTAAAGATCTTAATTATACATTTCTTAAAGATTTTGATGTGTTTCTACGAAACAAAGGATTGCAAGTCAACACGATAGGCAAGCATATGAGAGTACTCCGCACCCTTGTCAATGAAGCAATAAACCAAGGGTATATTCCACAAGATGCTTATCCATTCCGTAAGTTTAAAATTAAGATAGAACAGACAGAACATCGTTTTCTGCTGCCTAATGAGCTTGAAAAGATGGAATCCTTGAAACTGCCTGAAAAGAAGAATAACAGCCAACATGTTCTTGATGCTTTCCTGTTCTGTTGTTATACGGGACTCAGATTCTCCGATTTTAAACAGTTGAGCAATCGTAATTTAATCATTATAGATGGGAATAGTTGGTTGATATTGAACAGCCTTAAAACTGGATCAAAACTTCAAATACCTTTTGTATCTACTATTTCGCGGAAAGGCTCTAAACATTATAAGCCATTATAACAGCATAGAAGAGTTATCTAAGATAGGATGTAATTCAGATACAAACAGAATATTACAAAAACTGGTTCAAATGGCTGGGATTAATAAAAAAGATCACTTATCACACGGCCCGGCACACTTGTGCTACTCTGTTAGTACATCAAGGTGTTCCAATTACGACAGTACAACGAATATTGGGACATACATCTGTTAGAACAACTCAGATATACTCAGATGTTTTTGCTGAAACGTTGATTAAAGACTTAACATTGGCTAATGAGAAGAGTAGCCTGAAGAATATGGAAATTGTAAAACGAAATCGAAAGAAAGCAAATAACAACACGGAAAAAGTTATTTTGAAGCACTTCGCAAAGACGGATTCATTATTCCGGATGTAACGATTCCTAATTTCTTTAAAAGATTAAAACCTGATATATAATGAAACATGCATTTCTGATTATCGCCCACAATGAATATCCGGTACTGGAGGTACTACTTTCCATGTTGGACGATGAACGTAATGACATTTATTTGCATATTGACAAACGGGCTACAGAACTGTTTCAGCAAATAAAAAAAGTCAAAATGCAGAAAGCCGGCTTTTATTTAATAGAAAATCCCATCGAGGTATATTGGGGTGATATCAGCCAAGTACAAGTAGAATATCTTCTCTTTGAAACGGCCTTATCACACGGTTCCTATGCTTATTATCATTTATTATCCGGAACGGATTTGCCCATAAAAAGCCAAGATTACATTCATGCTTTTTTTCCAGCAGAATGCCGGTAAAGAATTTGTAGGCTTTTGGCAGGATGCCGCTCATCAGCGTGATTTGGAGCGCAAAGTATTCCGATACTATTTTTTACAAAAAGGTTAAAAGATAAGGAACATCTGTTACATGGAATTACAGCATTAATCCGAAACCTCATATTAGCAGTACAGAAAATAAGCCATTATCGCAGAAAACAAACTTTTGAATTCAAAAAGGAGGAAATTGGATAAGTATTACCGAAAACGCAGTCAAGTATCTATTACAATACAAAGAGATTGTATTAAATCGTATGAAATTTTAGTAGATGACAAAATTTAAATTTATGCTGTTAAACATTTAATTTTCAAGTGATTAAATTTGCAAAAAAGTCCCTGAAATTTAGTAATTTAAAGGAAAAGTTTGGCGACTTTTCTCTATGAAGACTACTGATTCCAAGGACTTGGCCAAAGTTAACCAAATCCTCCCGATTATGCAAGAGCACTTTGGACAAAGTATGAATCTGGCACGCATAAAACTTATGGCGTTGCTGCTCCACGCACTCTGTGTTGTGCAGACTGTCAGCCTCCACAAACTGGCAGACGCGATGCCTACGGCTGTCGACAAGGATTCCAACCTCAGACGGCTCCAAAGATTCTTTGCCAAGTATGTTCTTGACCTTGATATCATAGCGCGTATGATTTTCTCGCTGCTTCCTGTCAAGACCGGTCTTGTGCTCAGCATGGACCGCACCAACTGGAAGTTTGGAGAGTTCAATATCAATATTCTTATGTTGGGCATCACCTATAAAGGGATTGCCTTCCCTTGATATTCAGTCTTCTCCCTAAACGTGGCAACTCCAGCTGGAACGAATGCCTATAAATACAACATTGACAAATCCTTTATTAAACAGCAATTCGTTAATACAATTAAAATCAATTCTTATCACAATCTCAATAATTTAATCCAATTTATAGAACAAAATAAAATTGACGTCATTATTAATCAAGGAGAGCATAAGTTAACTAAGAGTTTAAGACTTGCTTTAAACCAGTCTCAAAACAAAAAATGCAAGCTAATGTTTGCACTCCACGTAAGTCCTGCCACGGAAATTAATTTCATCACCTTAGATAATCCTAAAAAAAGAACTAAAAGAAGGAAAGAACATTAGGAAAAACATCAGCAAATTTTTATCCTTTCCATATCAAAAGATAAGAAAAATAATAAAACTACCTATTTTATATAGAGAGTCATATCATTTTGCCGATAAGGTTATCTTATTATCTTCTCATTTCAAAAAGCCGTTTCTAGAATACTCTCATTTAAAAGATGATAGTAAAATAAGAATAATCCATAATGCTCTTTCATTCCACTCTTTCTATGATTTAGCCAACTATAATCACAAAAAGAAAGAAGTACTTATTGTATCCAGACTGGAAGAAGAACCTAAAAGAATTTCTCTGGCTTTAAAGATTTGGAAGGAAATTGAAACAGACCATACTCTATCGGAATGGAAGCTAAAAATAGTAGGACATGGGAAAATGGAAAGCTGGTACAAAAGTCTAGTCATACATTATGGCTTACAACGTGTCTTTTTTGAAGGGACAAAAAATCCGGAACCTTATTATAATGAAGCTTCTATTTTTATGATGACCTCATCTTTTGAAGGATGGGGGCTGACATTAACCGAGGCACAACAATATGGTTGCGTTCCTTTAGCTTTTCATAGTTTTGCTTCATTGACAGACATAATAACAGATAAAGTCAATGGGTTTGCTATCCCCAATGATGATATATCACTATATATTAAACAGATAAAGCTATTGATGACAGATGAAAAGCTACGTAAATCAATGTCTGCCAACGCTATTGAAAGTAGCAAGCAATTTTCCATCGAAATTATCATAAAGAAATGGATGGAAGTGATCAATGAATAATACTTTTATTTTTATCATACCAAATCAAAATTCTAATAATTCCATGCTCTCTTATATGCAATTACAAGATAATCAGCGCTATCCAAAATAAAATTTCATACCGTCTTAACATTATCCCCCCCTTCAAAAAATCCTGGCTTCCTTTAGGATTCACCTGAAAAATCAAGGGGAGAACCTTTGTTCTTAAAGTATCATTTTATTCTTTGGATAACATCCGAAAGTATTCTTAATATATCAGCTCACTAGAAAGTTCGGAACATTTATACCCTCATGCCCTCACTACATATATAACAAGTTAATTATAAGATATTTATGTAGTGATGATAAAAAAAATTGCTCTCACTTATACCCTCATGCCCTCACTACATTTTAAAACAGAATTTCGCATAACCTACTTACTGTCAGTTATATATTCTTTCCTGTAAGCTGCTCCGACTTGATATAAAGTATGGCATTTTCAGACTTTTTCCTTGCAAAAGTGCAATAAAGAGTGTGTACTTTCACAGAATGACGGATAACGAAGGCATGGCAACGGTGAAAAAGATCAAAACGTTTAAAAGAATTCGTTATCTTTCCTTCAAAATAAGACAATCAATACAGGCTATCTATAAATTCTTCCAATAAATAAGGGAATGAATGGATGTGTATAGCAGTCAGCCCTATTGCATAAGTCTTTTTCTATCTCCAGATTAAACCTTTTTATATGCATCTATTCTATCTCCATAGCCTTTGGAGTTATCTCCATAAGCTCCATTTTGGAGTTATCTCCCAAGACTATGGAGTTAACTCCAAAGGCTTGCGGAGATAAAACAAACAGGAAGAAAACCCTTAACCATACAGCAAGAAATGTTTAGGGATGCGGATAAGATATTTTAAGGATGAATCTGATTTTAAAACCACACAATTCCTTACGGATGAAAAAACTCCCCAATGTCCTTCTTTAAAAAAGTGAAACAATATATGACAGGAAGATATACATCTGACTATACATACAGGACAGAAATATGAAGTGAGGGCATATATGCACCCAAACTTTTTATGAAAATACAGGCACTCTTGAGAAATCGCAAGCGGCTGCATAAATGAAATTAAGAGAACAACCTAAAATTCCTGAAAAACGTAGTAAAGGCCGCCCTTTTATTAAATCTTCCCAAAGCCATAGATACCCCCCACAAACCACATATATTATAATGTTTATGCAATGAAATACGAAGGATGGTATGGATATAGCATTGCAATGCACTAATCAGCTCCGGATCATCCACATAATCGGAAAACATATTCCTCATCCATCTCAAGAAAAGAATAGTAGCGTGCAATTTATCTTTGTCATGACCGGCAGAGTTACTGATGTTTGCACCTTCAACATTCCTCCAACATACAGGCTGCCCCGGCAAAGAAATAACACCCCCCGCATGACGGGCAAAAGCAGCCCACGTAGCATCATCCGAACACCAAGCCATAGGAAAATGAACAAAACCACCCGCCGACTGCCATATCTCCCGACTGAACACGTACTCTACGGCAGCCGAATCTATCTTTCCCTGTAACTTATCTAGCAGCAGCCGGTAACAAGACACACTTCCTTCTTCCAAAGGACGATTGGCACGTATCCGCTTGTTTTCACCATCAATGACAGCTAATGGAAAACGAAAGAAATATCCTCGCTGATGGTGTGGGCGCGACAAAGCCTCCATGACACGTTCCACACCATCAGCCGGCATCAAATCATCATCCGAGAAAAGCCAGATAAACGGCTCTGCAGACAGCTGGATACACCTCTCCCAATGGGCCACCAAATCTTTGCCCCCATATTTTCGCTAAAGCGATGATACACCAGATTTACCTTATTCTGATAAGATTCCACAATCTTATCCAATCTTTCAGGACTTGCATCATCACCTATATATAACACGAACTCATCTTTATGGGCCTGAACTGCAATTGAGTCGAGCGTTTCCTTAAGGAAACGCCCCTTGTAGGCGGGAATAACAATTGCCAATTTCTTTATTGCTCCACTTTACAAAGACTGCATATCGTTCAACTTCTTGTAATATCCATTTAAGGCTATCAGTTCATCGTGAGTTCCTCTTTCTACGATATCGCCTTCATAAAGTACACAAATTTCATCGGCATTCTTAATGGTACTCAATCTATGTGCGATAGCGATAGTAGTACGCGATTTCATCAAACGCTCCAACGCTTCCTGAACCAAACGCTCGGACTCTGTGTCAAGAGCCGAAGTAGCCTCATCTAATATAAGGATAGGAGGATTTTTTCAAAATTGCACGGGCTATACTGACACGCTGACGCTGACCACCGGACAAACGCCCTCCACGATCACCAATCATCGTGTCATATCCTTTTCCGTTTCCATAATGAAATCATGTGCATTCGCTATCTTGGCAGCTTCTATTACTTGCTCCATAGTGGCATTCTCTACACCAAAAGTAATATTGTTATAGAAGGTGTCATTAAACAGAATAGCTTCCTGATTTACATTACCAATCAGAGAACGTAAACTGTGGATGGATACATCTTTCACATTTTTGCCGTCAATCAGCAATGCACCCTCCGATACATCGTGATAACGCGGTACCAAGTCCACTAAAGTAGACTTTCCGGAACCGGACTGGCCCACCAGTGCAATCGTTTTTCCTTTAGGAACAGTCAGATTGATATGGTTCAAGACCGGACGCCCTTCTACATAGCTGAAACTTACATTTTTAAACTCTAACTTATCTGTGAAAGCGTCCAATGGCAAAGGCTGCTCCGGCTCTACGATATGATTTTCCGCTTTCAATATCATATCAATTCGCTCCATACTGGCCAATCCCTGCGGAATATTATAAAATGCTCTTGAAAATTCTTTCAAAGGATTGATGATACTATAAAGGATAATCAGATAAAATATGAAAGTAGCCGCATCCATCGGAGCATAGTTTGTATTTAAGATTAAAGCACCGCCAAACAACAGCACGGTCACAATCACACAAGTGCCTAAAAAACTCACTCATGGGGTGGGCTGAACTTTGCCGGATAATCATCTCGTTCATTGCATCGCGGAAGTCATTGTTTGTTTTAGAGAACCGGGCAGACATTTTGCTTTCGGCTATAAACGCTTTGATAACCCTTAAACCTCCTAATGTTTCATCCAATTGGGACATAATATCTCCCCATTGCGCCTGTGCTGTAGAGGACTGTCTTTTCAGCTTCCGGCTGACAACCCCCATTATCCAACCTGTCAGAGGTAAAATAAAGATAACAAAAAGCGTCATTTGCCAACTTACCGAAAACAGAGTGACAAAACAAACCAAAAGAGCGATAGGATTACGGATAAGCATATCGATGGAACTGGTCAACGAGTTCTCCACCACCGTAACATCCGCACTCATACGGGCTATGATATCTCCTTTACGTTCTTCTGAGAAAAAACTCAAAGGAAGACTTAACACTTTATTATAAACCTGAATACGGATATCCCGGACAATACCTGTACGCAAAGGTACCATGACAGCCGCAGAAGCAAAATAACCGGCAGTTTTCAACATAGTCATAAAGATAAGTATTCCTCCCATCATGGCAAGTGTATAGAACGCACCATTTGTCGCCACAAAATTGCTCACAAAGTAATAGGCATTATTTATGAGTACATCCTTATCCAAATTATGAATATCCATAGGAATGTACTCATAAGACTTGGTATCAATTTTGAACAGAATGTTCAAAATTGGCACAATCGCCATGAACGAAAACACATTAAGCCATTGCGACAGAAAGTTCAGTATCAATGCCCATGTCAAATATTTGCGGTATGGAAGAATATACCGCTTCAACAAACTAAAGAACTGTTTCAGCATAATTATCAATTATATATAATGCCGCAAAGGTAACAAAAAAAGAAATAATCACCCAAGATTACCCCACTTTATCCCCTAATATTTGTTCATACACGGCAAGCCTTCTTTCCTGCATCTGTCCGGGGTTATATACTTGCCGCAAACTGTCTTCCGCATGGGTAACCAACTGTCTCTGCAACTGCGGATTACTTGACAAGGCTATGACAGCTTCTGCAAATCCGGCAGGGTCATCAACAATCAAGCAATCTTCACCATCCTTAAAATCAATGCCTTCCACACCCTTTGCCGTCGTTACAAAAGGAACTTTTGACAATACAGCATCTAATATTTTCATACGCATACCACTACCGATACGTATTGGAACAACAGCAACACTGCCTTTTAAAAAAGAGCCCAGATCTTCCACATAGCCTGCCAGCTTCAATTCCGGGTATTCGGACTGCAAACGATTGATACACTCTCCACGCCATTTACCAATTACTTGCAATGTAAACGAAAAATGACGTTTACGCAGATGCGGAATCACTTCGTGACAGAACCATGCCACGGCATCCAGATTGGGAAAATGATCCTCACTTCCCACAAAAGTCAGGCGTCCGCTTTGGACCGGAACAAAAGGCTGTTCCAGCCTGTCACCCACTTGCACCACAGCCGGAGAAGTGTAGATATGGTCTTTCCGTCCTATGAAGTCCTCCATAATTTTACGGTCTACTTCAGTCAGAACAATAACATCTTTATATTTCAATAATGCACTGCGCTCAAAATCCTTTGCTATATGAAACAACATCCTGTCACCGGCAGTCTGTTCCCTGAACAAAGTAATCTCCTTTTCATTACGGATGTAGCGGAGTTCATGATGCACAAAAATAGTCTGTACATTTCAGGCAACAAGAATCCCAATGACAACAGTTCATAAAACTCTACTTGAATAATATCAAAACCTGAATGAGCCACCTGAGAAACATACTCCACATACCCCTGGTCTAGCGGCTGGAAACAAGAGCTGAACAAAGTACTCTTTCCCCGTACTAAATCCACAACTTCGCCCGTTTCATCCGTCCATATCTGTTGCCGGTTCATTTTACGGGTTACAGACGCATGTATCTTTTGCAGCCATTTATAATAAAAAGGATGTTTAATTTTTGGGTAATCTGACAGTTTTAGTTTTAGGAGTATAAATAAAGAAATCCACATTATCCCAAATTTTCTTCAATGACTCTACATCTTGCATACGTCTCCCTGTTTCAGGATAAAGCAATACAGATACGGCCATCTTATGACGCAGATATTCCACCATATTAAAGAAAGCTTGATTACCGCCCGAATCCAGCGGATAAGGAATGTACGGAATAATAAAAAGAATTTTCTTTCTCATACTAATTGAATTTAAACAATAGTCTAATGTCTAATTTAATTTTTAGTTTAATACAGCAAATGCTATGTAGTGTATAATGCAAAGGTACAAGAAAGACTGCATACTAAAATGTTAATTATCGTTTCTTTTTAAAAGTTCAACAAAATTCCTGTTTTTTGAAAAAAAAAACAAAGAAGCAACTTGTTTATTTACCTGTATAACATTACATTTGTAGAAATAAAACAAGAACTAACTTAACAATAAAGCATGAATGCACTTCCCTTGGTCAGTGTAGTGGTACCTAATTATAATTATAAACGATACCTCAATCTACGAATTCAGAGTATTCTGCAACAGACCTATCAGAATATCGAACTGATTTTACTTGATGATGCCTCAACAGACGGTAGCGAAGAGGTATTATCGGACTATCAAGACCATGCCAAAGTGAGCCATATTCTATTAAACGAACACAACACCGGAAATCCATTTAAACAATGGTTTAAAGGCATGCAATTAGCCAAAGGAAAATATATATGGATAGCCGAAGCCGATGACTTGTGTGAGCTTACTTTTTTAGAGAAAGTAGTTCCTTTAATGGAGAAATACCAACAAGCCGCCGTATGCTTTGCCGGTTCCAAGTATATTGATAAAGACGGTAATGTGCTGAGTTACGACATGAACAAATGGAAATCTGCCATACCTCCATACGCCGTATTCAATGGGAAGACTTATGCCGAACATAACCTTTACTGGCGCAGCTATATAGCCAATGCAAGCTCGGCCATTTTCAGAAAAAGCATGGTAAATGCCCAAAATATGGAACAATGCCTGCAAATGCGCTACAGCGGCGACTGGCTGTTCTGGTTTTATATGGCAATGCAAGGAGACATTATAGAAAGATATGAAGTACTGAATTACTTCAGACAACATACCCAGAAAGTTACCGTCAAAGCTGAAAACAACGGAGGGGGTAAGAGCGAAGATATTGAGATAGTACGCATTATGGAACAACACCTTACCCACCTGAGCAGATACAAACGATGTATACGGAGAGGAATGCTTTACAACCGCATTGCCAAACTAAGCACAACAGAGCAAGTAAAACTGCAATTATGGGAACTCCTCCGGCAGAAATTAAACGGAACGCGGAAAGACGGACGTCTGGAGCGCCTCAACCGGATAGCACGGCTATTCTGTCCTTTTGTTCTGACTATGAAAAGAGACCGCCTTACTCCTTCCCGAAAATAGGATAAGAAACGGAAACTGCTTGCCCATATTTTCGGGCGGACTCACATGTCTGCCCCTAAAGTGAACAAATTGGCAGCCAATTTTACTTTTGGCATACCCTCTTTTGATATTTCTAAAATTCTGTTTACCTTTGTTGTCAATCATCCGGATTGATTCAAACAAATGAAAACTTTACTAAAACAAATGAAATATCTCCGTTCACTCATGCAGCAATCTGTAACAGCATGTAAGAATCAGGCTAAGCTTATCCAACAGTTTACTCTTTCTTTACTTTACTTATTAATCATACATATAGTTGCTTTACTTTTTTTCTTCCTGTTCCGGCTTGTCCTGTTCACCTCAATAGATTATCAGTTTCCTCCCGATATACAAAACAACTTTCTCATGCAAGCCACTGCATTTATAAAAGGGCTATGGTTTGACAATGTTATAGCTTGCTACATATTGCTGTTACCATTAGTCATTTTATGGATAACCGCTCTCTGCAACTATCACTCCAAGTGGGTATTCAGATTTATCTCTATCTTTTTCATTCTATTTTATTCACTGTCGTTCATTATTTCGGCAGCCAACATCCCTTATTTCTCTTATTTTTTTAAGACAATCAATTCTTCCATTTACAATTGGTTCGGATATGGAGCCACTACTGCCGGAATGGTATTGGGTGAGACATCATTCTATTTCCCTATTTTTCTAGGACTGATATCTATTCTTCTGCTGTCAGGAAGTGTACTACGGTTATCTTCTTATTTCTATCATCTCATCAATTCGAAATCTACTTCCATCAGCCCGATAAACCGCCTATGTATATTCGCCGCCGGTGCTGTTTGTATAGGACTTTGTCTATTCGGAATACGGGGACGCATGGGATATAACCCCATCAGGGTAAGTCAAGCATACTATTGCACCGATCCATTCCTGAATCAGCTAGGGGTTAATCCTGTCTTTAATCTGCTTACCAGCACACTGGATGATAACCGTAAGGAAAACCGCTATCTTCACCTGATGCCGGAACAGGAGGCAATAACCAATATGCAAAGTATATTGCAAAGAAAAGGAATAGAAGGCATCTCCCCCATTGCACGTGAAGTGAAATGCGCAGCCGTCCCTACACAAAAGAATGTTGTTCTTATTTTCATGGAATCGATGTCGGCTAACTTGATGGAGCATTTCGGATCTACCAAAAAACTGACTCCTTTCCTAGACAGCCTTTATCTGGAATCTCTCAGTTTTGACCATTTTTATTCAGCGGGCATACATACCAACCACGGAATGTATGCCACCCTCTACTCTTTCCCTGCCATCATGAAAAGGAATGCCATGAAAGGAGCAGTGGTACCTGTCTATTCGGGGTTGCCCACCGTATTAAAGGATAATGGCTATCGGAACCTATTCTTCATGACGCACGAATCACAATACGATAATATGAACGCTTTTCTCCGCACTAACGGATTTGATGAAATATATGCACAAGAAAACTACCCAAAGGATAAAGTCGTTAATAGCTTTGGTGTACAAGACGATTTCCTATATCAATATGCCTTGCCCATTCTGAACAAAAGAGCAGAAGAAAGACAACCTTTCTTTACCGTATTGCTTTCTATCAGCAACCATCCCTCGTATGTGATACCTGACTATTTCAAACCACACAGCACAAAGCTTGAAGATCAGATTGTGGAATACGCGGACTGGGCCATCCGGCAATTCATGCAAGAAGCACGCAAACAACCCTGGTTTGAAAATACAATCTTTGTTTTGCTGGGTGACCATGGGAAATTGGTAGGAAGCCCGGACTGTGAAATACCACAATCCTACAACCATGTTCCACTAATGATTTACGGAAAAGGCATCAAGCCCGAAATCAGACAAGAGCCGGGCGGCCAGACTGATGTGGCACCGACTTTACTCGGACTGCTGAACATGAGTTATACCCAAAACGACTTCGGCATAAATTTGTTAACAGAACAACGCCCGTATGTCTATTTCTCCGCCGATAATTTGATAGCGGCTACAGATACAACCCACCTATATATTTATTCTCCACATGACCGGCAGGAATTCAAATATAAGAAGCAAGGAAATGCCTTGCAACTTGTAACAGGGGAGGACAGTACATTCTACATGATGAAAAAATACTGTTTCTCCACATTGCAGAGTGCAGAGTATCTGGTAAAAGAGCACAAGACTGTCAATAAAGCTACCGGACAATAAGGTGGGACGGGTTTCACCGCCTTGCCTTCCTTAACGGTCATACCCCAACTTCTCCTCGTTATAATCAGAGGCTATGTAGGTAGGACGGCCTTTGGTTTCCTTGAAAATGCGCCCCACGTACTCTCCTATAATTCCCAAAGAGAAAAGCTGGATGCCACCTAAAAAAAGAGCATGACAATGATCAAAGTGGGGAAGCCGGCCGTTTCATCACCATAAAGCACGGTCTTTATCAGAAAATAAATGGCATAAATAAAACTGGAGATTGAACAGAGCACTCCGCATACCGTGGCGATGCGCAAAGGGGCGATAGAGAAAGAGGTTATCCCTTCGACAGCCAGATTCAACAGCTTGAGAAAGTTCCAGGAGGAATGGCCCATCAGCCTGTCTCCGCGATCAAATTCAATGCTTTTCTTCTGATAGCCTATCCAGCAAAACAATCCTTTTTGTATAACGCTCGCATTCGCGCAGACGACGCAACGTGAGCACACAACGACGGTCCAGAAGCCTGAAATCGCCCACATTGGGCAAAATATCAATACGGCTCATCCGCTGAAGTATACCATAAAAAGCCAGAGAGAACTGACGACGCAACCAGCTTTCCTCGCCACGGGTACGCCGTTTGGCATAAATGTCATCATATCCTTCTTCCCAATATTCCAGCATCTGGTCTACCAGTTCCGGAGGGTCCTGCAAATCAGCATCCATCACAACGCAGCAATCGCCGGTGGCGTAATCAAAACCCGCCAGCATGGCTACCTCTTTACCAAAGTTACGCGAAAGGTTGACATAATTCACCCGCTTGTCCTGCTGCCTCAGCCGGCGGAGGCATTCCAGCGTAGTGTCGCTGCTGCCATCATTGACAAACAGGATTTCCCACTCATAAACGGCATTGCGGTTGACAAGCTCTATCAAACGTTGATACAGAGTGGGCAGCATCGCTTCCTCATTATATACCGGAATCAAAAAGAGTCACTTTCTTCATATCATTCTTCACTATCATAAAGACTCCTCAAAGATATTACTTTTGTTTGAAAACAAACCTCACTAATAAAAAATTTACCGGAATGGCAATGAGAAACACTGGGATGGGAGCCAACGGACGGGAAAAACCCAACCGCAGAAAGAGATTCAACAATCCGATATGTATCAGATAATTTGTCAGATGTGCCCCCCCGAAGCCAAAAAGCTTTCTTCCAGGAAGGAGGCTGCCCGAAAGTAAAATAAGCCGTAAGATAAAAGTTGGCAACAAAACTCAGCACATATCCCAAGGTATAGGCTACATTGACCTGAATGAATTTTTTGCAAGACAAAATAAATGCCATAGTGCAGCCCTGTAGCAAAAAGGCCTACCATTACACATCGCAGGAACTCGGGTATCTGTTTCAGTTTATTCATTCTCATTGATTTAAAATGCAAAGTTAGGTATTACTAAAGAATTATTCGTACTTTTTGCGACAGTAAATATAAAAGACCGAAAAATATATGTCAGACAAGAAAAAAGCATTTTGGTTCATAGCCTTACTAAGCACACTTGTAATAATCCCCTTTTTGGGAGAAACTATTTTTTACTCTAAAGGGGAACCGCGCGAAGCAATTGTGGCATACTCGATGTTGGAAAGCGGCAACTGGATATTGCCTTTGAACTACGGAACAGACATCGCCTATAAACCTCCTTTCCTGTATTGGTCTATTGCAGCTATTTCCGCCATTTTCGGAGGGGTGAGCGAATTCTCGTCCCGTCTGCCGTCCGCTATCGCTTTTCTAGCTATGCAGTTCGTGTTTTTTGGATTCGTAGCCCGCTATAAGGATACAAAGACAGCAGTCATTACCTCCCTTTTACTGCTCACTTCATTCGAAGTGCACCGGGCGGCGGTGGCTTGCAGGCTGGATATGCTACAGGTTTCCTTCATCGTCATCTCACTTTGCTTACTATTTCGCTGGGACGAAAAAGGCTGCAAGGGAATACCTTGGACGGCTGTCGTGCTGATGGCATGCGGCACGCTGACCAAAGGACCTGTGGGTTCTATATTCCCCTGTATGTGTATCGGTATTTACCAGCTGATACGGGGACGCTCATTCGGCAAGACTTTCCTTTCCTTATTCGGAATCGGGCTGCTTTCCCTTATTCCATTGGGAATCTGGTTTTATGCGGCCTGGCTACAGGGAGGACAGCCGTTTATGGACCTGATGCTGGAGGAAAACACCGGACGCTTTGTCGGCAAAATGTCATACCCGTCGCATCACAATCCTTTATGGTATAACTTCCTGACCATTATATGGGGGTGGATACCTTGGACATTGGTCTTGCTTATTTCACTCTTCGGACTGAAATGGAATGAAATGCACCTGCTGCCCGCAGGAAACTCTTTCACCGGACGCATCAGGAAGGTTTGGGATAACATCCGCTCACAATCCCCCATACAGCTGTTTATCTGGATAGTGATTATCGCTATTTTTGTCTTCTATTGTATTCCTAAAAGCAAACGCAGCGTCTATTTGTTGCCTATCTATCCATTTATGGCTGTACTGATTGCCCAGTATCTGGAGGCGTTAATGCAAAAAGGGGCGAAAGTGTTCAAAATATCGGCTTATATCTTCGCCTCGCTCTGTTTGTTACTCACCGCGGTGTTTTTTGCTGTACGCTGTCAGATGATACCGGACAGCATATGGGGCAACGGACGTCATGCTGCCGAAAACATAGCGTTTATGCAAGCTTTGGAAAGCACGTCCTTTTCTATTTCCAAATGGCTGATTATAGTATTGCCGGTAGTGGCTGCCATCTGTACATTAAGGCTGGTTATCAAAAAAAGTAGTACGGGGTCACTCCTCTATGGAATCACCGGTTGTGTTCTTTGCCTGTTTGTCGCTTTAGACGGGGTATATCAGCCAACAATACTAGCTGTAAAATCCGATAAACATCTGGCAGAGGATATCAGAAAACAGGTGCCTGAAGGAGTCGTTTATTCATATACAGACAGAATGATACGGTTTTATTGTACAAATTATTATATGAATAACCAAATGCGGAATTTCACACTGGAAAATCCGCAAGAAGGGTATGTCATACTTTCTGCAAATGCACAAGAGGAGTTTTTAAAGAATTACAATGCAAAATATCAGCTGGAAGAGGTCTTCCATACAGATTACAGAAGTTGCGACTTACGCAATACGGTAATCATGTACAAGTTCAACGAGAAACGGAAATAGTTATATCCGGCAGATTCTGCACCGATTGGGACGCGGACTATATGAATCATACTGGAATTCATATAGTCCGCGTCCAAGTTTTACTATCTGTTCCCTAAATCATCATAAACGGTTTGCAATATCGCCTTACCCTTATCCAGACGGGATTCGTCAGCTTCAGGCTCATCAAAAAAGAATACTGCCGGAATTATTATCAAACACCGTCACCCCTGTACTGTCTCTGAATGAGAACCCATTATTGAAACTATAAAAGGCAAAAGGATACTTATAATCACTTCCCAATACATTACGGCTAAACGTAAATGCAGTATGTTCCAGCCCAAGCTGCCCCAACAAAGTGGCTGCCAAATCGGTCTGATTCATAATCTTGTCCACCTGCATAGGCTGTTTTACCGCTCCACCTAACCATAACAAGGGAATATGATAAAAACGAGGCATCGCATTAGACCCCTCACGCGGGTAATAGAAACCATGATCGGGAAGGCAGATAACTAAAAGATCTTTCCATGCGGGAGTCTGCTTCAACCGGTCAACAAACTTACCCAGACATTCATCTGTATAAGCAAAGGCATTGGGAATTTTATCTTCCAGCCGGTGATAAGGAACTTCGAAAGGTTCATGACTGCTAAGTGTCAGAAACGCAGTATGCCAAGGCCCTTCTTCCTTCCGGTTTCTTAACTGATTATATAAATATTCAAAAGTAATATCATCATTCACTCCCCAGGCATTACTGGTCTGTTCGGCCAATGAAAAATCTGTATTGGCTGTAAGACGCTGATAACCGGTACTCAGCAGATAACTCTTCATATTGGTAAAGTTGATATCACCTCCATACAGGAAATCTGTTTTATAACCCCCTTGGACAATCCTTCAGCTATAGCAGGCAGCGTACGGCTCTTGGCAGGAATTTTCATTACCGATGCCGTAGGCAATCCAAGGTAACCGCTGAAAGTACAGACTGTTCCACGGTCGGTACGGAAACTATTGGCATAACAGTTTGTAAAAAAGATCCCTTCCTTTGACAGACGGTTAAAATGGGGTGTCACATCAGGAAGACCGCCTAAAGGTTCTACAAAAGCACCTCCAAAACCTTCCATCAAAATAATAAGAATATTGGGACGCTTGGTATTCAGGACTTGAATAATACTATCCCCATCTGTTGTAGGATAAAGTCCGTCAAACAATGCAGCCCGCTTCTCTTCATCAAAGAAATTGAACTCTGATGCAAAATCCTGGGATTTACCCATAGAAGACAACAAACTGAAATCGGGATTGACCGCCGAATGATTCAAGAAAGGTTCGTTGCTGAAATATACTTGCCCTATATTAGAAGTGGATTCCGTTACACCACCACGTATAATGATGAAAAGCACACCTCCTAATAACAGCATTCCCGCAGTTCCCGCTATCCGTTTCCGGGTGGCGGTCAAAACGGAAGGCGTGATTTTCAGCAAGACCCAACTATTCAAGGCTATGAGTAACAAGATGGCAAGAACCCTCAGCAAGATAAATCCGACGGAAACACTCGCCAAAGCTTCCTTCGGTGAATCGATATAAAGAAAAACAGATGCGTCCAGTTTAAATCCCCAGAATGTATATAATGCCATATCTACCACAAAAATGATAGAAATAAGCGCGGCAGCCAAAATATAATACCCGTAAAGTATTTTTTTCAAAGGGAATTTCCTAAACCAAATACTTATCAGTACCAACAAGAATGGAAATGCAGTAAGATATCCCGCCGTAGCGGCATCAAGACTGGCGCCATGAATCATTACCTGCATATAATCGGCAAACCCGAATCCTTTTTCAATGGAACCATTATAGAGCATGAATAATGGTTTCTGTAGAATAAATATCAGTAAGACCGTAAAAAAGTACAAGCTGATATAAGCAATCCTCTTTTTCATATCTTCAGTTCTTTATTATTTCCGTCCGAAATCAGCCGGGACCTCTCCCCATCGGTCGGTTTCCCACTTCAATAAAGGTGTGGTATATTTATTTTCTTTCAGCCAAATTTCGGCTCGTTCTATCATTTGAAAAAGTTTCTCCGTCTGAGGAGTCCGCTCTAGTTTAGTTTTACATTTCTTCTGTTTCACCCAGCTCAACGCATTACGGCTGTCCGAGTAAACAGGCATACTGATATTCTTCTGCTTCATCAATGCCAAGGCATGGACAATGGCAAGAAACTCTCCAATATTATTCGTTCCATAAACAGGACCGAAATGAAAAACCTCCTGTCCCGTAAGCAAATAAACGCCCCGATATTCCATCGGTCCGGGATTTCCACTGCAAGCGGCATCCACAGCCAGGCAGTTCATATCAAAGTTCTCGGGAAGTTGTTTAGGAGTATCTTCTTTTTTAACAGCATTCTTGCCTATATAATGAAAAGCGGAAGAAGCCAAGGCGTGTTCCGCCTCCTCTTTGGTCTCGAATGACTTGTATTGTGCGCCATCATAACCTTTTATCTGTAGCTGGCAGTCAGTCCAGGAGTCATAAACTCCCGGATTGACACCTTTCCATACTACATAATATTTCTGTTTCTTTGCCATTTACATACGTTCAGGCACTTCAATACCCAGCAAGCCCATTGCTGTCTTCACAATCTTGCCCACATTGGCACTCAATGCCAGACGGAAGACTTTCAACGCTTCGTTTTCTTCACGCAGAATACTGAAATCATGATAGAACTGGTTGTATTCTTTCACCAAATCGTATGCATAGTTTGCTATAATGGAAGGATTATAGTCTGAGCCTGCCTGCTTGACAACCGATTTAAAATCAGCCAGCATCTGAATCAAACCTTCTTCTTTTGCGCTCAGTTCCAAACCTGCTGGAATGATTTCGGGAATAACGATACCTGCTTCAGCCGCTTTGCGTAATACAGACTGGATACGGGCATACGTATACTGAATGAAAGGTCCTGTATTGCCATTGAAATCTATCGATTCTTTCGGGTTGAAAGTCATATTCTTACGTGCGTCCACCTTCAGGATAAAATATTTCAAAGCACCCAAACCAACAATACGGGCAATATTGTCGGCTTCTTCTTGGGTCAGACCGTCCAATTTACCTAATTCAGCAGAAGTTTCCTTAGCAGTTTCAATCATTGCTTCCATCAAATCATCCGCATCCACTACTGTACCTTCACGACTTTTCATTTTGCCCTCGGGCAGCTCTACCATACCGTATGAGAAATGAACCAATCCTTTGCCCCATTCAAAACCCAATTTGTCGAGCAAGATAGAAAGTACCTGGAAATGATAGTTTTGTTCATTACCCACTACATAAATCATCTTGTTGATGGGGTAATCCTGAAAACGTAATTTGGCAGTACCGATATCCTGGGTCATATAAACAGAAGTACCGTCACCGCGAAGAAGCAACTTATGGTCCAGTCCTTCGGCAGTCAAATCAGCCCATACAGAGTTATCCTCTTTCCGGTAGAAGAAACCTTTTTCCAGTCCTTCCATCACTTTCTCCTTACCTTCCAGATAGGTATTCGATTCATAATAAATTTTATCGAAACTAACTCCCATCATCTTATACGTTTCATCGAATCCGGCATATACCCAGTCATTCATCTTCTTCCACAAGGCACGGATCTCAGGGTCATTCGCCTCCCACTTACGGAGCATCTCGCGAGCTTCCAGCATCAGAGGAGAGTTTGCCTCTGCCTTAGCCTTAGCTTCTTCTTCATTCAAGCCTTCAGCCTGGTACTGAGCTGTCAGTTCCTTTACCTCAGCCTTGTAATGCTTGTCAAAAGCTACATAATAGTCACCAATCAAATGGTCCCCCTTCTTACCCGATGATTCAGGTGTTTCACCGTTACCATATTTCAACCAGGCCAGCATGGACTTACAGATATGGATACCACGGTCGTTCACAATATTGGTCTTGACCACCTTATTGCCATTTGCCGCCATGAC
>VOFC01005086.1_pt1 | contig 20116 bp, 30 predicted proteins | sample 5384161 | NCBI WGS metagenome assembly VOFC01 (sample SAMN12384722, study PRJNA508395) | human gut metagenome | isolation source: healthy gut B | host: Homo sapiens
ACTAATTATTCTACAAAATAAACAAACTCACTTGGATTAATTTGGTAAATAAACTAACTCATCATAAAAAGACTTATTTAATAATTGATATGGTCCCTTATAGAGGGATTTTTTTGCAATAAAAAAAGAACTCCAAGGAGTTCCCTTGAAGGTTTTAGGTCTCCATATCGACCTTTTCTTCCTCTCCATTAGAACCTTTTGGGAAAGAAAATCAAATTAAATATTAAATGAATATCATCTGTATTTTGTACAATAAGATACATTCTTTCTTTTAAGACTGCTTTCTTTACAAACACTTAACTGAATATGCAAGTGAATTACTTCTACTATTACTATAATTGTTATAGTCAAAAGGAAGTGATGAGAATGAAAAGAGTATTAATGGTGTTATGTTGTAGTGTGATGGTATTAATGAATTGTCATAATGTATTTTGTTAAGTACAAGTATTGAACTTGATGGTGGAAATAATGATCCACAGGTAGTAAAAAGAACCAGTGAAAACAGGTGACATGTCTAGTAAGACTATTAAGGAATTAGGTTTACTCTTAACAGGAGGCTTATTATTAGGTATTGCTGATTCTCAATGAAGGAGGAACGTCATGAAGAAGAATAGAATCATCATAATATGTATTTATGTTATTTATAGTGCTGGCAGGATCTTTTTACTGCTTATCATTTTATTCATTCTTCTCAAGAAAATACAAATGGTGTAGTGATTGATAAAGATGCCACAGAATGGAAAAAAAGAACTCCCTAATCAAGGTAATCAAGGAATTAAGATACCAGGCTATGGAAACTTAAGTGTAGCCGCAGGAGAGAAGAACTGGAATATTACATTATTAAATCCAGAAGGGAATAATTGTTACTTCAAATACAATATTACTGTAGGAGAAAACAGTGATCCTATTTATACATCAGATTATATTGAACCAGGTAAAGCTATTGAATCCTTTTAAAGTGAATAAAGCACTTAAGAAGGGTGATTATACTATCTATATGAATATTGAAACATATTCTATGGATGGAGAGAATACAAGAATGAATGGAGCAAGCGTTAAAGCAAACTTGCAGGTCGTATAGAAATAACAGATACCACTCTGTCTATATAGATACAATTGAATATGAATATTCCAAGGAGGAAAACGATTATGAAAAGAACTATGACAGCAGTTTGTACAACTCGTGACAGGTATGATGATGATCACTCCAGCTTTTTGGCGCCGAATACATCAACTGGACATACTGATATCTCATTATTTGTCCCTAATGATCCTATTTATACTGTGACAGTACCAGAAAAGGTGACTTTAAGTGCAACAGAACATACACAGGTTGTTACTGCAAGTGATGTACAGTATATCCCAGAAGGTAAGAAGATCTCAAAGTTATATTAAAGAAGGGTAATGGTGTATATGGTCGTCTTTATTTAACTGGTGATAAGAATAACGGGAATAAGCCTTACTTAATGACTATTATGATCAAGGGTACAGGTGATGAATTTAAGATGGGTGCTCTTGAAAAACAGATTAAGGGTATGGAACTCGCATCATTTACTGATAACGGTACTGTCAATTATGAAATGTATCCAGTATCACAGGATTATCCTGAAGAACAAGGTAAAGTAGATTCTAACCTTGCTATACAGAAGGGTGTTCATTATACTGGCTGGATTGATTATGGCATTGGATTATACGATATCAAATAAGGAGAAAACTATGAAAAAGACAATAACATGTGCATTGACTGCATTAATGGCAGTTTCTGCTTTATCACTTCCTGTTTATGCACAGGATGCATCTACTGAATTCTCATTTGTGAAAAAGAACGATCCGACTTATACAGTGTCTATTCCTTCATCACTGCATTAAGTGAAGAAGGTACACCTATGACTATTGAAGCTAAGGATGTGGCTTATCTAGATGGTAAGAAGGTATCAGTAACTGTAGCGGGTACAAACTATTATCGCAATCAGTTAGTTTTACAAGCAAGAACATCTAAACCATCTTATACTGGTGTCATTCGTTATCAGTTGATCAGTCCTGATAATAAAGTATATGAAACTAAAGGTGATGATACAGTAACAGGTACAGAACTTGCTTCGTTTACTGAAAATGGTACTGTGACTTATACAGTAAAAACCAGTACTTTATGATAAGATTAATCTAGAACCTGGATTAAAAATATACAGGTACTATGAATTTTGGAATTAGTCTCACAGACTATCTTAAGGGGCGTTAACCTTTCGGGTTAACGTTTTTTTTGTGTCTATACAATGTAAGGATTTTACTATTATCTATATTGTGAATATAGATGTAAGTATTGAGCATCTAATGAAGATAGAGGCTTTTATTGATAATTGTATGATATAATGAGTGGCAATCTAATGATGAAGGGAGATTAATTATGCATTATAGATTAGGAAGGAACTTAAGGCATTATCAAAGATTTTTACTTTAGTAGGTATACTAGTGAATGTATTTCTTTTGTATCATTATCTAGAAAACGAATATTTCTTGAGGATGAAGATTGATTACACTGTTGTTTTTATATTCTTGATGATTCTTTTATGGGTATTTGGAAAGGTAATAAATGGAATAGGAGTCATGCTTACTACTCAGGGTAAGATGTTACATGAACCAAAGATAGAAGAGCCTGAAGATGAAGAATCTATCAAAAGTACATTTCTTTTGCATTCTGTCATGCATTCAAGAAGAATAAAAAAGCATTTGGTTCACTCATTGTCGTATGTGTCATTCTACTTGTTGGAGGTATCTATGCGAAAGTGAATTATGATATCCATCATGCATATGATGGAACATGGTATTTAGAAGGTAATTTAGAAGGAGACACTTTTTTATAAATGGTGATGAAGTCTACTTCTATGAAATAAATGATTATGAGAATAGAGAAGTATCATTTATAAAAACTGAATATAAAGGAGAACTAAAAAAGATAAAGTTGAATTCTATAGTTGTTCTTATGATTATACAAGTGATGATGACTATAAAACAAAAAGGATTGATAAGACTATTTATCTTACAAGATTAAGTAATGTTGAATTTAAGGTGGATGGTAAGACGTATAATAGAGCTACAAAATAGAAAAAACTTGATTTCAAGACCAAGTTTACTTAAGTGCGTTTACCATTTTTTTTTACATATGCTTCTACATATTGTGGGGCATTTTTCCATATTTTTCAATAATCTTAACAATTGCACTACCAACGATAATTCATCATCTGATTGAGATGCCATTTTTTTGCCTGTTCTGGTGTAGAGATTCTAAATCCTACTGCTACAGGTATATCAGTCACTTCACGTACTAAATCAACCATAGCACCAATATCTGTTGTATTTGATGCCGATCTTGTTTCAAAAGTAAATATTGCGGATGAACAGTTTGGTGCTATTGAAAGAGAAAAATGTTCATGAAAAAGAAATGGCTCTTTTATAATGTAGCACTTGAAAGATCAAAAACAGTAAAAGAAGAAGTCAATAACGACTTACCAGTCAACTTCCAGCAGAGTGATACTACATGGCATAACCACCTATCTTTATTGAACCTACACAGAGTTTTGTAAGCTTAAGCAATAGTGAAAGAGGTATCGTATTAATTCCTCAGGAAGTACGTGAATATGAAGTTATTGATGATCATGCTATCCGTTTAACACTATTTGGAACTTATTCATTTATGGGTAAAGAAAATCTCATCTATCGTCCAGAACGTGCGAGCTGAGAACGTATTATTGAAACACATGATGCTGAATTACAGAAACCACTTGATTTCTCATTTGGTTTCACAACTTTTGCAGGTGATTTCAATAGTGCACATATCGCAAATACAAAGAAAAGCATACAATACTCCAGTTGTTGCAAGAGAGTATTCAGAATTCTTAAATGGTAGATTAATCTTCTCTGAACCTGAAGTAGAAGGTACAAAAGAAGATAGTTATTCATTATTCTCTACAGAGAATAAACTTGTAGTAAGTGCAATTAAGAAATCTGAAGATAAAGACGGATATATTATCAGACTTTATAATGGACAGTTCCATGAAGAAGAAAGTGATACATTAGTATTTACTCAAAATATTAAGAAAGCATATTATGTGGATTTAAAAAAGAAGAATATGCAGATGGTATTGAAGTAGTAGATAATACTATTCAAGTTAAGCCACTTACACATTGTAAGTTCACAACAATTTATGTAGAAACAGAATAAATATGAACCCCAAGGATATTAAATTTTGGTAGGATGAGAACGGTTTTGAACCGTTTTTTTTTATTGGAATAAAGCAGTAAAAATAAGATTTTATGTTAATGTGGAAGGGGATTCATGTTACTTGTGTTAATAGGGAAGTTTATGTATTTGATAAAGTTCTTAGCTAGGTGATATGATGAATTCGGAAAGAAAAACAAGTTAACTTATGGGGTGAAAGAAATGAACAGTCGACAAATTAAATTTTTAAAACTCTTGCAACAGCAAAGTGAATACAAACCCGCTTCTTTCTTTGCTAAGTGGTTATCAGTTTCAACTAAAACCATTTATAGCGATGTAAATGTCTTATATGACATTCTGAAGAGCAATGGTATTACATTAGACTCTTCACCACGTATTGGCATTAAAGTCAATGGGAGTAGTGCTCAGTTGAACGCTATTATCGAAGAAATGGATACAAGCGATAAGATTGATATATTTGCACCCGCAATACGTAGATTGAATATTATCAAAATGATAGTTCTAGAAGATCAGACATTAAATTTAGATGACTTATCAGATAAATATCTTGTAAGTAAGACTTCTATCTATCAGGATCTTGTTACTATTAATAACGTGTTTGAAGCACATGATGTAAGACTTCAGGTGACCAATCACGGTATTGTGTTAGAAGGTCGAGAAAATGATATTCAAATAGCCTTAAAGGAATATATATTTGATGGAGATTGCGATGGTTCTTTATTGGATTTAAAACAGTTCTTAACCACTGTATTTAATAAGGAAGATATTGATGAGATATTTAATCTATTATTAGATGATTATGATGAACTGACTCATGATGTATCGATTTATTATATTAAATCGATTATTGTCACTCTCTTAATTCAGTTAGCTAGATTAAGAATTAATCATCATCTAGAGTCAGAAGATACTTTCTTATTTAACAATATCCAGTATATGGAAACTTATATAGTAGCAAACAGTATTGTTGAAATATTGAAGCAATATGCAGATGTTGAATTTAATAACACTGATGTTGAATATTTATGCAGACAATTATTTGCTCATCGCATAACAAATAATCTTAAGAGTAATAGTAAGAACTATTCTGATATTGTGAATGAGATTATTAAAATAATGTCCAAGATAGAAAAAGTTGATTTGACACATGACGAACATTTATACAAATCTCTTGTATATCATGTTCCAGCGATGATTGTGAGATATAGAAACAACATATGATGTGTCTTTAAATGATCATGAAGTATCATTGATGCTCATACATTTTCAGATAGCTCTAGATAAGATATCTAAAGCAAACAACATTCTTATAGTATGTCCATATGGAGTTTCTTCTTCTCAATTAATCATGAGTAAAGTGAAACAATTATTGCCTTCTAAAGACAATATTGAATTAGCTAAGGTAGATACCTTATATACAACAGATTTATCTAATGTTAGTTTGATTATTACATCAACTGAATTAAAGAATATAGATGTTCCTTATGTTAAAGTGACACCACTTGTCACAAATGAAGATTACAAGAATATTATGGATGCTTATGCTAAACATATTCTATTTAAAGAAGAAATCATGAAACAATTAGCAGACTTCCAGGCACTTTTTATTTAAGTAGATTTATTAAACCAAGTTTAATAAGAGTTAAAGAAGAATACCAGACAAAAGAAGAATGCTTAAATGCAATGATAGATATCCTTGAAGAAAAAGATTATGTAACAGATAAATTTAGAGAATCTATCCATAACCGAGAAAAAGTAGGTGTTACTTGTATGGATAGTGGTGTAGCTCTTCCACATGCAGAACCTTCTACAATTAAGATATCATGTGTTTCCATCCAAACACTTAAGACTCCAATCAACTGGGGTGGAAATATGGTGAACTTAATTATTATGGTTTGCTTGAATGAAGAGGAAGTAGGAATGTTTAAGTCAGTCATTCAGGAATTATATTCAATTATTGTGAAGAAGGAATATATCAATCAGATTGTTAAATTGGATTCTGTAGATTCGATAATCAGATTATTTTATAAGAAGTAAAAGAGGAATTATTATGTATTTTGATAAGAAGTTATGTATGTTTCAGCAGGATTTTGAAAATCAGAATGAACTGTTTGAAGCTATGTTTAATAAAATGTACGAAGCAGGAGTAGTAAAAGAAGACTACCTTGATGCTGTTAAGGAACGTGAAGAAAACTATCCTACAGGATTATTAGTAGGAAACACTGGATTTGCAATTCCTCATACAGATTCTAGTAAGGTAAATTATTCTCAGATTTGTTTTGCATCTTTAAATAAACCTGTAGAGTTTGCCAATATGGGGGATAAGAATGACGTTGTAAAGGTTGAATTAGTATTCATGTTAGCAATGAGTCAGCCTCATGAACAAGTACAGACTTTACAGAACTTAATTGCATTATTCCAGGATGAAGAAGCAATTAATAAGTTAAAAGAATGTAACAATGAAGAAGAGTTTATTAACATTTTAAATGAAAAGGAAATTTATTAAGAGGAGTTAGTTATGTTAGGCGTATTACAATGGTTTATTGGTCTAGGATCAACAGTATTCTTACCAATTGTTATAATTGTTATTGCATTGCTATTTGGTGTAAAACTATCAAAAGCAGTTATGGCTGGTATTACAGTAGGTATTGGTAATATCGGTTTAGGTTTAGTTATTGATTTATTATCATCTAACTTAGGAACAGCGATTCAGAAGATGGGTGAAAAAAATATGGTACTTCATTAAGTGTTATGGATATTGGTTGTGGTGTAGGTGGACCTTTAGCTTTCTCTACAACTTTAGGTATTAGTATTATCGTTGTTTCTTTAGTTTTTGAACTTATTATTTGTTGTCTTAGGATGGACTAAGACTCTTAACGTTGATATCTGGAACTTCTGGTATCCAGCATTCTTAGCATTAGTTGCAAATGCAGTTACAGGAAGCGTTGTAGTTGGTGTATTAGCTATGGTTGTTGCATTAATGCTTCAATGGTTATTGGCAGATTTATTCCAAGAAAAGATTAGCAGTTTCTTTGGTTATCCAGGTATTGCAATTACACACATGATGGCTTTATCAGGTGTTATCTTTGCTATCCCAGTAAACTGGTTATTTGATCATATCCCAGGATTAAATAAGATTGATGGTGATGCAGAAAGTATTGGTAAGAAGTTTGGTATCTTTGGTGATACAGTATTCATGGGATTAATTATTGGTATTGTTGTTGGTATTTTCGCAGGTTATGATGTAGCTAAAATTGGTCAGTTAGGTATGACAACATTTGCAGTAATGAAGATTATGCCTAAGATGGTTGCAATGTTCATGGAAGGTTTAATGCCAGTTGCAGAATTTTGCAAAAGCATGGACAAACAGACACTTAAATGGTCGTAGTGTTAATATCGGTATGGATCTTTGCTTTAACTGTAGGTCATCCAACAGTAATGACTACAACACTTATCATGGTTCCAGTATCATTATTATTAGCAATCATTTTACCAGGTAACAAAACATTACCATTTGGTGATTTAGCGTTCTTTGCATTCGCTATTGCATTAATGATTCCTTTCTTCAAAGGAAATATCGTAAGAAGTATTCTTGGATGTAGTTTATATATGGTGACAATGTTGTACTTATCAACTTGGTTAGCTCAGTCATTACAAATGTATTTAAGTTAGCTAAATACAATGTTGGAACTTCAGGTTTAGTAACATCAGTAAACTGTGGTACATGGCCAGTTGCTTTATTTGCTGGAACACTTCAGACAGTTGGAGTGATTGGACTAGTAGTAATTGGTGCAATTGTATTAGGCTTATTAATTTATGTAAATAAGATCAAAAAAAGCAGACGCTTAGGAGGATTATGAAATATGAAAACTTTATTAATTGTTTGTGGTGCAGGACATGCAACATCTACTATTGCAGTAGCAAAAGTACAGGAATGGCTTAATCAGAATAAATATACAGATGTTAAAATCTATCAGTCTAAATTAGCTGATGAATTAAATAAGATTGATGATTATGATGCAGTTATCTCAACAACAATCGTTGCTGATAGCATTAAAGATAAAGTAATCAATGGGTTACCACTATTAACTGGTGTTGGTGTTGATCAGCTTTATGCAGATTTAAAAAGAAAGACTAGGATTATAAAATGAGTGTATATCATAACAGTATTAAGATTAATACTGTAATGGGAAGACCATCTTACCATGATATTAGAGAAGAACTATTAGAAACAGTAAAGAATTCTAATATTAAAGATGGATTACTTACAGTATCAAGTGCGCATACAACATGTTCATTATATTTTGATGAAACAATGCATGATGTTAATTTCTACGGAGATGAATATCTTCAGGTAGATATCAACAATACTCTAGATAGATTAGTTCCTAGAATGACAAGTGAAAATCAGTACAATAGTCCAGGACCAAAGCATGTAGAATTTGGATTAAGTTTAAGTGATCCTAATTATCCAGCTGAAAAATGGACAATGTTGAATACAGATGCTCATTTAAGATCATCAATTTATGGTAGTAACTCCCTTACATTTATCATTCGTGATGGTGAATTATTATTAGGATCTTTTTAGGTAGAGTATATTTCGTTGACTGGGATCAGTTACGTGAAAGAACAAGAACAGTTAACATTATGATTTTAGGAGAATAGGTATCGAAAGATACCTATTTATTCAAATAGGAGTTTAAAAATGATTATTTTACCGTCTTTATTAAACGCAAACACTTATAACATAAAAAAAAAGAACAATTACAGATTTTAAAAGATAAAGGAATCGATCATTTTACATGTTGATGTAATGGATGGACAATTTGTACCAAGTCAAGCATTTGGTCCAAATACAGTCAATGATTTAAAGAAGATGACAGACTTTAAGTTAGATGTGCATCTCATGATTGAAGACCCTGAAAAGCATATTCCTTTATACCAGAATGCTGATATTATTACTGTTCATTATGAATCAACAAGACATTTATATAGAGCTATTCAGTTAATTGAAAATATGGGATTAAAAGCATGTGTTGCTATTAATCCAGCTACAAGCGTTAGTATGATTGAAGAAGTATTACCAGTGCTTGATCAAGTTCTAGTAATGACTATTAATCCTGGTGTGCCAGGAGAGAAGTTTATTGCTCAGACAATGACTAAAATAGAAAGATTGAATCAATTAAAAAAGAAAAGAACTACCACTTCAACATTGAAGTAGATGGAAATGTGAATAAAGATACAATTAATGAATGCTTAAAAGCAGGTGCAAATATGTTTGTATCAGGAAGTTATGTATTCAATGGTTCTATTCAGATAATATTGATTCTTTATTAGAAGAGGTAAAAGAAGTATGAGTATTAAAGAAAATCTAAAAGAGTATTGTGAATGAATTAGATACCAATACTCTATCTATCGATTATGAAGCATTTAATAATCTAACTGATCAGATAACTCATGCAAAAAGAATCTTCTTATGTGGTAAAGGAAGATCTGGTTTAGCTATATCTGCTTTTTGCGAATAGATTAATGCATTTAGGGTTTAGATGTAGCACTTGTTGGAGAAATTACAGACACCTAGAGCTAAGGAAGGTGATTTATTAATCATTGGTTCAGGTTCAGGTGAAACAGGAAGTCTTATTTCTCTAGCAAATAAAGCAAAGTCAGAACAAGTTAAAATTGCATTGATTACGACTAATAGTGAAAGTACTATTGGTAAAATGGCAGATTGTGTTATTACATTACCATGTGCTTCTAAATTAGATAATAACAGCAAAACAGCCTATGGCTTCTGCATTTGAACAATTATCATTTATGACATATGATGCAATTGTTATGGAATTAATGACTGTATTAAATCAGAATGCAGATGATATGTTTCAGAGACATGCAAATTTTGAATAATATGTTTGTGTATTAAAAACAACGACCAGTTAAGAGAAAAACTCTTATTGGTCGTTGTTTTGTTATATGATATTTCTCGCCTTTAGGATTAAATAGTTTATAGCATCTTCAATATCATTCTTCAACATACGCATATTTGGATACGCATTATCTTTAATGCTTTCTTCAAAAACTGATAAAACGGTATTATCTTCAATCAGGATTTTATCTTCTGGGGTTATCTGCTTCATTATTTGTTCATAGCATTTTTTTGCGATTTCTAATTTGTCATCTATGCTGATTGGATTAAACACAATGATTTTAGAAAATCTAGAAAAGATAGGAGTACCTAGATATTTTTCTGCTTCTTCTTTGGTTTTATAGTTTGAGGTACAAATAATGATACATTTAGAAACATCTACAGAATAGTTTGCATCTACAAAAAGTACCTTCATCGAACATTTGGTAAAATGCATTGTAGAATGAAGAAGGTACTTTATCAAATTCATCTAATAAAATAACGTTAGAATTACGTCTTATTAATTCACGGGCTAAGCTATTTTTCATCATGGTCAGCACCAAATATATAGTGATAGGCACTTTCTGTTTGTCTGCATAGAAAACTGAACTCTAATCATATCACAACCTAGACTGGAACCAATATACTTAGCTGTTTCTGTTTTTCCAATCCCAGAATCGCCTAAAAATAGGAGTGTAACTGGCTTTTTACGATTGATATTTTGCAAAGAATAAATTGCAGATAATATTGCTGGCATTACCTTAGGTTGCCCTATTACAACATTATTGAATCCTCTTGAGATGTTACGCATCTGATCTAGCGTAATATCTGGATATTGAGTTTTATGCTCTGTAATCAGTTCACTTTTTATAATTTTTTAGTATGTCTTTATAAATATTAGTTGGCGGATTACAAAGCCATAAATTTTTATCTTTACCTTCTCATTTCGCAGAATATTGTTAGAAAAGCCCAAAAGAGCCCATTCTCTTACTCCGCCGTAGTCATCTGTGTGTATAAGAAGATTTTCAACCTTCATAGGAGGATCATTTTGTAGATTTGCACCTTCAACTTTTAGGTCGGTTTTATTGATATGATTCATCACATCTATCAAATAGTGTACATCGTTTAGTTTTGAGGTCGTCGTATCGAAATCTTCATCTGCTCCCCAATATATTTCTATTTTTGACATTTTATTTATTACTCCTCCAATACACCAGCTAAAAACAACATCATATACATCTGTTTTTTTGCTTGAAGAAATACCTTCATATACGTCAGCAAAAATCAATGCGTTTAGATGCTTTAGTAGTTCCAAACTCAAATTCTTTTTCAACTTTTAAATCATCCTTTTCAAATTGTCCTACATGAATTGCGTAATAGGTAAGTTGCATTTTAGGTAAATCTGACATTGTATAGCTATTTCTAAATGCGTTACGATTAAATCTTAAAATAATATCTTTTTGCCATTAAAGGTAGCTACAAATTCATAATAACCTCGTCCTTTTTCTATAGCTTCTTCAATTTTAGTAATATCTATTTTCATAGCATCGCCATCGTTTGTTGTTAATGGAAGTTCCCCATTGATTATGTTGAGATAAGGAGCAATTAACATTAAATATGAAAAAGAATCTACTTCTGGTCTGACAACTAGTTTGGGAAATATTTTAATACCATTGCAAAGTTTATTTTTCTTTCTTCGTTTATCTGTATCGAGCAGGGTAATAAAATCTGCTAGTAAGGTATTCTCTAAAATATTTTTTGCTATTTTATTAGATTTTCTTGAAAGATTCGCATTTGCACCGGCTTCTCCATTAATTGTTATTCCGCTTAGAAAACCAAATAATTTCGGTAGTCCACTTTTTTTTTCGGTTATACATCGACTCCTGCGCCTACAGATCCCTCGATTCCAGAATTTACTTCTGTAATAAACTCAGTTGTTTTTTGAATTCTCCACCAGCAATGATTTGCATAAAATCTGCAACAAATGCTTCGTCGAAGTATACTATTTTTAAAAAGTTTGTGTTTTTCATTTAAAGTTCTCCTTATTGTTTTGCTTTGCTAATATGTGTTATCTATACATATTAGCAAATTTATTGGATATATTAAAGTTTTCTATAGTTTTATTTGAAAGTCAACATAAATGTCTAGAATGGAATAAAAGGGATGTTATATGTGCTGACTATGCTAGATAAAATCCGTTCTTTGATTTTAACTATATTAACAAATAATACAATTATTTATATTAACGCCTAATATAGTCAGTTCTAGAAGGGTTACTAACAGCACATATAAAAATAAAAGAGTAAAATAATAAGTGATAATTAAGGTAGAGGAGGAAAATGTGTATTCAAGTTTACACCTATTTAGCGTATAATAATAATTATGGGGTTTTATAACCTAAAATATTATTTTATGCAAAAATAAAGGATTAAATTTGATTCTTATAACATGAATAGGAGACTAAAAATGAATATTAATACACCTTATAGAACAATTACAAGAGAACAATTTTGTTTAATGAAATGCGTATTGTAGCAAGCCTCTTATCAGAAGGAAAAAAGCGAAAAAAGAAATTATAGAAGAAATAGCTAATAACAATCTTTTTCAGTATCCAACAGAGAGAATGATAAAGAATATTGCTCAAGTATGTTTGAACAGATTTAAAGAAGCAGATAGTAAAGAACTTGTTGAATTAGTTGCAAAAAGGATCTAGTGATACAGACTAAACAAGCATGTCTATTCTTAATGATGAATTACTATCGTCTTGTGTGGGAATTTATGATTAATGTAATAGGTGAAAAATATAGAACAAAGAATACTTCTTTTGGTAAGGTAGATTTAAATTCATTCTTTACTCAGTTACAAGAACAAAATGAAACAGTGGCTTCATGGAGTGATTCTACTGTTAATAAGTGCAAACAGGTATTAAAGAAAAGTTTAGTTGAAGCAGGATATTTAGATAATGCTAGATCACAGGAATTGAATCATATTTTATTAGATCCTGAATTAAAAGATATTATTGAGCATACACAAAATCCCAATGCATTAATCGCATTTGGATGTATGTAGGGGGAGGTCATTATGTCTAATATTACAGAGAGATTGGATAATCTAAAGAGAACAATACAGGAAGATGACTTTCTTCAAGGAAAAGGATTAAGTAATGAAGTAAATATTAGAATGTTTTGTTATAACGTGAAAGAAGAAATGGGTGTACGTTATTTTACAGAACATTTATCTAATGACGATCTAACATGTAATGTACAAATAGTAGATTTATATGAAACTTTTCTTTCTATTTGTGAAGATAAAAGAATACTTGATCGTATTCCACAATTAGAACAAAGAAAAGGCAAAGACTTCTTAGAAAGACAGTTTGAAAAAAACATGTAATTCAGAAGTGTTTGCTAAGAAAATCGTAGATATTTTTGTTGATAGTAATGATTTATTACTCATTACAGGTGTTGGGAAGGCATTCCCATTTATGCGTGTACATGCATTATTAAATGCATTACAAGAAAATTTCAATAAGAAACCAATCGTAGTTTTATATCCAGGTACATTTGATGGGCATTATGTAAAACTATTTAATAGGTTAAAGTCTAATGAATACTATAGAGCATTCAATATGATTTAAGGGAGACAAGAGTATGAAAATCAGAGAGATGTTTGAAGAAGATATTGAACGTACAATAAATGGTGTAGTTCAAGTAGAACAGGAACAAGAAAGTGTAGTAGAACAAGAAATTAAAGAATATGTAGTCACAACAGAATTAAAGAAACATTTTGCTAAGTTCTTTAATGAATATAGTGAATCTTTTGATGAGCCCACTAATAATGTTGGTGTATGGATTACAGGGTTCTTTGGAAGTGGTAAATCACACTTCCTAAAGATGTTATCTTACTTATTAGAGAATAGAGATATTAAAGGAAAGAAAACAGTGGATTACTTTGAAGAAAAAGTTTGATGACCCACTGGCTTTTATGAATGTTCAAAAAATGTGTACAGAATCCTACAGAAACTATCTTATTCAATATTGATGCTAAGAGTTCTATTAGAAAAGATAAGACTTCTGTACTACAGGTTTTCTATAAGGTTTTCTATGATCATATTGGTTTATATGGTGATGATTTAAAAACTTGCTAAATTAGAACAGTACATTATTAAAAAGGTAAGATGGATGCATTCAAAGAGGCTTTTGAAAGTATTCATGGTGATAGCTGGGAAGAGGCAAGAGCTGAGTATATATTCTTTGATACAGATGTCATTGATGCTTTAGTTCAAACTGGTGTAATGAATGAAACAAATGCAGAACACTGGATGGAAATAGATGAAATTACAAATGTAACACCAGAACAATTTGTAAAAAGAAGTTAAAGAATATGTTGATTCTAAACCAAAAGGTTTCCGTTTATTATTTATGATCGATGAAGCAGGTCAGTACATTGGTGAAAGTAGTGATATGCTTTTAAATTTACAGACAATTGTTGAATTATTAGGTAGTAAATGCCGTGGTCAGGTATGGGTTATGGCAACAGGACAGGAAGCACTTGATGATATGTCTATTAAACTACGTCAAGATGAGTTTTCACGTATCATGGCACGCTTTGCTATTCGTTTAAGTTTAACTTCTTCATCTGTAGGTGAAGTTATTGAAAAACGTTTACTAACAAAAACAGATGAAGCAAATACTGTTTTAGATAACGTATATGAAAATAACGAGAATGTATTAAGTAATTTATATACTTTTGATACAGAAGTTAAGGATTTAAAGGGATATAGTTCTGAAGATGAATTTGCACGTGTTTTCCCTTTTTGTACCTTATCAGTTTATTATCATGCAGAAAGTATTTAATGAAATACGTAAACATGGTCATGCAGGTAAACATCAATCAAGTGGTGAAAGATCATGTTGAATGGATTCCAGGAATCTGCACAGCGTATTGAAGAGAAGAATGAGTTAACTTTAGTACCAATGTACGCTTTCTATGATACATTGCATAGCTTTTTGGATACTTCTGTACGTTCTGTTATGGAACGTGCTGAGAAAGCGACTAAAGAAGGTAATGGATTAACTGTAGAAGATGTTGATTTATTAAAGCTTTTTATATTTAGTTCGTTACATTGATGATATCAAGTCTAATATTGAGAACCTTACAATCTTAATGGCTGATTCTATTAATGTAGATAAGATTGAATTAAGACAACAGGTTATCGAATCTTTAGACCGTCTTCAGAAACATAATTATATTGGTCGTAATGGAGAAATCTATCAGTTCTTAACAGATGAAGAACAGGATATTGCACGTGAAATCAATAATCAGAGTATTGATGCAAAGCAAATGTAATCAATAAGGTATGTACAATTATCTTTGATGATATCTATACAACAAAAAAAAGTATAGATATACAAAGAATGGTTATAACTATGATTTTGATTTTATTAAGTCTGTAGATAATCAGAATCATGGTAATTCTAATGGTGAAATGACACTTAAGTTCATTACTGAAGCAAATGATGATTCAAGTGAATTAAGATTAATTACAAAATCAAAAGGCTATGAAGCTATCTGCAAGTTATCTGAAGAATATTCAATCTTTAGTGATATTGAAAATGCCTTAAAGATTGAAAAGTATATTCGTCAGAAGAATGTAAGTCAGTTAGCTGAATCAACACAGAATATTATTAACTTAAAACAGAAAGAAGCACGTAGACTAATAGGAGATGCAAAAGAACATATTAGTGATGCCATTTTACATGGAATGTTCTATATAGATGGAGACCAAAAAAATATTAGTGGTAATACTGCAAAGAGTGTGTTAGATAATGCATTAGAAACATTAGTAGAACATACATATGATCATATTACTGATATAGAAGAACCTGTAAGTAATGATGCAGACATTCGTGCTATTTTGAATGGAAATGTAGGGATGGAAGGAATGCAAGCCAATCAGGTGCTTGTGATAATGTTTATAGTTATTTAGAAACAAAGTATGAACAGAAAATGCCTATTACTATGGCAACACTTCAGGGTAGATATCAATCTATTCCATTTGGCTGGAAAGAAATAGATATTGCAAAGAATTGTCGCAAGACTGATTCAGGCACAAAGAATCACTGTAAAACATTCTGGACAAACAATACAACCTAATGATTACCATCTATCGCCTTCGAAAAAAAAAGAAGGCTCCCATCCAGGTGCAGCCCAGATCCTGGGCCGCGTCGATGAGGCTGCTGTCCATCTGCCGCAACGGGCAACACGTTCAGAATGACATAGGGGATGTCGAAGGACAGGTGGGCAGCGGCAGGTGCTAGAAGCCCATCTCAGCAGAGAGAGGTGCGGCACTCTCCAGGAAAGGTGACAAAGTCGTTCAGCCGCCGATAATGCACGGGGCCACGCCGGGGATGTCACGTTTGTAAGGATGTTGTTCACCGACAAAATGAACTCCCCGCCAGCGCTTTTTCATGCCGTACAGGCTCACTGAGCGAAGTACCGGGCCGTGGAAATAAGGTGGCCAGAACCGACACCAACAGGGGGTAGCAGGCCGCCTCCATCATCGGCGGATCCTGAAAGAGCTCCTGATACCCAGCGCAGGCCCTCACACCACGTTGCTCCGCCGGCGTTGAAGGAGAACACCACCATGAAGAATAAGGGCGTACAGGAACAAAAGACTAGAGACCATAAAAGCCGGTTTCCAATGCGATGCTGTCTCATAGGATCACCGTCTGTTTCTCTCGCCCTCACCGAAGCGATTCATGATCCACATGCAGATGATGACAATGATCATCATGACCAGAGCGATGGCGCCTCCCCAGATGGGGGGTTATAGGCCCCGCCCAGGAACTGCCGCTCGATGAGGTCGCCCAGCAGCATCTGGTTGTTGCCGCCCATCATCCGGGGAGATGGCAGGTGGACACCGGGGACGAACACCATGGTCACCCGGACAGGATGCCCGGCAGGGACAGGGGAAAAGGTTACCACGGGAACACCCCCGCCGAGCTGGCCCCCAGGTCCCGGGCGGCCTCACCAGGAGTGGTCCAGCTTGACGATCACCGAGTAAATGGGCGTGACCGAAGGGCAGGTAGTTCCACACCATGCCCAGCACCACAGCCCCCTGGGTGCGGATCATGAAATAGGGATGGGGACATACTGGGAAGGATCGTCGGTGCCGAAGCCAATGCTGTTGATCGGGTCCTAGAACAGGCCGATGGCCTCAAAGAACTTGTTCAGCAGGCCGTTGTTTCCAGAATGGCCATCCAGAGGCGTAGGTGCGCAGCAGGAAATTGACCCACATGGGCGGCATGATGACGCAGCCACCCATGAAAGCCAGGGGCCCTCCTTGGCCATCACATAGGCCAGGGGTAGCCGATAAAGGTGGCCACCAGGGCCCAGCTGGAGGAGCAGGCAAAAAATCACCGTCAGCAGAGGTGCCCATTCGGGAGAAGTTGTCAGGGAAGCCAAAGCCGCTGCCGATGTCACGGCGGTTTCCCCAGGAAGGTGGTGAAGGCGTGGAGCCACCACCGAGATCAGGACGATGACCACCAGGGCCATCAGAGCACGTAAGGGGCTGCGCCAGCCAGGGAGAAGCTTATTGCTTCATCGCTCACTCCTCTCTTCCTCATCAGCGGGCTCGAGGGGTGGCGTCCCGATCTCATCATACTCCTCGAGTAGGAGGAATAATCGCCGAACATGCCGGAGTACTGGCTCTTTTTCATCACGTGGATGCCGTGGGGTCGATCTTGATGCCGATGCGGCTGCCTACCGGCGACAGGTCGGTGGGTCTGGATCAGCCCATTTGAAGCCGTAAAACCACGCCAATAATACTTCCGTACTGCATGGACCCTTGAAGGTGACGGAGGTGACAGTGCCCTTGGCCTGATCCTCGGGGACGATGTCCCACGTCCTTTCCGGCCGGATGACCACGTCCACAAACAAACCTGCCAAACCCCTTTGTCCAGGCATGGAACTTCCGGTTAAAAAATTTCCACCACACCGTCCGGCGCATGATGCCGTCATGATGTTGGACTCGCCGATAAAGTCAGCTACAAAGGCGTTTTTGCGGTTCGTTGTAGATGTCCTCCGGTGTGCCAATCTGCTGATTCTGTCCTCCGTCCATGACCACCACTGTGTCAGACATGGCCAGGGCTCCTCCTGGTCGTGGGTGACATAGATAAAGGTAATCCCATTTCCTGCTGGACTGCGTTTGAGTTCGTTCTGCATTATCCTTGCGCAGACTTCAGGTCCACGCGCCCAGGGGTTCGTCCAGCAGCAGGACCTTGGGGCGGTTTGACCAAGCCCGGGCAATGGCCACCCGCTGCTGCTGCCCGCCGGACAGGGTGACCCGGCGCTTTTCAAAAGCCCTTGAGGTTGATACACCTGGAGCATCTCCATGACCGGTCGTGGATCTCTGCTCGGACAGCTTGACCTTCTGTTTGGTCTCAGGAGTCCACTGCCCAAGGGATGCGCAGGCGGCAATATTCTCAAACACGTTGAGGTGGGGAACAGGGCGTACCGCTGAGACACAGTATTTACCCACTTAGATTTGTGGGGCGGAATAGAGGTCATCTCCCGCCGTCCAAAAAATCCCGGAGGTGGAGAAATAACGAAGCCGCCTATATTACGAAGCGTGGTGGTTTGCCGCACCACTGGGACCCAGCGGCGTGAGAATTCCTTGTCAGTTGATATATGAGTTGATGTGCGTCAGCGACCTCCTATGGAATAAAAGGCCATGAGTGCGATTGGCCAGGCGGATCAGTCTTTAGACATGTCCTCCCCATTTCCTCAATTACAGATCAAATGTCAGCTCCTTGTTTTTGTCCCCGTTCGGCTGTCCTTCTGGGGACGGACAAAAAATGCGCCAGGCTGAGGCTTCGGATAGCGAGATTACTATATCTGTTTACGCAGATTGTCAATGGATTTTGTCAAAGAAATCTTGGTGAGAAATTTTGCACAGAAAAATATGAGCTCAAGTCAAGCGGTGCCAAGGGAAAGGCCGGATTTTCCAAAATAATGTGGGGGACGCGGGGTGGACACTGGTTTTCGCGTCCCCGCCGCTTACAGAAAGAAATTCCGGAAAATACTCCGTCACAAAGTCACCGTGTCCACCTGCCGGAATTGCGGCCGTTGGAAGAGCCGTTCAGAGGGCCAGCGTCGGTGGTGAAGCGAACGCCAGTTTATGGGAGTACAGGGGCCTGGCCGTGGCCATAGGGCTGTCCTGCTGCTGCCGACCAAACACTTGCCGTCCCCCGGAGGAGGGTGGCCGGCGGCGGCGAACTGGGCGGATCTGGTGGGTGCGGCCCGGTGGTCAGCTCACCTCTCACCAGGGAGGCCCTTCCCCACCGCCAGGGTCCTATATAAGGTGACGCCGTCTTTCCACCAGGCACCGGCTTTGTGGACAGACACCTGCTTCTTCCCCTCGTCCTTCAGAAGAAGCTCTCAGCTTTCCCTCCAGAGACATGGTCCCGTGGACCACACACAGGCCAATATTTTCCAGCTCGGTCCTTGATCTTTCTGGTTCATGATCACCCAGCCTCGGCAGACCTTGGCCGCAATGACGATCCCGCCGTGTTCCGGTCGATGCTGCAGTTGCAGGGGCGGGGGAAGAAGGAGTTCTCAGCCAGGGGACCACTCCTTTTTCTGAGTGGAAGGTAGGCCTGGATGTGGGTGAGCAGGGTGTTCACCCGCTCGCTCTCATCAGGGGTGGACCACCATGCCGGGGCGTTTGTCCTGGCGGGGATGTGCTTTCGTCCACTCATATAAAATGTTCAGCTTGGGCTGGTACAGGGAGAAAGGCGTTTTCCGGGAGTGAGCTTTTCAAAAATAAATCGTTGATGTATAATTGCGGCGTCCCCCACCGCCAGGCGCACGTCCCGCGGGCGCTTGCCGTTCACCTACCCGCTTAGAGGCGGATGTATTTCTGGGCCAGGGGCCGGGAGGAGGGAGAGTCTTGGCCAGCCAGCAGTCCAGCGCTG
>VOFC01003706.1_pt1 | contig 20096 bp, 31 predicted proteins | sample 5384161 | NCBI WGS metagenome assembly VOFC01 (sample SAMN12384722, study PRJNA508395) | human gut metagenome | isolation source: healthy gut B | host: Homo sapiens
GTTGGGCAACAGTGTGGCGATACCCTGCGTGGAGTTTATCATGTCGCGCATCGCCGCCGCGCTTTTATGAAGCGCAGCGTTGACAACAGGGGTTAAGTCGGGGTATAATATCCCTGAAAGACGAGGTGACAGACATGGATAACATGGAGCAGCTGAGGCGCATCACGGAACTGACCAAGCAGATTGCCGGACTGCCGAAGGGGTATCTTTCCAAAAAAACCATCGGCGGAAAGGTCTATTACTATCACCAGTGGTCGGAAAACGGCGTCAAGCAGAGCCGCTATCTGCACGACAGTGAGATCGCGCCGCTGGCAGATAAAATCGAAAAGCGCAAGGAACTGCAGGCGCAGCTGCGCATGCTGAAATCACAGAAAAGCAGAAGAAGTGAGGCGACAGGTATGAAATGCACCTTTATGCATAAACGAACCCCCGTGGCAGAGCTCGAGCTGGACGATGTGACCGGCTTTATACAAAAAATTGGCAGTGTCTACGCACCGGAGCATCTGCCTATCGGCATCCCTGTGCGAAACGAGATCGCCGACCGTGCGGCGTTTAACGACTGGTGGCGGGATCGCTCCATTCCGGCAAGCCGCAGCGGTGTGAGGGAAGCACTGGAAGCATTGGGGGTGGCGGACACCAAAATGCTGCTCGTCCGCTGCTACGGGCTGAGTCTCTCGGATCAGTACTGGATCTGTCCGGAAGGTGCGGAGCTACGGTGGGAGGACATCAACTTCTTCCAAAATGATTTCTCGGAGGACATCGGAGATGTGCTGTTCGGAGAACGAAAGAAGAAGGACGCACTCAATTTCAGCTCCCCCGACAGCACATCGGACGGCAATCTGAAAAAGCGGTGGAAGATCATCGATGGGAAGCGATGCCTGATCAAGGGCGGCAGCAATCCGTTCCGGCAGCAGCCGTTCAACGAGGTGATCGCCTCCGGCATCATGGAGCGGCTCGGCATTCCTCATGTATCGTATACAGTCATCTGGAGCAAGGATGCACCCTACTCGGTCTGTGAGGATTTTGTTACGGAGAATACGGAGTTGATCCCGGCGTGGAGGCTGCTGCAGGCGAAAAAGCAGAAGAACAGCACCTCCCGATACCGGCATCTATTGGAGTGCTGCGAGCTGCTCGGCATCGGGAACATTACGCCGTTTTTAGACCGGATGCTGGTGCTGGACTATATCATCGCAAACGAGGATCGCCACTTCAATAACTTTGGGGCGCTGCGAAACGCGGAAACGCTGGAATGGCTCGGTATGGCTCCGATCTATGACAGCGGCTCCTCCCTCGGCTATGATAAGATGCCCGGTCAGATGCGCTCGGAAAAGGATGTGACCTGCAAGCCCTTCAAAAACCACCACGCCGAGCAGCTGAAGCTGGTGACCGATTTTGATTGGATCGACTTTGATCGCCTCTCCGATGTAGACGAGCTGATCTCCAGCGTACTGTCTTGCGAGGAAGCTGCCGACTATATCGATGAGGGACGTATCCATGCGATCACGGAAAGCGTGCAGCGCCGGATCGGTCATCTGCAGGAGCTTGCGATGACGCAGACGCCACGGCAGCTCGATACCACCGAGGACGATGTCCGAGAAGAAGTTGCCGCGGATTACGCGCCGAAAATGGAACTGTGATGCAAATACAGCATAAGCACAATGGATCAGCCTCTTTGCGAATCGCAGGGCGGCTGATCTTTTCATCCCCTTTCCTGTTGACTGTGGACGGCGTAGCCGCTTTGGTGGTATCGCTTCTGTTTTGCCATGCTTCTTCGTTAGACTTGGTGAATAGCTTTCCACGCCTTCTTCCGGTATGCTTTGCCTTGCAAAATCGAGGAAAGGAGGAAACCCGATGGAGGGAAAAAAGAACCTCTGCGCCATGATATCCACCGATCTCCATGCAAAAATCATGGCAGAAAAAAAGAACAGCTGGAGCTGAACACTCTGGCGGAATATGTGGAGCGCATCTTCACCGAACACTTCGAAGGAGGACAGATCAGTATGAAAGCAGAACGCACCTTGGCGGTACAGATCCCGGCAGAGCTCTTCGAGCGGCTGAAGGAATATCTGGCAGCCCGCAACCTCAAGCAAAAGCAGTTCCTCATCCAGCTCATCGAGAACGCGCTGGATAACACGGAAGCGGATTAACCAAGCATCATAGGAGGCCGCGGGAACACCCGCGGCCTCCCCCTCATTCTTATTGGAGGTAATCAGCCATGTACATTTACCCGGACAACCTGTCCGCCGCAAAGGCCACGCTGTGGCTGTGGGAGCTGCGGGACATCGGCATCATCGGCGTGGGACTTCTTCTCTCTGTCCTGGCGCTGACCCAGACCGGCATCGCCCTGCCGCTGGTGGTGACGGCAGTCTTCGCCTTCCTGACGATCCGGCATGAGGGCACCAGCATTCTGGACTTCATCCGCTATGCCGCTGCCTTCCTGCTGACCCGACAACAATACTATGAATGGAGGCTCGATACATGAGCAGAAAGCAGAAAAAAAAGATGCCCGTGAGCAGTCCACCCGGCAGCTCATGGGCATTGATGATATTACCGACTATGGCATCGCCACCCGCATGGGGAGAGCTGGTATTCTTCATTATCAAGCCCACGAACATCTCCGTTCTGCCGGACGCCGGCGTGGGCGCAAGGATCTATGCCCTGCTCAATGTGGTCAAGGGTATGGCGGAGATCGAGATGTTGGCGTTAAATTCCAAGGAGTCCTTTGAGAACAACAAGGCATTCTATCGCCAGCGGGCAAACGAGGAGGAGCTGCCCGTCATCCGAAAGCTGCTGGAGCAGGACAGCAAGCACCTGGATCGTATTCAGGTGCTCATGGCATCCAGCCGGGAGTTCTATATTCTCGTTCGACTGCAGGGAAAAAAGGAGTTCGATGTGTTCAGCTACCTCTCCCGCATCGAAAAGAGCATTAAGGATAACGGCTTCACCGTCCGTCGTGCCGCCGAGGAGGATCTCAAAAGGATGCTGGGAGTCTACTTTGAGCAGAACGTGACCACCGAGCGGTACGAGGATCACGACGGCGAACGCTGGGTCCTTTTCGGAGAATAAGGAGGGATATCACTTGGCAGCAAACAAGAAAAAGCTACAGCAAGGCACACGGAGGACACACCTGTCAAATCCTTCTTGGATATGATCGCACCCTCCGTGGTGCAGTTTAATCCCGACCACTTCATCTGCGGCAACACCTTCCGCTGCGTGTGGGCCCTGCGGGAATATCCCACCCAGACCGACGAGCAGGCTCTGCTGCGGCATTTGGGAGAGAAGGACGGCATCACCCTGCGTATCTATACCCGGCAGCTCACACCGGCCGAGGAAAAGCGCATCATCCAGAATGCCGCCAACAAAAACCGCATGGGCAGCTCCAACACAAATGACCTGCAGCAGACGATCACGGCGGAAAGAATCTGCAGGACATGATCTCCATGGAGGGCAGCCGCCACCGCAACAAGGGAGCCATTATTCCACTGGCCGTTTACATTGAGCTGACCGCTTCGGATCATAACACGCTCAAAGCTGCTCCAGACCGACGTGCTGACGCGAACTGGTGCGAAGCAAACTCAATGTGGACAGGCTTCTGCTCCGCCAGCAGCAGGGCTTCTGCTGCGCCAGCCCTGTGGGCTACAATGCCTTCGGAGCACAGTTTGAACGTGTGCTGCCGGCCAACTCCGTAGCAAATCTCTATCCCTTCAACTACAGCGGTAAAACGGACGCAAAGGGCTTCTATGTCGGACGGGACAAGTACGGCAGCAATATCCTCGTGGACTTCGATCAGCGCGACGAGGATAAGACCTCCGCCAACATCCTCATTCTCGGTAACTCCGGTCAGGGCAAATCCTACCTCATGAAGCTGCTCATCCTCAATCTGCTGGAGTCTGGCAAATCCATTATCACGCTGGATGCCGAGCATGAGCAGCAGGAAATGTGCGAGGCCGTGGGTGGCTGCTTTGCCGACCTTATGGCGGGTAAGTACATCATCAATGTGCTGGAGCCGAAAGTGCTGGGATGACGGCGGTGACCCAGACGATACGCGGCCCCGGAAGCCTTTCGGAAAAACACTTTGCTGGCGCAGCACATTTCCTTTCTCAAGGACTTCTTCCGCGCCTACAAGGATTTCTCAGATGCCCATATCGATACCATCGAGATCATGCTGTCTCGAAGTTGTATACGGAAATGGGGCATCACAGAGCGGACCAATTTCCGCCGTATGCGCCGGAGGACTATCCCATCCTCTCTGATCTCTATGACCTGATCGAGGCGGAACAAAAGCTGATGAATGGCCGCCCACCAGCTTTACACCGAGCAGATCCTGCAGTGAGGTGCTGTTGGGGCTGCACTCCATGTGCAAGGGCGCGGACGCGCAGTTTTTCAATGGGCACACCAACATCACCTCCAGCCGCTTCTTCGTGTTCGGTGTGAAAGGACTGCTGGGCGCAGCAAGAATGTCCGCAACGCCATGCTATTCAATATTCTGTCGTTCCTGTCGGACAAGCTGTTGACCGAGGGCAATACGGTGGCGGCACTGGACGAGCTATATATCTGGCTGTCTAATCCTACAGCCATTGAGTACATCCGAAACTGCCTCAAACGTGTTCGCAAAAGGAATCCGCCATGCTGCTGGCAAGTCAGAATCTGGAGGATTTTGACCAGGAGGGTATTCGCGAGATGACAAAGCCGCTATTCAGCATCCCTCCTCACCAGTTCCTGTTCAACGCAGGATCTATCGATAAGCGGTCTACATGGATATGCTCCAGCTGGAGGAGTCGGAATACAATCTCATCAAGTTCCCCCAGCGTGGCGTGTGTCTTTACAAGTGCGGCAACGAGCGATATCTGCTGGCGGTACACGCCCCTGCATACAAGGAAAAGCTGTTTGGCACAGCGGGTGGCCGCTGATGGCAGTAACCGCAGGTATGATTGCCAAAGCCGCGGCGACAGCCCTTTCCAATGAAAGCTCCCGCAAAGGGATCGGCTGGGGGCTGGTCGCTGTTCTCTCGCCCGTCATCCTCCTGATCGCCGCGCTGTGTTCCATCGGCACAGGTGGTGCGGATCACAACAACCATGCGGTAGCTGCAGCCTTCTATGGAACGAGCTATTCGGCCGAGGTCCCGCAAAGAATTCCGGTATCATATTGGGGAGATGCGCTCCGCGTTTTCTCTTCTGGATTCGGCGGTCGCCTCCGTCAATGGGCGGACGGAAGGTGGAAACAGCCTTGACCCGATCCGAGTCAAGGCTGTTTTTTTATGCCCTCTGCTTTGGCGAGAACGCTCCCGGCAGACGGGCGGCAAACCGCTTTGTGGAGTGCTTCTACACTTGGGAAACCCGTACTCGCACGGTAGAAGTGGAGAGCGACGACGGCACGGTCACCAGCACAGTAGAAGAATACATCGTCGCTGTTCCGGTCTCGCTGTATCAAGCGTATGCCAATCTGGAAGCAGAGCTTGGCCGGACAATCACGGAGGATGATAAGAGCAACATCAACCACATCTATACCATGATTGCCGGCACCGCAGGCGGCGGCAGCTATGAACGGCGAGCTTTCGCTTCGCGGGGCGAAGTGCATCGAACTGGACATCTCCGCCTTTCACCGATCCCGACTACGAAAAATGCCGCCGACCTTGTGACCTACGCCATCCACGCATGGGAGTCCGGCTGGGGCTATGTCTGGGGGACCTATGGCAATGTGTTGACGGAGTCACTCCTGCCTACAAGGTGTCGCAATACCCGGACGGTGTTGGCAATCATGAGGGCATCATCCGCACCAACTGGCTGGGCGGCAGGACCACCGACTGCGTGGGACTTATCAAGGGTTACGGCTGGCTGAATCCAGCTGAGACGATGGAGATCCAGTATGGCACCCATGGCATGCCGGACATCGGTGCAAACGAGATGTTCTACAACGCCACGGAGTCTGGGGCCATCGATACCATGCCGGATATCCCTGGCCTTGCCGTTTGGCACGATGGGCATATTGGCGTCTACATTGGCGGCGGTCAGGTTGTTGAGGCCATGGGTACCAAGTACGGCGTTGTCAAAACAGAGTTGGCTGGCCGAGGTTGGACGCACTGGCTGAAGATTACGTATATCAATTATGACTGAGGAGGATCGAATGGAATTTCCAAAAGATGAAGTAAAGAACAAAGTCGTCTGGACAAAAGGCGCAGACATTACTGACGGATCACCGCGATACACCTTCGAGGGACGCGATCCCCGCCACGACCTATGAACGATTTCAGGTCGTTATCTATACAGAGCGGGAGCGCCGATATGCACACGACCCCGGAAGCCTCTGCAATCACTATTATGGTTATGTGCGTGACGACAAAATGGAGTGTGCTGAAACGATTGGACCGTACTATTCTGTGCGGGAGGCAAAGCAGAGAACGCTGGAATTGTTCAATTTGTTTATGCAGCAATACGCCGCTCAAGAATTAGACAGTGCCACACCGGAATCAGCGGATTACGGACATGATGACAGCAAGAGCATCTTCATACCAATGGGCAGGGGGAACACCGCAGAGGAAGTATGCAGACATGCTGGACAAGCTGATTCCGCAGCACGATGCGCACACCACCGCAGCGTGGATCGCCTTCGCTGAGGAGTTGGCAGACGGTGTGGAAAACGGCTTTGAGCGAGAAGCGGCCTCGCTGGTCGCGGCCTTTCAAGAGATCTCTGAGCGATTCGATCCCAAAGTGGTGAACACGATCTATCAGACCATCCATGTACCGGACAACGCCCTGCTGAGTAACGAGATCATTCCGGCAGCAGAGGCCGCAGAGCAGGGTGCGAGTGTACAGGAGATTTCCGACATGGCGGCAGACGGCCTGTTCGGAGGCGGTCCAATGCCCACGCTGAAGATGTAGGAGGAATGGGACATGGCCTATGTGAAAGCAATCCCACCGTCCGTGGTCTATCATCTGACGAGGATGGAACACCTTGACAGCATTCTGGAGGACGGCATGATCCGCCGCTTCGGTGACACCGAGTGCTGGTTCTGTGAGAGCCTCGGCAAAATGAAAGCGTACATGGAGCAGACCGTAATGTGTGAGGGAAAGCCCTACTATGCCGTGAGCGGGCAACTCTGCCGCTATCCCAAATTTGTGCCGGAGGACTATGTTCTTCTCAAGCTCACGCCCTGCGGCTACGAAGATAATTGGTACCGCTGGAATCAGGAGATCCCTCCCGGCAGCCCGAAAAGAGCTGGTGCAGGCGGCGAAGGAATTTTCAGGGCTGAAGATCGGCTACCGCGGCGACATGGCGTTCCGCAGCGCGGAGGTCATCGATGTGGCACTGTTTCTTACGGATGGGATCGTGCAGGGAAATCCGGTGCAGACCACATCGGAACTACGGGAGCTCCTATTTGAACACATCGAGCGTGAACAGCGGGAATACACCGATTCCCTCTACCGCATGACGCAGGGGCAGCTCATTGCCAACGCCGGGGAGATCGAGGCAAACCGGATTTGCTATAATGCCCTGCTCACCACAGCTTTTGAACGGGAGCAGTTGATCCTGCTTCTCTCTAATGACAAACCGCTGACCTCTGTAAGAGAGGCGTGGCAGGCAGAGCAGGCTGAAAACTATGACATGGGGTTCAGTCACACGATCCTACGGTTCTGCGAGGACATCCGGCAAGCGCAGCAACCGGAAATGACAATGTGAGAAACGAGGGGAATATGGACGATATCAGAAACACCTCTGCTCTCTTCGTCGGTGGACAAGATACAGCGCCCCCATACAGAGCGGACGGCACGGGCGCTTTGGCAGCTTCTGTTCCAAAAGACAGAGAACGAGATGGCAGGGTACATGAACCGACTCGACCAGCTCTCTCGTGACGAATTGATTCAGGCTGCAGATGGATCTCCGCCATGATGACCTGCCACCCGAGCTGATGGCGTTTGGAGAAAATCTTTCCCGCAAGAAGATGATTTTTCTGCTGCAGCAGGAGAAGCCACTGGAACTTCTGAGTGAGGCGTGGATGGAGCATCAGACTGTGGATGTGGGCGAGACCTTCCAAAGTCTGCTCACAGGTCTATATGACGAGACACGGCAAACGCAGGTGCGTGATATGGTTTATGCACAGCCGAAGACTATTGAGGAACTGCTGACAAGCTATCCGGATGATTACTTTCAGCTCATGACGCCGTGCGGTTTTGTGGATCTGACTCCTTCCGAAACGGAGAAGCTCTTACACGGCGAAGCGACTATGGCACATCCCGGAGTCAGCGGATGTCAGATGCCGGTCGAGGCGCAGGAACTTCTGAAGATGGAGGTGCTGTCCTTAAAAAGAGACGAGCATGGTTGCTGGTATGCACTGACCGACCACCCACAGCAGAAAATGGAGCTCAATCGCAGGAGCCGCTGATGTTATGATCGGAGGTGCGTTGCATGAACATGGCTCGTTATGAGCAGGAAACCATTATCAACTTCAACGAGGAAGAAAAGACCGCCGGTATTTACACCCACAACAAGATGCTGCGTCAGAAGCTGGCAGCACTGGCGCGGGACAGGCCGGAGGATTGCAGGCTCGTCAAGGCGTCCCGCAGCGGACGGGCAGTTGACTACACCATTCCAAAATCATGGATAAAGATCGTACCGCCGCGGATCGCAAGTGAAGCGCAAAAAGCAGCTCTTGCAAGGGCTCGGAAAGCGGCAAGTAAGCCGATATGACCCCTGCGCGCGCAGCGTTTCAACAACACTTGTCTCGTGCCGAGGGTAGTTACATCACCCACAACACAAAAACGCCGAAAATAGCATATAGAAGGAGGACACGCACATGAAAAAAGCAACTGTCACCGTCACCTTTGACGATGAGAAGCTGGGCGCACTGGAGTTCTCGCTCCGCAAGGAACACTCCTCTGTGCAGGAGCACTTGGAGAATGCGCTGAACGCTCTTTATGAAAAAACCGTACCGGAGCCGCTGCGGGAGTATCTGGACAGCAAGACCGCTCCCACGGCGGTGAAGCCCAAGCGTCCTGTCAAGTCCGCCGCACCCAAGCCGCAGAGCAGTGAGCCGAAGCCTGCGGCTGTGAAGGAGGGCAACTGAGATGGCGGATCATGTAGACATCACACTGTGGATCGACCGGCGTTGGAAGGATGCCATCGAGAAGCATCTCAGGGATGAAACCTTGCAGGAGCATCTGGAGAATGTGCTGGATGAGCTGTGCAACCAGCTCCCGGAGCAGGAATACAAACGCATCAGTGCCGAGATCTACGCGGAGGATGCCGCAGAGCGTGAAGCGAGGGAGGCCGCCCGCACCTACACCGCCTACCATGTGACGGAGCACGGGCAGGAGTGGTACTTCAAGACCTCGCCCGGCGAGGAACTGTTGGTCGCCTGCAAAAAGCTGCGCGGCTATGTCACCGCAGAGAAAGGCGCTGCGCCGGACAAATTTATCGGAATGTTTTTCGGCGGGCAACCCATCACAGCAAAAGAGTTTGACGCCCTGACCGCTGTACGCATGGAGAACACCGGCAAGGTGCGCGGCGTGTTCGATGTGAACTTCGACAAGCGGGAGTTCTCCGCCGTACACATCATGGACGGCTGGCGAACCTGGGCGATGCGGGATGTCTCCCCGTCCGTCTACCATGCCACAAGGTCGCGCTTTGCTTCGGCGGATGAACAGCTCTCCAAACTATTGGAGCTGCTGGATGGCATGGAAATCACCTCGGCGGGACATCTCTCCGCGCGGAATTTTTCCTTCAGTGATGAGATCATGATGGAGGAAGACGGTACGCTCAACTTCTATGTGGACGCAGATTTTGATGTGGACGCCGTCTTGCCGGAACCTTCGTCCTCACCGACAAAAACGATGACTGGCTCAACATCTATGCCAACTACGACATCGCGGAGGATAGACCCTGCGACACGCTGGAGCTGACGCTCTGCAAGGGTGATGGCTCCGAGGAGAGCTGGAGCTATCCGCTCAACGCAGCCGAGCAGGAAGTGCTGATGCGGAAGATGGATGCGTTTTGCATGGAACAGACCGGCATGAGCCTGCGCGAGTATGCACAGCAGCTTCACGAGGAGCAGGCACAGACTGCGGAGCTGCAGCTGTGATCGTAAAGGAAAAGAAAGCGGAGTTTCTCTTGGCTGGTTATCCTAACACCGGAACAGGAGCAGCGCGATTCACCGGTGCTGGGAATGTGAAATCGAATACGCTGCCCGGAGAGCCGTGCCAACTGGCGTGGCTCTCCTTTTGCACCCGCGGCTTATCTAAAAGATACGGAACACCGCGCAGGAGCAAACCAGGTAATAACTGCGGTTTCCATTGGCTTTTCACAAAACCAGCCATGGATTTTTTGTTGCTTTTGTGGATAGCTTTTCTCCCTGCGCCGTGCCATTGTGTTTGCACGGGCATTGCCCGAATCAAAAATCAGGAGGAAACAAGCATGACAATTGATAACGCAAAGGAACTGCAGATGAATATCGCAAAAGAGGGACTGGCATTGCTGGTGCTCCACCCCACCGCAGATGTGCAGCTCCACCGAGAGTGCATCTCCCACATTGGGACGGCATGGGACATCCCCGTTGGTGACACACAGGAGGTCATCTCACTCCCTGGACCGCGAGCTGGATGCCATCCACGCCGCAGAAAAAAATGGCACGGTGACACATGTGCTGCCGGAGGAAGAACTGCCCATGAATGCCAGCGGACTTGAAACGCTGGATAACATCTGGGATCTGTTTGAAACGTCACTTCGTGTAGACAGCCCCTACGCCAGGACGAGGCTGTTCGAGATGGCAAAGTGGCTGGAGGAGTCTCAGAACCTGCTGGACTGGATCGAAAAGACGCCGGCGGAAAAGCAGGCATGGATGGAACAAGTCAGCTGACCACACAGGAGGAGCCGCCCCCAGAGGGCGGCTCCCTCCCTGTTTCGCCAGTATTCCCCCTGTGAGCCGCTGTGTGCGGCTTTGGGGCGAGAGTGGCATCCCTGTACCCCGGACAGGCATCGGCGCTGTTTGCCCCCGCTTTCGCCCCCCTCCTATGGGGAACTGTGCTGGGAACCCTACCTGTTCGATAAAAAGCACAAGATAAACGCCCGCAGTCGGAAGCGACCGCGGGCTGTCCACAAAGCCCCGCAGTGCGGGGTCTTTTTCAGTCACAAACCAATGTCGGTTTGAGGCGTCTGTCAAGATGAAAACCGATGTCGGTCCGCAGGAGGAGTGCAGCGTTTTTGGAGGGCTTTCCGGCGTTTTTTGACCGATGGCAGCGGAAAAGGACGGAAAATGGAGGACAATAAAAAATGCACCACGATCCGGCTTTATCCGAAGCGTCGCAGCATGGACAAATGGATGGAGCTGGCTGGAAGCAGGAGTCGCAGCAAAAATTGAAAGGCGGTTCGTGGAAAGGCTCTGCGTTTTTACATGGGCTATCTGGGACGGAGGACACCTCCGAGTATCTCTCGGACGCACTGGTGGCAACGCTGCGCGGGATCATCGCAGACAGCACCAACCGCACCAACAGCATTCTATTCAAGTGCGCGGTGGAGCAAGGCATTATGGCGCACACCATCGCTGCCCACTTCCGGGATACGCTGGAGGATCGCCGCGCCCTGCGTGGGTATGTGGTGGACGAGGTAAAAGCGCACCAATGGTCAGATCAAGTTCGAGGATGCCCAGGATGTCCAACGGCAGCTGCCGGATGACACATGGCGAGGTTGATATTTATCTCTCCATACATGAAGGGCGGCAGAGATGCCGCTCGGCTGGCCCATCGCACCCGCTACTTCGCCACCCGTGAAGGTGTGCAGCTCCTCAAGGATGACAATGCCCATCTTCCTGTCACGAAGAAACAGCAGCAGTACATCCAGCGTCTGCTCCGCAGCTTCCCGGAGGCAAGGGAGCTGCCGGAGCATGAGGACTATGCAAAACACCCAACCGGCAGACTGCCTTTGCGCTCATCGCGCAGATCCACGAGGACTTCATCGAACCCATGGATAGCCGCGAAAACTATCTTGACTATGTCGCAAACCGCCCCGGCGTAAAAGCGTTGGGCGAACACGGCTTGTGGGACGCCAACGGGAAGGTTCCGTCGCTCGAGAATGCCGTGGCAGAGGTGGCGCAGCACACGGGAAATGTGTGGACACCAATCATCTCCCTCTCCCGTGAGAATGCGGAGCGTCTGGGTTACACAGATATTAAAAACTGGCAGGACCTCATCAACGCCTCCATCACCGATATTGCCAAGGGCTATAAGATCCACCCGGACCGCCTTCGTTGGTACGCGGCTATGCACGAAAAGGAGAAGCACATCCATGTTCACATGGTGCTCTTCTCAACCGATCCGAAAGGAGGGCTACCTCTCCCGGCAAGGTATCCGCAGCATCAAGTCCGCGCTGGTCAGCACGATCTACCGGAACGACCGCCTGCACATCTATGAGCAGAAGGACGAACAGCGCGGCCTGCTCCGGCAGGAGGCGGAAGCACGGATGGCAGCGCTCATCGGGCAGATGGCTGCCGGTACTCTGCAAAGTGCTAAGCTGGAGCTTTTGGTGACAGATCTCGCCCAGCGGCTTCGGGAAATCAGCGGCAAAAAGGTCTACGGTTATCTGCCGCCTCGTGTCAAGCGCATCGTGGATGAGATCGTGGACGAACTGGCGAAGGACGAACGGGTGTCGTCCGCCTATGCTCTATGGCAGGAGCTCCGAGAGCAGCTTTGCACTGACTATAATCAGACACCGCCGCAGCGAGTACCGCTGTCGCAGCAAAAGGAGTTCAAGACTGTGCGCAACATGGTCATCCGGGAAACACTTCGACTCTCGGAGATGCATTTCACCTTTGAGGATGATGCCATGCAGGATGAGCCGGAGCCGGAAGAACCGCCTGTTCCTCCAGATCCAAGTGCGGAGCGGATGATCCATCAGCGGGCTCGATTTTACCGCAGAGCAAAAAGCGTATTAGATGCTGCGGACGCAGATCCCAGTGAGAAGTCAATGGGATTGGTCACACTCCACCGTCTGTGGGAGGAGGGCTATACTATTGCTGCTCATCAGCTTGGCAAATCGTATCGAGATGGAGTTCTAAGTTCAGTTGACCAAGAGTTGGCGGCAGAGTGGTTTCAAAAATCGGCAGAAGCCGGTAATCCTTGCTCTGCATATGCGCTGGGCAAACTGCTGCTGGAGCAGGAACAATTCCCACAGGCCCTTCACTGGCTGCGGCAGGCAGCGGAGCAGAACGATCCATACGCGCAATACCGGCTCGGCAAGCTGCTGCTCACCGGCGCGGAAGGGGTGCCGAGGGATGCAGTTGCCGCCATTCAGCTTCTGAAGGACTCTGCTGCCCAGGGCAATCAGTTTGCCCAATACACATTGGGAAAGCTCTATTTGCTGGGGCAGGAGATGCAGGCAGACCGTGAGGAAGCTCTGCGCTATCTTGTACAGGCGGCGGCTCAAGGCAACACCTACGCGCAGTATTTCATCGACCATCAGGACGATTTTTTCAGTGCGGCGGCGGGAACCGCTATCCTTCGGATGCTCCATCAGATGAGCCGCATATTCCGCGAAAACGCCGCCCTGCCTGCCATCTATGCAGGAATGCAGATCGACAAGAAGCGTCGCCGCAAATTGCAGGAGAAACGTATGGCGATGGGACACAAGGCGGATGACCATGAGGATCGCGGACTGACGCAACAGACACAATAAGGGAGGGACTATGTCAAAGTACATTCCGTTTACAACCGAGCAGAAAGAACGAGCCGCGTCGGTGGACTTGGAGGAGTTCCTCCGCCGCCGAGGAGAAAAGCTCATCACATCCGGCAGGGACAAACGCCTTGCCAGCGACCACAGCATCACCATCCGTGGCTGCGAGTGGTTCGATCATGCCACCGAGCAGGGCGGCAGAGCCATCAGCTTCGTCAAGCAGTTCTATGGACTCAGCTACCCGGACGCCATGTCTCTGCTCCTCGGTGACGATCTGGGCGGGAGCTACCCAGCGGCAAAGGAGATGATGCCAGCGCCAGCAAAGCCCTTGAGCTCCCGCCGCAGAGTGAGTCCATGCGCCGTGTGTATGCCTACCTGCTGCAAAAGCGTTGTATCGACCGCGAGACACTCAATGCCTTCGTGCGCAAGAGGCTCATCTGTGAGAGCTGTGAAAAGATCCAGGGACGGGACAAAGGAATACCACAACGCCGTGTTCGTCGGATTCGATGAACACGGCGTTCCCCGTCATGGGCATAAGCGTGGGCTGTATACCATGGGGCAAAGCTATCGCGGCAACATTGAGGGCAGCGACCCGCAGCACAGCTTTCACTATCTCGGCGGCGATGACACACTCTATGTCTTTGAGGCCCCTATCGACCTGCTCTCTTACATCTCCCTTTTCCCGGAAGGGTGGCAGGAGCATAACTATATGGCCTGCTGCGGGACATCCTCCATCCCCGTACTGGAGATGCTGCGGCAGCTCCCCCGGCTCCGGCAGGTGTACCTCTGCCTGGACAATGACGCTGCCGGCCATGCCGCCAGTGAGCGTATGGCGAAGCTGCTGGAGGAGCGTGGTATCTCCGCGGAGCGGCTCGTACCGCAGCAAAAGGACTGGAACGACGATCTCAAGGCAGAACAGGAAAACAAAATGGAAAGGAGCGAGCTATGCCAAACCTTCTGCTGACAATGTGGGACACGATTAAAAGCTCCGACATCGGGATATTGGTCGCGGCAGGGCTGGGGATGTTCGCTGTCATCGGTGGACTCTCTCCATGCTGTCCTACCACTATACTCTCAGCGGCATCAAGTCCCGCACCGTGGGTGACGGACAGCACGGCACGGCGCGTTGGGCGACCAATAAGGAGATCCGCAAGACCTATGCCCATGTGCCGTTCAAGGTCAGAGACTGGCGCAAGGGAGTAAGCCTTCCCACAGACCAAGGGCTGGTGCTGGGCTGCAAGGGCAAGAAAGGTGAACTGACTGCGCTGGTGGATGGCGATGACATCCATTGCCTGATGATCGCCGCCTCCGGCGCGGGCAAGACGGCTTTCTTCCTCTATCCCAACCTCGAATATGCCTGCGCGTCTGGCATGAGTTTTCTGGCGTTGGATACCAAGGGCGATCTCGCCCGTAACTACGGCTCTATTGCCAAAAAGTATTACGGCTACAAGCATATCTCCGTCATCGATCTGCGCAACCCCACCCGCTCGGACGGTAACAATCTGCTGACGCTCATCAACCGCTATATGGACATTGCCAGAAAACAACCGGATAATCTCGCTGCCCGCGCCAAAGGCGGAGAAGTATGCCAAGATCCTCGCCAAGTCCATCGTCAGTCCGGAGGGAAACTCCGACCATGGGCAGAACGCCTTCTTCTACGATGCGGCGGAGGGCTTGCTGTCTTCCACGATCTTGCTGCTTGCGGAGTTTCTGCCGCCGGATGAGGAGCACCCGGAGGAGCGGCGGCACATCGTGTCGGTATTCAAGTTGGTGCAGGATCTGCTGGAGCCAGCGCGTGGCGCGCGGGGACGCTCCCGCTTCCAGCTGCTTATGGACAAGCTGCCGTCCGAGCACAAGGCACGCTGGCTGGCAGGCGCCGCACTCAACAGCTCCGAGCAGGCGATGGCATCCGTCATGTCCACGGTGCTGTCCCGGCTCAACTCGTTCCTCGATAGTGAGCTGGAACAGATCCCTGTGCTTCGACAGTGCCATTGACGCCGAAATGTTTGCGGCGGAGAAATCCGCCATCTTCCTCATCCTGCCGGAGGAGGATCAGACGAAGAACTTTATGGCTGGCTTGATGATCCAGAACCTCTCCCGTGAGCTGTTCGCAGTAGCGGATGAGAACGGCGGCAAACTGAAAAACCGTGTTATTCTCTTTGTGATGAGCTGGGGACCATGCCGCCCTTTGATATTTTGCCGCTTTTCAGTGCGGGACGCTCTCGCCGCCTGATGATGGTACCAATCATCCAGTCAGTGGATCAGCTTGTAAAAAACTACGGAAAAGAAGGAGCCTCCATCCTGATGGATAACTGCCAGGATGTGATCTGCGGCGGCTTTGCTCCCAACAGCGAGGCGGCGGATGACTTTTCAAAAGCCCTCGGCAGCCGCACGGTGCTCTCCGGCTCCGTGAGCCGCGGGAAAAACGATCCCAGCCAGAGCTTGCAGATGATGGAACGCCCCCTGCTGACGGCGGATGAGCTCAAGTCGATTCCAAAGGCAGCTTATCGTGCAGAAGACCGGATGTCACCCCATGCGTACCCGCCTGCGCCTGTTCCTCGAATGGGGCATCACCTTCGAGGAGGAATACCGTGTGGAGGAACAGGCGGCTCAGAAAGTATATTATGCCGACCAGAATGCGCTGACCCGTGCCATCGTGCGGAAGTATCCACCCAAGCTGACGGAGCAGAAGACTACCCGCTCCATTAAGGGCGAGGGACAACTCCGCGACACGCCCGCGCAGGAGATGGTGGTGGCGGAGGACATCGACTATGACCGTATGCCGCACAAGCGCGCCCCTTACAATCTTCCCCGCCAGGAGGTGGATCGGTGAGCTACTTTGACAGCATTTACGCCGACACGCTTCTGCCGCCCAGAGCTGTATCCGTCTATACGTACCTCAAGGACCGGTCTAATCACGCAGGAAACTGCTGGCCGGGGATCAAGACGATTGCGAGAGATATGAACCTCTCCCCCGCAGCACCGTCAAGCGGGCGCTGGCAGATCTGGAGCAGCACGGCTATCTTGCCAAGCTGCCCCGATACCGCCCCAATGGGAGTAACACTTCCAATCTCTACACGCTGAAATAAATGAAAAGTGGATCGTACAGCGCCCTGGTACGATCCACTTCATTAAGCCAAAAAACAAAAATCGCCACGCCAAGGGGCAACTATACCTGTTTGCTGAACCGAGGAGGGGTTCAATATGAAATTGGTTGAAAGCGGAAAATTTGTTTGGGATGTCAACAGACTGATTTTACATCCGGATTTTTGAGGCGGAGCTATACCGAAACTATCCCCAACAGTCCATAGAAGATGGTTTGCTGTCCGCTGGGATTTCGCCAGCAGACATGGGCTACCACAAAAATATACTGGCTGCAAGAAAATTTGAACATTCATCTGGGCAGGACACAAACCGCAGTGCTACAAGGGGCCGTACAGCTTATTATACTGCCGCCACGGTAGAGCAGTATCGTAAACATCCTTATGTCCAAACAGCCACCCGTGAAAAAATAGAGTTGAATAAGGCATTCTTTTGAGGCTGCCGCACCTATTGCAGTACTGGCATTCGACGACATCCTCCGTGTGTTTGATATTGACCCGGAGATATTTTCAGTAACGGAGCGATATCGCATGAGCCGAGTTTTGGCTGCATGGGCTACACCGGCTGACGGGAGACAATAAACGCCTCTCCCACACGGAAAATCCTTAGAAATAGGATGCGGGCATTGGACAGTATTGTAGAAAAAGGGTTTCTTCAAATTGGAGATATTGTTTCTTCTCTGAATGTTCTGCAGAAGAAATCGCTCTGCCTGTGGCTCCGGGATCTTCCGCCAGACCCAGGAAGAAAGTATAGCGTTAGAAAAATACTCTCTCTCATGAAGATTTCTCGTGCGTCATATTATGCCATACTGAAGAATGGCACCTATGGACAGTCGGTAGTACAGAGAAACGCACAAGACGAGCAGGATGCCGAACTGATTCGAACCGTTATGGAATACAAGGGGTTTGCCAAAGGCTCAAGGCAGATCTATATGATGATGCCAGCTCTGACGGGAAAGCGTATGGGGCTGAAAAAGATACGCCGTATTATGAAAACGTACAACCTCACATCGTCGATTCGGAAGGCAGCGCCTTCAAGCGCATAGGTGGAGCGGCACTGAAAAAGAATGTGGAGACCTAATTTGCTGCAGCGCAGATTCCGCCTTTACCGGCCCAATGAAGTACGGCTGACAGACGTTACACATCTTCTCTATGGCGACGGATGCAAGGCATATGGCTCAGCACTGCTCGATCCGTCACCAGCAAGTTAGTTGCGTTTTTAGTCAGCGAACACAATGACTTGGAACTGGCGCTTGCCACACTGCGTCAATCAGATCTTCACCCATGTGTCAGCGGTGGACTTTATCATTCTGACCAGGGGACAGTTTATCTGTCTGGCGCATTCCAGCAGGAAGTAAGCAAAAAGAGGTTACACAATCGATGTCCAAACGAGGAAATTGCCAGGACAACGCCCCACAAGAGACGTTCATTGGACATTTTAAAGATGAGTGTCCGTATTCGGAATGCAAAGATATCGAGGAGTTGAGGGAACTTGTCGCGCGATATGCAGAGTATTACAATTATGAACGCCGCATGTGGGATAAGGGCCGCATGACGCCAGTCGAGTACGAGCAGTATCTTCTGGCCATGAACGAAGCTGAATTCTCGCTCTACATCGCAAAGGAAGAAGAAAAGTATCAGCAGATGAAAGAAAAAGCTGCCCAACGAGCCATTGAACGGGCAAAAAATTTAGGAGTATGAGAAAGGTGGGCGGATGAGGGAATATGAAACAAAACAGAATGACCAGGCAGCCGCCAGAGGAGATTCAGCCGTTTCTGGATAATCCGTTCCTAAAGGATTTTCGTGGGCGGGATATTATTTACACGAAGGACTTTATGTTGCCATGTATAAGAAGATCTCCGAGGAGCATATGACCTATGTGGCAGCGTATAACAGCCTTGGGTTTTCCACCGCTGTACTCGGAGAGGACCGCGCGAATTCCGCAGGAAAGCGGGCGATGCAGTTGGGCCGGGAGGGTCGTTTGTTCACCGCAGATCCCTCCAGCTATGATGGCTCTGTACCCAGAGAGGCTATGGGGGCCATGTCCCCTCTGGAAGAACTGGCCTATCTGAAAGCCAGAAATGCCTATTTGAGGAGCTGGTTGCAGCTCAAAAAAACCTGTTCCGCATTGAGGACACATAACTATATCATTGAACTGAAGGTGTAAGCGCCGACCGTTTCTATATGGTAGATTCCTTTATCCGTAGACAAGCGGATAGAGCGGACGGTCTGTCTATCGTGCAATGCCTTCACATATTTGGAGTGTCCAGATCCGGCTACTATTCGTGGGTCAGGCGTAAAAAGATATAGACAGCTCCTGTGCCGCAAAAGAAAAAAGAACAGGAGCAATTGAAAGAAAAGTTTAGGAAAATCGAGAGAAAACTTTGGATATGTTCCGGGAAAAAGGACCTTTCAGACCCATCTATGGCGCGAGTTCAATATCAGTATCAGTATAAAACGCTGTCGAAAGGTTATGAAAGAAATGAATCTCGTGGCCAACAGACCCAGGAAGGACGCTTATAAGAATCAGGCCACACACAATCACGAATATTTCTCCCCGAAAAACGCGGTGAAACAGAATTTCTCCGTTGGTCCCGCAGAGTTATTTTGACAGATATCACTTATTTGTATTATGGCCCTGTGCGTACACCGATTTATCTTTGCGCTTTTAAGGATGCTTATACAAAAGATCTTGGGGCATTGTGTGTCCTCCCGCATGACAGTCTCGTTTGTCAAGTCCGCCTATGACGTTAAGCGATGGAGAACCATGGACGAACTGCGAGGTGCTGTATGTGATCCATAGCGACCAAGGTTCTCAGTACCTTCCGACCACATCCAGAGGCTGCTGTCAGATGACGGTTTTCTCCAGTTGTTTCCGATAGGGGCACTGCGGACAATGCCCCCATGGAATCATTTTTCGGACGGCTGAAATGTGAATTGCTTGACCGTGGCGCTATGTCCAGACGCGTCAACTGGCCGGATGATCAGCGGCTATATTGATGCCTATAACCATCGACATTACCAATATTATGCCAATCCAGGCGTTGATAGCCGCCCGTCGCCGCGCGGCAGAGGAGAAGGCCAAAAAAGTACAGAGAGGCCAGCGCAAAAAACGCTATGGCTCAAGGAAAGAAAAAAGGACCCCAGAATTCGTCATGGCAAGGGGATCAACGCATCTTGCGCCGCGAAATAGCAGTGGACCCGCTCAAAGAACTTGCGCTTCAACAGATATCCCATCTGAGAGAAATTCTTGAACTATCCCAAAAAGCAAGGGCCTGTTGATGACCGCATGGCTGACCTGATTTTGCAGCTATACAATGGAGAAAACTGGGAGCCCAT
>VOFC01004985.1_pt1 | contig 20096 bp, 37 predicted proteins | sample 5384161 | NCBI WGS metagenome assembly VOFC01 (sample SAMN12384722, study PRJNA508395) | human gut metagenome | isolation source: healthy gut B | host: Homo sapiens
ATTATCTTTAAAATCATATTTAGCTGGAATACTAAACTTATCAAATACTTGTTTTATTGTATTAACATACATCTTAGCTGGAAAAACAGTCTTTATACGACTTCCTTTTTTTGCCATTAAGCTGTTTTCCTGCTATTTTTAATAATTCATTATTAATTAATTCTTCTGATTCTTTTACATTTAATTTGTTTTTTATTATTCTCTTTACTATCCTTAACTGATCTTTTTCTTCTTTAATCTTTAATAATGCTCTAGCATGTCTTTCAGTTAAGTTATTTTCAGTACAAATTTCTCTAATTTTTTTAGGAAGCTTTAATATTCTAAGTTTATTAGCTATTGTTGATTGCTTTTTACCCATTTTCTTAGCAATCTCTTCCTGAGTAAACTTATGATCATTAATTAAGCTATAATAAGCTTCCGCCTCTTCAACAAATGATAAATCTTCTCTTTGCAGATTTTCTAAAAGTGCAATTTGAGCTGATTGTATATCAGATATATCTACAAGTATACATGGCACCTCACTTAAGTTAGCTATTTTAGCAGCTCTAAGCCTTCTTTCTCCAGCAACTAATTCATAATATTCCCCCATTTTCCTAACTGTAAGAGGTTGAATAATGCCTTGTTCTTTTTATTGATTGTGCTAATTCCATTAACGCTTCATTATCAAAAAATTTTCTAGGCTGATATGTATTGGGAATTATTTCTTCAACCTTAACATTTATTACTTCTTTGTTCATCAATAACCACCCTTAGTATAAATTATTATCTTATTGGTTTCTTTGAAACAGTTCCGCTTTTCGAGGATATGCTTTAGCACATTCTTTTTATTTTATCTACAATAACTACATTGTGCTTTAAATCAGTATCATTTATTTTAACTTCTATTACTCTTTTAATGAGCCACCTAATGTAGCTATAGCATTTTTTACTTTCTGACAATTCCTTTTCTATAGTGCATTTTGTTATTCCATTCTTTGCACAAGCCTCATATACTTAATAAATTTATCATATTTTTTTCTCTGTTAAACTCCATAGAAACTTCATTTGATGAAGCATTCATAATTTCATAAAAAGACATTTTTTTTGCCTCCTAGACTAGACTTTATTTTGATTTTCTTCCATAGTGGTGTTCTAAATATATTAACAATACAGATATATCAGCAGGAGAATCTCCTGAAATTCTTGATGCCTGACCAACACTTATGGGTCTTATCTTGCTTAATTTTTGCATAGATTCTGTACTTAATCCGTAAACTTCTTCGTAATCTATGTCTGCAGGAAGTTGTTTCTTTTCAAATTTAGTAAATTGATTTACTTGTTCAAGCTGGCTATTTATATATCCTTCATATTTAGCCATTATGTTTATTTCTTCACCAATATTATCAGGAATATCTGGTCTTTCCTTATCAAGTGGCGCTAATGAAAAATAATCAAGTTCTGTTCTTTTTAATTAATTCATAAACTTGTTGGCTTTTTTTAAGTTCTGCTGAATTTAAAGTATCTAAAAATTCATTTACTTCTTTTTGTTAGTTATTTTTAACTCTTTTTATTCTGTCAATTTCATTTTCTATACTATCTTTTTCTCTCCAAAAATCTCTTTATATCTTTCTTCTGTAACAAGTCCTATCTTGTAACCAATTTCTGTCAATCTGAAATCTGCATTATCTTGTCTTAGTAATAGTCTATATTCAGCCCTAGATGTCATCATTCTATAAGGTTCATTAGTACCTTTTGTTACAAGATCATCAATAAGTACACCTATATATGCATCTGATCTAGTTAAAATTAATGGATCCTTACCTTGTACTTTAAGTGCGGCATTTATACCAGCTACAATTCCTTGTCCTGCTGCTTCTTCATAACCAGAACTTCCGTTTAACTGACCAGCTCCATAAAGGCCCTCAATATTTTTAAATTCTAATGTTGGTTTAAGTTGAGTTGGATTAATACAATCATATTCTATAGCGTATGCTGTTCTCATAAGCTCAACATTTTCAAGACCTGGAAGAGACTTAAGCATTTTTTATTTGCACCTCTTCTGGAAGTGATGAGCTAAATCCTCCAACATACATTTCTAAAGTATCTTCCCCTTCTGGTTCAATAAATATTTGATGTTGGTTTCTATCTGGAAATCTCATAACTTTATCTTCAATAGAAGGACAATATCTTGGACCTACAGCTTTAATAGACCCATTATAAATTGGAGATCTATCTATGTTATCTTTTATTATTTTATGAGTTTCTTCTGTTGAATAAGTTAAATAACAAGAAATTTGATCTCTGTCTATATTATCACTCATAAATGAAAAAGGAATAATTTTTTCATCTCCTGGTTGTTCTATCATCTTTGAAAAATCAACAGAACGCTTGTTTACTCTAGCTGGAGTTCCAGTTTTAAATCTTCTTAATTCTATTCCTAAATCTAATAATGATTGAGATAAATCGTTAGCAGGAAATAATCCATTAGGACCACTACTATAACTTACTTCACCTATAATTATCCTTGCCTTTTAAATATGTACCAGTTGCAAGTACAACTGCTTTACACTCAAACACAGCTCCATTTTTAGTTACAACACCTGTAATTTTATTATTTTCACTTAATAATTCAGTAACTTCAATTTGTCTAACTTGAAGATTTTCTTGCTTTTCTAGTACATTTTTCATTCTGAATTGATATTTCTTTTTATCAGCTTGTGCTCTTAATGAATGTACTGCAGGACCTTTTGATGTATTAAGCATTTTAGATTGTATAAATGTATGGTCAATATTTATTCCCATTTGTCCACCTAATGCATCAATTTCTCTAACTAAATGTCCTTTAGCAGTTCCTCCTATATTAGGATTGCAAGGCATTAATCCTATTGAATCAAGATTTATTGTACATACCAGTGTTTTTAATCCCATCCTAGCACTTGCAAGAGCTGCTTCACACCCTGCATGCCCAGCTCCTACAACAAATTGATAATGTCTCAAAAATAATCAAACATTAGCACCACAACGGTGCTTTTGTTTTTTGAAGCATAATTCGCAAAGCTGTTTTTTCTCCAAGGATGATCCATTGGAGGAATATACTTTTTCTTTTCTTTCTTAGGTGCCTCCTTAGGAGCATCAAATTCCTTTGATACCAGTTCATGTTCAGCTACTTCTTCCATCAGATAAAGATTATCATCGATATTTGCGAGAAGCTGTCCATCAAATGTCTCTATGACCATGCAGTTAGTCTTTCCTGCAAAAAATCTTCTGTCTCCATTTTCGGTCACAGGAAAATAGAATTTACTCTGGAATCTAATGCAGTGGCCACTATCAATGGTTCTAGTTGAAAGTACTGCAAGAGTACGATTGATTTTCTCCATAGATGGTTGCTTCTCATATACCGATTTGGTACTATTAAGGCGTAGAGCGAACTGATTATTGTATTTTTTTATGTAGGAGTTTAAAAATACATTAGCGTCCTCTATGTTGGTGATATGAGCGTGCCTTAGTTCGACTGGTAATCGTGACTGGAGCGTCTGGTTGAGTCTTTCGACTCTGCCTTTTGCTTGGGGCACGCTCGTAGTTTTTATTTCAATTCCCAGATTATGACAGGCATAAGAGAACTGAGTGAATGTATCCTCAGCATCTGAAGGCTTGTCTTTTCTTTTGTATTCAAATACAGTGCGTCTGTCCGTATAAAACATTGCAGGAATGCCATGATTAATAAGAATCTGATAAAGAACCTCATAATACCCTTTAAGTGTCTCCTGACGGTCAAAATAGGCTCCCTACAACCTTTCCGTCTGCATCATCAATCGCAACATGAAGATGCCACACTTCTCCTTCAATCCAATGGAATGATGATGCATCCATCTGTATCATCTCACCTGCATACTTTGATCTAGGGCGTCTTGGATGTGCATCCTGTTCATCAAGTATACTGATTGATTCCTTTATCTCATTCCTAACCTTTTCAGAAGCAGTGTCATTCATTCTTTCTTTAAGTTTTTCTTCAAGGCTTTCTTTGTTTTCTTCTAGCCTTTGGAGAGAGCACATCCTCAGCTCTCATCCAGTTGTTGAGTGTAGTATCACTTATCTTCATACCGATGTCACTTTCTACAATTTCACAGAAGTGAGTGAAGTTTGCATCAGAGAAATCATTGATATAAAGAGATGATCTTATTCTTTATGTCCAAAGGAACTGTAGAAGCAGGCAGTCTTCCACGGTTGCCATGCACGAAACCCTTCTTTCCCTGTTCTTTATATTTAATGATAAGTCTATTGATGGTTCTTACAGTATGCAGCCAAGCTTAGTAGTTGCTCTCTTCTTGTTTCCATTTGTGTCTACAAGCTTCTTAATTATTTCATACTTATTCTGCTCATTCATTCTCAATTCAACCTTTTCATAATAACCTCCCATGGAGGTTATAGTTTCTATTACAACAAGTTGATAATGTCCCAATTGGGACATTATCAACTTGGATACATTGAACATTATCACATTGGAATCAGACAAGAATTTAAGAAAATTGAAAAAAATATTGACGATAAGGGTAATAAATGATATTATAATCAGCGTTGTAGACCTCTGACTACAACCGCACATAAAAGGTATTAAATGCAAGTGCTTTGCCTTGGTTGGCGAGTCTAAGAGAAAAAAATATGAAGGAGGTACACTGATGTACGCAATTATTGAAACTGGTGGAAAACAGTTAAAGGTTGAAGCTGGAGATACTATTTTTTGTAGAAAAGTTAGATGTTGAAGAAGGCACTGAATACACTTTCGAAAAGGTTCTTTTAGTTGGTGATAACGGTGTTAAAGTTGGTCATCCTTACGTAGAAGGTGCTAAGGTTACTGCAACTGTTGAAAAACAGGGTAAGGAAAAAAAAGATCACTGTATTCAAGTATAAGCCAAAGAAGCATTATCATAAGAAACAGGGTCATAGACAGCCTTATACTAAGCTAACAATCAAAGAAATCAACGCTTAATGACTCACGTAGATGTCGTTTGCCATGCAGGTCAGATTCAATCAATTAAGGTTGAAGGACATGCTGGTCAAGATGAATATGGTAAAAGATCTTTGCATGTGCTGGTATCAGTACCGCAGTGGTAGGTATTTACAATATGCTTGAAGTTAAAAAGGCTTCATGAAAGATGGCAATCTTGCCAATGTTGAGAGTGGTTACTCTTATTTCGAGATATTCAATAATCGTGAAGATTATCAGATTATTCTAGAAACTTTATTAAAAATTCTAGAAACTGTTGAATACTCATATGAACGATATGTTAAAATTAACACTAGGGAGGTATAATACTATGTTAAAGTTAGATTTACAGTTATTCGCTTCTAAAAAGGGTGCAGGTCCTACTAAGAACGGTCGTGACTCTGAATCAAAGCTGGTCTAGGTGCTAAGCTTTCTGATGGACAGACTTGCACAGCTGGTTCAATTATTTATAGACAGAGAGGTACTAAGGTTCATCCTGGTACTAATGTTGGTAAAGGTGGAGACGATACTTTATTCGCTAAAGTTGATGGTGTCGTTAAATACGAAAGACTTGGTAAAAAACAAGAAACAGGTATCTGTTTACCCTGTAGTTTAATCTCAAGAATCCCCATGGGATTCTTTTTTAAAAAGAAAGAAGGTGGATACATGAAATTTATTGATCGCGTTAAGATTTATGTTCAAGCAGGTACTGGAGGTAATGGTACAGTTGCTTTCAGACGTGAAGCGCATGTTCAAAGGGAGGACCATCTGGAGGAGATGGAGGTCGTGGCGGAAGTGTTATCTTCGTTGCAACAAACTCATTATCAACTTTGTTAGATTTAAGATATTATCGTGAATACAAGGCTCAAAATGGTGAAAAAGGTCATGCTAAAAGATGCATGGTGCTGATGCTGATGATTTAGTTATCAGAGTACCAGTAGGAACTTGTGTTTATGATGACGAAACAGGCAATATTATTGCCGACCTTACAAAGCGATGGTCAGCATGTTGTAATCGCAAAAAGGTGGCCGTGGCGGTCGAGGGAATGCAAGATTTGCTTCATCACGTAACCCAGCACCCAAGATTCGTGAAAATGGCGAACCGGGTGAAAAAATTCAATCTAAGAGTAGAATTAAAACTACTTGCAGATGTTGGATTAGTAGGATTCCCAAGTGTTGGTAAGTCTACTTTATTATCTGTTGTTTCAAAGGCAAGACCACAGATTGCTGATTATCACTTTACTACTATCGTACCTAATTTAGGTGTTGTACAGGTTAAGGATGGTCGTTCATTTGTTATGGCTGACTTACCTGGTCTTATTGAAGGCGCATCACAGGGTAAGGGTTTAGGTCATCAGTTCTTAAGACATATCGAAAGATGTCGTGTTATTGTTCATGTCATTGATATGAGCGGCAGCGAAGGCAGAGATCCTTATGAAGATTATGTCACTATTAATAAAGAATTAGGTGAATATGAATATCGCCTATTGGAAAGACCACAGATTATTGTGGCTAATAAGATGGATGGTGATGAAGCAGAAGAAAACTTAAAGAAATTCAAGGAAAAGCTTGGAGATCAGAAAGTATTCCCCAATTATTGCACCAATTCATGAAGGTATCGACGCTGTTCTTTATGCAGTTGCTGATGCATTAGAAACTGCTCCAGACTTCTTTAATCAGGAAGAAGAACAGGAAAGTGTTCTTTATACTTATAAGGAAGAAGAAAAACCATTCACTATTCATAATAAAGGTAATGGTGTATGGGAAGTTACTGGTAAGAAGGTTGAAAGACTTGTACAGATGGCCTCATTTACTACAGATGATGGCTTCCAGAGATTCGCATTACAAATCCGTAATATGGGTATTGATGATGCATTAAGGGAAGCTGGCTGTGAAGATGGCGATACTGTACGCTTATATGACTTCGAATTTGAATTTTATAATTAATACCATTTCTAGAAATGGTATTTTTTTTTTGACATATGATAGAATTAGGAAATGCGTAAAGGAGATTTTTTTATGTATAGTTATATCAAAGGAATCATTGCAGATTTATATTCAGATCATATTGTCATAGATAATCATGGAATAGGTTATGAGGTACATGTATCCAACCCCTATAATTTTAAAAAGGGTGATGATGCAACAGTCTATATCTATCAGCAGGTCAAAGAGGATGATATTACTTTATTTGGCTTTAAGAAAAAAGAAGAAAAAGAATTATTTCAGAAACTTATTCTTGTAAAGGGATAGGTCGTAAGACAGCTATTGGTATTCTTGCGACAGGTGAGATTGATGCAATTATTGATGCGATAGAAGGTAAAAATACAAAGATATCTTAAGAAGATACCTGGGATTGGTCCTAAAGCTGCACAGCAGATTATCCTTGATTTGCATGGAAAGTTTGATAAACGTGCAATGAAGCCTCTTGGTTCTCCAGATTATGAAGAAGCCACTGAAGTATTAATCGCATTAGGCTATAAACAAAATGATGTAGAAAAAGCAATGAAAGTATTATCTAGTGAAAATCTAGACACTAATGGTTATGTGAAACGTGCATTAGCTTTATTAACACAATAATGAAAGGAGAATCTTATGGATCGTGATATTTTAGATACAAATGAACATATCGAAGATGAAGAAAGTTCTTTAAGACCGGCTTCTTTTGATGAATATGTCGGTCAGCATGATTTAAAAAGAAAACCTTCGTGTTTTTGTAGGCGGCTGCAAAGATGCGTGATGAAACACTTCGATCATGTTTTTTATTCTATGGCCCTCCAGGTCTAGGAAAAACCACAATGTCTATGATCATTGCTCATGAAATGGGAACAAATATTAAAATTACAACAGGACCAAGTATTGAAAAAACAGGAGATCTTGTTGCATTACTTACATCTCTTGAACCAGGTGATGTACTCTTTATTGATGAAATTCATCGTTTAAATAAAGTGGTTGAAGAAATTCTTTATCCAGCAATGGAGGATTTTTGTGTAGATGTTGTTATTGGAAAAGAAGCGTCAACACGTTCAGTACGTATTGATTTACCCCCTTTCACATTAGTAGGAGCGACTACACGTGCAGGAGATATTTCTGCCCCATTGCGTGATCGTTTTGGTATTGTAGCTAAACTTGATTATTATAAGGATGAAGAACTCCGAGATATTATTTCTCGTACAAGTAAAGTCTATGGTATGGTCATGGAAGAAGAAGCCAAGATGGAACTTGCCAGACGTTCAAGAGGAACGCCACGTATTGCGAATAGACTCTTTAGACGTGTCAGAGATTTTGCTCAGTTCTATGGTGATGAAATCATTACTAAAGACCGTACAATGCAGGCATTGGACCGTTTAAAAAGTAGATAATCTAGGACTAGATGATGTTGATCGTAAATATTTGCTTGGTATCATCAATCGTTTCCAAAGGCGGCCCTGTAGGATTAGAAGCACTTCTTTGCAAGCGTTGGTGAAGAAAGAATGACATTAGAAGATGTCTATGAACCTTACTTACTACAAAAAAAGGCTTGATCAAACGTACTTCAAGAGGCAGAATTGCGACAGATCTTTGCTTATAGGCATTTTCATATTACAAGAGAGAATTAATTTAATTCTCTTTTTTTTATGCGTCAAATTAAGATTATAGGGCTGATTCTTCTAAGTATTGCCTCATTTATATATGGTTATCAAAAGCCTGAGAAGGTCGGCTCAACACAAAAAATCAGAAGTCTATATTACATTAGAAGGTGCTTTTTAACAAGACAGGAGAAGTCCCTATAAAAGAAGGGATGACAATGAGTGATTTAGTTAAGGAAGTTGGAGTTAAAGAAAATGCTTGCATGGATTCTTTGAATATGAATAGAAGTATTCAGGCAGAGATGCGTCTTTACTTACCAGAAAAAAAGAGCAAATATGATTTCACTCAATAAAGGAACAATAGAAGACTTTATGACATTAAAAGGAGTAGGGAGAAAACAGCACAGAAGTTTATAGACTATAGGCATACACAGCCCTTTTATACAATAGAAGACATTATGAATATACAAGGAATCGGTGAGAAGAAATATCTCATCTACCGTGATTACTTATGCCTTTAAGATATCATTTAGTATATTATGCAGTATTTGTCTTATTACTATCTGTTGCTTATCTTGTTCATCCTTTATTTTATATATTTCTATTAGCTTATTTAATTTATCTAGTAAAACGATTTGGAAGAAAGATGTTATTTCTTCTTTTTTTTATTACCAATTATACTTAGACCAGCCACATCAACAGAAGTGTCTTCTATTGTTTCTGGAAAGGTGAAAGATATAAGAGATAATTATGTTATTTTTAAATACAGATTATGGGAAGATTAAAGCTTATACAGATCGTACGTTTCAATATAATGATGAAGTACTCGTTAAATTGAACTTTCTAGAAATCAATCATCGTAAAGATCCTATAGGTTATGATGAATATCATTCATTCAAAGCTAACAATATCGTCGCAAAGGCTAAAATCACCCATATTACTTCTGTCTCATCCCATCCGTCCTTTTATCAATTATTAGAAAAACAGTTTTCTTCTTCAAAATCTATTAAAAGCTACCAGAAGCTGTTTATCTTAGGCATTAAAGATGAAGCCATTAAAGAAGACTATTCACTCCTCACAAGTCTTTTCTCTCGTACATATGTTTGCTCTTTTCAGGAATGCATATTCATTTACTCTATAAATGTCTCAGTCTTATTAAATCATTTATACGTGATGATATTGCAGATATCATCATTAAAAGTACTTATAGGATTTTATGTTTTTTCTATACCTTATAATATATCTCTTTATCGTGCCTTTTATATGCTTGTTATCTATGATCTTGTGAAGGAGAAGTTCAATCAACTAGATGTTTTATCACTTCTTGTTTTAGTTAATGTTATTAAGAATCCTTATATCATCTTTAGTATTTCTTTTATCTTTTCATTATTTTATTTATTTTCTTGTCATTATGACCAAACATTTCCCATACCGCTCTTTTTCCTTATTTATTTAGGTGGTATTCTATTGTCCTCTCACTTAATTTCTCTATTAATATCTTTTTCTTATTTCTTAACAGTTCTTCTTTCTCCTTTTTATATCCTGTTTCTATATTGTGACACTTCTCTCTCTTATTTTTCCAATAGATCTGATTATGAAGATGATGATTGGCTACCAGCAGATGATTCTTACCTTTATTACTTCATTCAATGCTGAAATCATTTTTCAAAACCAACATTCTCATTTATTATTCTTTATTACATTATCTTGTTTAATATCTTCTTATTATTAGAAGAAAAGAAAAGTATTCAACTTTCTATGTCATTGTTGTGCGCACTACTGATCAGCTTCCATATATATAGTATCTATAAACCTTACACGCAGGTCTCTACTATTGATGTAGGACAGGAGATTGTTCACTCATTCGTCTCCCTTTTAATCAAGGAAATTATTTGATTGATACAGGTGGTAATAGGGAATATGATATTGCCTCTCATAATGTGATTCCATTTCTTAAATCTCAAGGTGTTCCGTGTATTGATAGAGTTTATATCTCTCATCATGATTATGATCACTATGGTGCATTAGATTCATTAAAGAAGAAATATAAAGTCAAGCGTGTTGTTGATACCTATCAAAAGAAGAGAAGAATAAGCTCATTACAATCAAGATGCTCAAAAGTGATGTTATTCTATCCTTCTACTAATGAAAACTCATTAGTGATGTTAGTCACAACAGGAGGCTATAATTATTTATTTACAGGCGATATCCCAAGTAATGTAGAAGAAGACCTCTATAAGAAATATGGGAAAATAGATGTGGATGTCTTAAAGGTTGCACATCATGGCAGTGGTTATTCTTCTTCTGTAACATTTCTTTCAAATGGTTCATCCTCGTATCGCAATGATTGGTGTAGGAGAACATAATCTCTATGGGCATCCAGCTCATATTGTCATTAAACGATTAGAAGAAAGAAAGATTAAAATACTGCGTACAGATCTTTGATGGTAGCTTTTCTATTATCACTTATTTAGGAGAACATCTTATTTACCGTTAATCATGAATATATGGTAGAATAGGACAAAAAGGATGGAGAACTATGAATATTGTATTATATGGAGAAGAAAAAACTATTACGTGCACAAAGATTAGAAGACTTAAAAAAGAAATATCAATGTACAAGCGATGATATGAACTATATGGTCTATCATGCAGGTGAAACACCTATGAAGGACATTATTGAAGATGCTTTTTAACACAACCTTTCTTAACAGAATATAAGATGGTTGTATTAAAGAATCCAATCTTTCTTACAAAAAGAGAAGCCTAAAAAGAAGCTAGTCACAGATGAAGATATCAAGTTATTTTTAGATTATATTGAACATGATAATCCAACAACATTATTTGTAATATATCATGATCAGCGTAACTTTGATGAAAGAAAAAAGTAGTTAAATCATTACGTAAAAAACGCGAAATGGTATGAAATAGAGAAATTAACCTTCAATCAGCTTTATAAGGCTACTAGAGAAGCCATTGTTCATAGAAATGCCTCTATTGAAGACAATGCTCTTGCTTTTATTACTAGAACGCTGTGGAAATGATCTTTTGACTATTTCTAATCAGGTAGAGAAATTATGTCTCTATACACATAGTATAAAGAAAGAAGATGTTGAAAGATTAGTCCCACCACGAGTTGAAGAGGATGTTTTTAAGTTAACTAATGCATTATTGAATCATGATTTAAGAAATACAATGCGTGTTTATCAAGACTTAATCTCTAAGAAACATGATCCTTTAGAACTCATTGGTTTAATTGCGAATGCGTTACGTAATCTCTACCAGGTCTCTATTATGAGCAAGAAGGGATATCGTGATAATGATATTGCCTCAGCACTAGGTCTTAATCCTCGTGCTATCTATCCAATTCGTAAAAATGCAAAGACATTTTGATATTACTGAACTCATGGAAAAACTTTTTTATGACTTATCAGAACTGGATTATGCAATCAAGACAGGTACAGTAGATAAATTTAGAGGATTAGAACTCTTCTTGATGAGGATATAATATGGAAACAAAAGCACTTTATATTCATATTCCTTTTTTGTGATCATATCTGTTCTTATTGCGATTTCGCAAAGGTCTATTATCGTGAAGAGTTTGTCTTAAAATATCTAGAACGATTAAAGGAAGAACTTAACGCTCTTCCTCATCATATTATGAGAACTATTTATATAGGAGGAGGCACACCAAGTGCTCTTTCTTTTTAAAACAATTAGACACATTATTAAGTATGGTTGATCCTTTTGTAGGGGGATGATACTCTCGAATATACAATAGAAGTCAATCCTGAATCAGCAACGCTTGATAAACTAGAATGTATGCATACTCATGGTGTGAATCGAATAAGCGTTGGTGTACAGACATTTAATAATGATTTATTAAAAAGGATTGAACGTTATCATACTTCTGATATTGCGCAAGAAGTAATAAGAAATGCATGCTCTATAGGCTTTAAGCATATCTCTATTGATCTCATGTATGGACTTCCTAATCAGACATTAGAAGATGTCCAAGAAGATTTAAAGACTGCCTTATCACTTCCTATTAATCATTTATCTTATTATTCACTTATATTGGAGGAACATACAAGACTTTATGACAACTATGAACCTCTTGATGAAGAGACAGAAGGAAAGTGGAGTGATTATATTGTAGAGACACTTTCTCATGCTGGTTTTCATCGCTATGAAGTCTCTAACTTTGCGTTAGGAAATCATGAATCAGAACATAATAAAGTTTATTGGCATTATGATAATTATTATGGTGTGGGCATTGGTGCGACAGGTAAAATAGATGATGAACTTATTTCTCACTCGCGTAGTCTTACTGATTACTTGAAGGGGAAGAATACAATATATATAGAAAAAGAAACAATTGAAGATACAATGTTTAATTATCTTATGATGTCTTTACGTCTAAAGAAGGATTAGACCTTGATGAATTTAAAAGAAGATATCATTGTTCTGTAGAAGATGTCTATAAAAAAGCTCTTACTAAGAACCTAGGTAATCATTCGTTGATTATTGAAAACAATCATTTGAAAACAAATGATACACTCGATCTTCTTAATTCCATTCTTCTAGATTTCTTACCAGAATAAGTGGTTTCTCAAATAAGAGAACCCCTTTTTAATATAAACTAGCACTAAAGTCTTGACACTGCTAAAAAGAATGTATAATGAATCTAGCACAAGAGGAAAAAGAGTGCTAAGGAGGTGCTTGGGATGCTTTCGGCAAGACAAATGCTTATATTTAAATATATTGTCGAAGAGTTTATTGAAACAGCAGAACCTGTTGGATCTAAGCTTCTGATGACAAAATATGAATTACCATATTCAAGCGCCACTATTCGAAATGAAATGAGCAAGCTTGAAGAACTTGGTTTTCTAGTGAAGACACATACATCTTCTGGCCGTGTTCCTTCTAAGAAGGGATATTACTATTATGTAAATACTTTGCTTCAGCCAAATGTCGACGAACAGGTGAAGAATCAGGTTGCAACTATCTTTAGTGATACACATCAATCATTGAATAGTTTGATTAAAGAAAGTGCGCGAAATGTTAAGCCAGTTGACTGATCGACGGCGGTTGCTCTAGGACCTAATTCAAGTTATGAATGTCTGCAGAACATTACACTTGTTCCAATTGGGACGCGTAATGTCACTGCGATTATTGTAACGGATAAGGGACATGTAGAAAATCGAGTTTTCACTTTATCTGAGACATTGAGTTTGGATGATTTACAATCTTGTGTGGCGGTAATGAATGACACATTAGTTGGCACACCAATCAATCAGGTGGCAGATAGATTAGAAAACGATGTCAAGCCAATCCTCAATACGAGAATCAAGGAACATGAAATCTTGTTTAATGCTTTCTTAGAAGCATTTATGAAGTTTGCAAGAAAACAATGTATATTTCTCTGGTAAAAGATCATTTCTTTGTATCAACCAGAATACAATGATGTCAACAAGTTAAGAAAAATTAGTGAGTGCATTTGAAAAATTCATCAAACTGGAATTTCTTAGCACCAACTGATGATGATGGCATCAAGGTATTGATTGGTGATGATTCAAATGTATCTGGACTTGATGATGTATCAGTTATTTCATCTTCTTTTGATACAGGAGGAGCTAGTAAAGGAACGATTTCTGTAATCGGTCCAACACGTATGCCTTACAAGAAAGTTGTATCGCTTGTAGAATATATTACTGAAAATATAGAAAGAATCATCAAGGAAAATGATGAGTAGAAGAGGTGAGACCATGGCAGAAGAAATGAAAGAAAGAAGCAGAAAGAAACTGTTGAAGAATCTACTAAGGAAGAAGCTGAAGAAGTAAAAGAAGAAACAACTGAAGAAACAGCTGAAGAAACAGTAGATACAAAAAGATGAAAAGATTAAGGATTTAGAATCTCAAATCAACAAAGTGGAAGACAGATTATTATAAAGTATTCGCTGATATGGAAAACTTAAAGAAAAAGACTTAAAAATGAACACGCGAATCAGTTAAAGTATGCAATGCAGTCTTTTATTGAAGAGTTACTACCAGTTATTGATAACTATGAAAGATCATTAACTGTTGAGCCTGAAAGCGAAGAAGGTAAGAATATTCTTAAGGGTAATAAGATGATTTTGAACCAGTTAATGAATATTCTTGGTAAGAATGGTGTAACTGTGATTGAAGCACAGGGTAAAGAATTTGATCCAAATATGCACCAGGCAGTCATGCAGGATGATAATCCTGACTTTGGTCCAAATATTGTGACTGAAGAATTACAAAAGGTTATATGTTAAAAGATAGAGTAATTAGAGCAACTTTAGTGAAAGTGAATAAGGATTAATAGGAGGAGAACTTATTATGAGTAAAATTATTGGTATTGATTTAGGTACAACAAATTCATGTGTCAGTGTTATGGAAAATGGTGAAGCAAAAGTAATTGCAAATCCAGAAGGAATGAGAACAACTCCATCGGTTGTTGCATTCAAGAACGGTGAAATCATCGTTGGTGAAGCTGCAAAGCGTCAGGCTGTTACAAATCCTGATACTGTAGCATCAATCAAGAGACATATGGGTACAAACTATAAAGAACATGTAAATGGTCGTGATTATACACCAGAAGAAATTTCAGCAATGATTCTTCAGAACTTAAAGGCTACTGCTGAAAGCTATTTAGGTGAAAAAGTAACTAAGGCTGTTATCACAGTTCCAGCTTACTTCAATGATGCTCAGCGTCAGGCTACTAAGGATGCTGGTAAGATTGCAGGCCTTGATGTTGAACGTATTATCAATGAACCTACAGCAGCAGCACTTGCTTATGGTGTAGATAAAACTGAACAGGAACAGAAAGTATTAGTATATGACTTAGGTGGAGGAACATTCGATGTTTCTATCCTTGACTTATATGATGGTACATTTGATGTATTAGCCACTGCAGGTAACAACCGCTTAGGTGGTGATGACTTCGATAAGAAAGTTATGGACTACATGGTTTCTGAATTCAAGAAAGAAAACGGTGTTGATTTAAGTGCTGATAAGATGGCTATGCAGAGAGTTAAAGATTTTCGCAGAAAAAGGCTAAGAAAGACTTATCTGGTATGATGCAGACTCAGATCTCATTACCATATATCACTGCTGGTGCTAATGGACCACTTCATTTAGATATGACTCTTACAAGAGCTAAATTTGATGAATTAACAGCTGATTTAGTTGCTAAAACAGAAGTTCCAGTAAGACAGGCATTAACTGATGCGAAAGTATCTGCATCTGAAATCGATCAGATCTTTACTAGTTGGGGGTTCTACTCGTATCATTGCAGTACAGGAATCAGTTAAGAGATTATTAGGAAAAAGAACCTAACAAGTCAGTTAACCCTGATGAAGTAGTATCTATGGGTGCTTTGCAATCCAGGGTGGTGTTATCACTGGTGATGTTAAGGATGTCGTATTACTTGATGTTACACCATTATCACTTGGTATCGAAACTATGGGTGGTGTTATGACAGTATTAATCCCCTCGTAACACAACTATCCCAACTACTAAATCACAGATCTTTCTCAACTGCCGCTGACAACCAGCCAGTCTGTAGATATTAACGTACTACAGGGTGAACGTGCAATGGCTAAAGATAATAAGCAGTTAGGCTTATTTAAACTTGATGGTATTGAACCAGCTCCAAGAGGCATTCCTCAGATTGAAGTATCATTTGATATCGACGTTAACGGTATCGTAAATGTTAAAGCAAAAGATATGAAGACAAACAAAGAACAGTCTATCACTATTCAGAACTCTACAGGTTTAAGTGAAGAAGAAATCGATAGAATGGTTAAGGAAGCTGAAAGCAATAAAGCTGACGATGAAAAGAAACGTAAAGACATCGAAACTAAGAACAAAGCAGAAGCTATGATTAACCAGATTGATAAGGCTTTAGCTGAACAGGGTGCTAACCTTCCAGAAGATCAGAAGAACCAGGCTACGGCTTTAAGAGATGAACTTAAGACTGCATTAGACAATAATGATATGGCTACTCTTGAATCTAAGATGAGTGAACTTGAACAGATCGCTCAGCAGATGGTCTGCTTTGCTCAGTATCAGCGACAGAATGCTGGTAATACTGACAGGTGCAGACACTTCATCTAACAACAATAACGATGATTTCGTTGATGCAGACTTTACTGAAAAGAACTAACAAGAAAGCCAAGGGCAATCCCTTGGCTTATATTAAATGAGGTGTAATTTATGGCAGATAAAGAGATTACTATGAAGTCCTTGGTGTATCTAGGGATGCTTCAAAAAGATGAAATAAAACGTGCCTATCGTAAGATGGCAAAGAAATATCACCCTGATGTGAATAAAGCGCCAGATGCAGCAGATAAGTTCAAGGGAAGTTAATGAAGCCTATGAAGTTCTTTCTGATGAGAATAAGAAGGCTGCTTATGACCGTTATGGACATCAGCATTTGAACAGGGTGGTGCAGGTGCTGGAGGATTTGGTGGCCAGGGATTTGGCGGATTTGAAGATATGGACTTTGGCGATATCTTCGGTTCATTCTTTGGCGGAGGACAGTCACGTTCTAGAAGACCTACAGGACCACAAAAAGGTGAAGACCGTTATGTTCAGATAGAAATTGATTTCATGGATGCTATCAAAGGTAAAAAGACTGAACTTAAGATTAACTATGATGAACAGTGTTCTCATTGTCATGGTACAGGTGCTAAGAATCCTAATGATGTGCATACATGTTCTAGATGTGGTGGAACAGGACGTATTAGAGTACAGCGACGTTCACCATTTGGTACTATCATTAATGAATCAGTCTGCCCAGACTGTCATGGTACAGGTAAGGTAGTCAAGGATAAGTGCCCACATTGTCATGGTTCAGGATATATTAATAAGAATGTCACTGTAGAATTAACAATCCCAGCTGGTATTAATTCTCATCAGCAGTTGCGTGTCGCTGGTAAAGGACAGCGTGGTGTCAATGGTGGACCTAATGGTGACTTATATGTAGAAATCTATGTACGTCCACATAAATACTTTTGTGAGAAACGGTAATGATATTTCTATATCAGTTCCAGTTTCTGCAGTAGATGCAACTCTTGGCTGTGAAGTTGAAGTACCTACTGTTTATGGTGATGTCACTATGAAGATTCCAGCAGGAACACAGACTGGTACAGTCATGAGACTTAAGGGTAAAGGTGTCAAGAACATGCGTGGTGATACTTATGGTGATCAGTATGTTCAGGTTAACGTTTCTATTCTAAGAAGTTAAGCAAGAAAGAAAAGACCTTTATACAAAACTTAAAGAATTAGATGAAAAAGAATCTATTTTTGATCGATTTAAGAAATCATTCAAGAGATAGGGATATTGAGTATTCCTATCTTTTTTGTATAATGAAATAAGGAGGACATTATGAAATATAAAACTATATTATGGGATATAGATGGCACACTTCTTAATTTTGAAATGTCTGAAAGAATCAGCATGGAAAAATGTTTAGAGAAGCATGGCGTATCTATGACAGAAGCACAATTTGAAGAATACAAAAAAAAGATTAATAAAGAATGCTGGAAGATGATTGAAAAGGATCATTCAAGAAGAAATGAACTCATGGTGAAACGTTTTGTAGACTTTTTTATATTACTTAATGTTTCTATTGATGGTGTTCAGTTTAATAAGGATTATCAGGAAGCATTAGGTACTTATTATTGTTTGAATGAATTCGCCTTAGAAGTCATTTTGGCACTTAAACCACATTGCAAGCAGTATGCAGCATCAAATGGCTCAAAAGTCGCTCAGTTAGGCAAATTAAAGGGTACAGGGCTTTATGACTTATTTGATGATATATTCATCTCAGAAGATGTAGGGCATGAAAAGCCAGATATTACATACTTTAATTATATTAAAGAAAAGACCCACTATGATCTTGATACCACAATTATTATCGGAGATTCACTTACAAGTATATAAAGGGTGGAGAGAACGCAGGAATTGATACATGCTACTTTAATCCAGGACATCAAAAAAACACTTCTCAAGCTGTCACATACGAAATAGACAAACTTATAAAAGTGTTAGACGTAGTAAAAAAAAAGAGGCTGTTGCCAGCCTCTATTATTATATCGATTAAGCGCTCTTTCTTAAAGTTCTTAACTGTGTCTTTTGGCTTACCATCGAAACTTTCTGTAAGTTAACATTCCACTTTCTTCTTGTAGCGTTTAATGCATGAGCAGTTGTTACCCAGGTCGCTAATGACATGACATTGAATTCACCATCCTTTTACTTGTTTCACATAACTCGTGTTACCATCATCATCAAAAATCAATCATTTTTTTTTAATTAATCTGTCCAAAATCAAAAAAAAAGTTGAATATATGGCCCAATTGCAAGCAGAAACTGGAAATAAGAAGTTAAGTTAGTTATTAGAAAATAGTATTACCAGTTACATTAAGTTTAGCTAGTTCGTTAAGAAATAGTTCTTCAGAAGAAAGATATCCAAGTATCTTTCTTTTTCTTCTGGTTTATTTTATTGTTTATATCAATAGTTGTCTCCTTATCAATTGTATTAATATCAGTTCCTTTCGTAATGAAATATCTTATAAGTCCATTGCAGTTCTCATTTGAGGCTCTGTCACATGAATGATAGGGTCTACCGAAATAGACAGTGGTTCTTTTCTCTTTTGATTTTGGCTTCTGCTCTATATCCTTCCATCTAGAAAACTCACTGCCGTTATCAAAGGTGATTGATTTAAAGATATCCTTAAAGCTATCACCATAAAACTTATGAAGCTTATTTATCTGCATATAGACCTGCTTTGAAGATTTAGCAGAGATGGGAATCATATAATAGAAGCGTGTCTTTCTTTCAATGAGAGTAAGATATGCACCATTCTGTCCGTCTCTAGGTCCAGTAACTAGATCACCTTCCCAGTGTCCGAATTCTTCTCTATCCTTGATATATTCGGGTCTTTCTGTAATGGAAGTGCCTTTCTGTCTTTTTGGAATGTATGACTTCCAGTTCTTTTTGTCTTTCTTCTGACCATGCGAGGAAGATCAATAGGTTTGATGGATGTTCTTCCTGGTGGACATAGGCTGTAAAATGTTTTTAGTAGACACAATCACCATATTCTTTATAATATCTGGCTGATGAAGCTTTAAATAGTTTATGGTCTCATCAATAGAGGATAATCTATTTGATTTTACTTCCTGTTCGACAAGAGATGAACTCTTTTGATTTTTCAAATTTAGAGTTATTTGGAATCTTATGATTCTTGGATCTCTTTTCAAATGCAGCCATGGCAGAAAGTTCATAATGAACCTTGAGATTGTAGTCTCTAACAGAGATAGTGGCATCCTTGATGATAGAATATATATTAGAGACAGTAGTACCTACAGTAGAAGCTAACTCTTTAATAAATTGAGTCTTACCAGTGTTACGCTTGCCAGAATGGGAAGCATTGAACTGAATCAAAAGAATTGATGATGAATTCATAATGAAAAAATTAAGGTGTTTATTTTTTTGCTTTTTGTGATATATTAATGCTGTTCATAGAAATCTCCGCC
>VOFC01005104.1_pt1 | contig 20071 bp, 33 predicted proteins | sample 5384161 | NCBI WGS metagenome assembly VOFC01 (sample SAMN12384722, study PRJNA508395) | human gut metagenome | isolation source: healthy gut B | host: Homo sapiens
TAATTATTTTATGAAAAAATTTGTGAATTTTCTGCATTTTCTCCGTCAATCGTTCAATATATATCAATTTACCGGAGAATCTTCATGCAGACAATTTTCCTGTTACAGTAGGCGGGCATGGAATGTCCGTATAAACTTTTCATTTTTTATAATTTTTTTTTTTTCATAATTATCTCTTTCTTTTTTCCCATGAATTCGATTATGATTATAAATAGCAGACTGGCGGCTGCAGGCGGATCCCGAAATTTCGATCCTCTGGATGCAGCGGAAAGGAGAATGAACCATGTCAAAAAAGAAATCAGGCCTTCTTATCGCATTTGGCGCGATGCTCGGCGGCGCAGTTGCAGCCGGTATCTCCTACTATCTGAAATTAAAATCCTTCAATGATGAGCTGGATCAGGATTTTCACGAATATGAGGATGAAGACTCCTTCTGAGGAAAAAGAAGAAAAAGACGGAAAATGCTCCGGAAAGAACTTATATTACGATCAATTCCGGAAAAGACGCAGAGACCGCCGATGATTCCGTAAAAAAAAAAAGAAGATTCCGATAAGCAGAATGTTCAGCAGCAGAGGGAACCTGCGAAACAGCAGCAGACAGCAGCTCTGCGGCAAAGGGAAATCGTGCAGCAATGAAAAACATCCTCCGTTGTAGTTGAGGACGATACGGAGGAAGGAAAAACCGAATGATACAAAGTCTTCTCCGCTCCATGGAGCTATTGGAAGTTCTAAAAGAAAAAACCGCAATTCTCAATCGCGGAACTGGCAGAAGCAATGGAGCCCCAAGTACGGTACACCGGATCCTTCAGACATTCTGTGAGAAAAATATGTGATCCGCGATGACAGATCCCACACCTACCGTCTCGGTCCCGCGTTGATCCCGTTAGGAAAAGCCGCAGCCCGAGGGATTCGTCTTCAGGATGCTGCCCACAGTATTCTGACGCAGCTTGCAGAAACAGACAAAAGAGGATGCCTATCTCGTGATCCCGGTGGGGAAATAAGGGACTTGTGATCGAGAAAGTCGATGGTCCGAGCCACTTAAAGGTCGTCGAGGAATTCGGCTACGAGATGTATATCCACTGCGGAGCGATCCGTAAGGTACTCTTGCATGGCAGACTCCGACTTTTATCGACGAATTTTCCAAACCATCATTCATCCACGACCAGGCTTTCCCGCATGTCCGCCCGGATGATCTGCGCGAGGGAATTAAAAAGATCCGCCAGGACGGCTACGCCATTACCCGCGGAGAATATGTCAACGATGCTGTCGTCGGATCGGTGCCCGGTCTTCAACTCTGAGGGCGAGCTTGCAGGTTCCATCGGGCATTATTGCCCCGGAGATCCGGATCGACTCTCCGGAACTTCTTGAGACCCAGAAAGATCTTGTCCAGTTTTATGCATCTGCCCTCTCCTCCGACCTCGGCTATGAGAAGCATGATGTATTTCAATAGTCGCTTTTCAATCCTTGGGATACGCATTTTCAAATCCCTTTGTGCATATATCCCTGTTTTTTATCTTTTCCTAATATGATTTTTTCTTAAGTCCAAAGCTTCGCTTTAAAAGTTCTATCCAATCCGCTTTATTTTTCCGATCTCCTTTTCGGATTTTCTCCGTAAGTCCCGCATATCCGAGAACGATCGGGATCTCCTTCGCCTGCGCTTTTCTTCCATATAGAACCCGGAAAGACCGTAGACGCGGACCTTTTTTTCTTCTGCTTTTTCTAAAAAGCGCCTGTTCCGCTTCACCTTTCTTCCTGTCTTTCAAAAGCACATGAAGTCCTGCGAATTCCCCTGTGATCTCAAACCGTTTTTCCAACGGTTTTAGTTCACCCAACAGCACATCATGCTTTCCCTTGTAGATCTCGCGCATCCTGTTCAGATGGCGCTCGAAATATCCCCGGAAATAAAATTCGCCAGGATCCTCTGATCGACTCTGGATACCGTCGAGGAATAAAAATCTTCCTTTCTCCAGATACACCGAAAGCAGCGATTCCGGAAGCACCATATATCCCACACGGATTGCCGGAGCAATGGCCTTCGAGAATGTACCCATGTAAATGACACATCCGTTCTGGTCCATCCCCTGAAGTGCCGGGATCGGTTTTCCTTATAACGGAATTCACTGTCATAGTCATCCTCGATCAGATACCTTCCAAGCTCCCCCGCCCAGGATAAGAGCTCCTGTCTTCTTTCACCGGCATTACGGTTCCCTGTCGGAAACTGGTGCGATGGCATCACATAGGCTGCCTGTACATCCTGTCCATTAAGTTCCTTCACGCAGAATCCATTTTGTCGATTCCAACCGGCAGGACCTTATGACCCACGCCGGATAATACCCGGTACGCCTGTCGGTAAGTTGGATTCTCCATTGCAATCACTGCATCTTTTCCGATCAGTTGGGAGAACAGCATCAGGAGATATTCATTTCCCGGCTCCGATGATGATCTGGGACGCATCACAATTCACACCGCGTGCCGCATGAAGATATTCCCGATGTACGCCCCGTTCAGGCGCACCTCGAAGCCGGGGTACATGCGCTGGAACTTCTTCGCAGGCACTTCCATGAAGTCCTCCTGCTCAATGTACAGCTCTTTGCCGAACGTGACTGTGTGGCTGCCCATTTCGGGGTGCTTCGGGTGATTTTCGACCGTCAGCGTGAGCGTCTTGTCGGCATCCCAGTTCGTCAGCACCACCTTGAGCGGGTGCAGCACCGCCATCACACGCGCAGCCTTTTCGCCCAAATCGTCGCGGATGCAGGCATCCAGCAGCGCGGTATCCACGGTGGAATCCGCCTTGCTCAAGCCGATGCGGCTGACGAAATCGCGAATCGCAGCGGCAGTGCAGCCGCGGCGGCGCAGACCCGACAGCGTGGGCATACGCGGGTCATCCCAGCCTTTGACGTAGCCGCCCATGACCAGCGCGCGCAGCTTGCGTTTGCTCATCACGGTGCGGGTCATGTTCAGGCGGGCGAACTCAATCTGGCGAGGACGTGCCGGCAGCATGGACTGGCTGTGCTCCACCACCCAGTCATACAGCGGGCGATGAATTTCGTATTCCAGTGAGCAGAGGGAGTGGCTGATGCCTTCCAGCGCATCGCCAATCATCAAGAACCGGATCCGTTTTGTCGGCGTATCCGATGACTATCTCGTCTATGACGATACACCGGACGCAAGACTTCGGACTCTACTATTACGAGATGGGCGCTGCTCCGAGAAAGCCTACGATCGTCTATGACCGCCATCAGGCTTCCGTCACGAGGATCAAAATGAGCGAGATCCCGGATGACATCTACCACTCCGCGAGAATGTTCCACACGAGCGGAATTTCGTTAGCGCTCTGCCAGAACATGCAGAATGTCGCTGTGGAGCTGATCCGCCGATTCAAATCCGCCGGAGCAACGATCTCCTTCGATGTCAACTACCGCGCGAACTTCTGGAGTGAGGAGGAAGCAAGAAAGACGATCGAGGAGATCCTTCCGCTCGTCGATGTCCTCTTTGTCTCTGAGGAGACAAGCCGCCGGATGTTCAAGAAGACCGGTGACCTGAAGGAGATCATGAAGAGCTATGCCACTGATTATGGCGTAAAGATCGTTGCCACCACCCAGCGCACGGTCATCAGCCCAAGAAAACACAACTTCACCTCTTCATCGTCTACGATGCCGCTCCGATAAATTTTACACGGAAACGCCGTACAACGATATCGATGTGATCGACCGGATCGGTTCGGTGATGCCTACGTCGCCGGTGTTCTCTTCGGTCTCTTAAAATATGGAGACCGGAAAAGGCCATGCAGTTCGGAAATGCCACATCGAGCGTCAAGAACACGGTACCTGGCGATCTTCCGTCCTCCGATTTCAAAGAAATCGACCGGATCATCCGCGAACATCATTCCACAGGACCTGTCAGTGAGATGAACCGTGATAACTTTATCTGCAGTTCTTTCTGTACTTTGGATATGACAGCCGTTGGGTTAGGGGTCAAAAGCTGGGACCCTAAAGGTATTTAATAAATACCAGTCTGCTTTATAATAATTCAGGAGGAGAAAAGACTTGACTTTCAGGCAGAAAAAGCCCGTTTGCATTTTTCTCAGATTGGCTAATCCACTTCTACAATCGAATATTTTGATTTGATCAATGTTCCTTTCAATCACAGCCCCATTTCATCTTATACTTCCTTGAATGACAATAATAATGTTGCATTTGTCAACTGATTGTTTTATAATATCCATTCGTGAGGTGATACTATGAATAGATCAGAACAAATCAAAGTGCTATGTGTTCGAAAGAATATAAGCATTGCGGCTTTAGCCCGAATGATAAATGAAAGTTCGCAGAATCTAAATGCGAAGCTCAAGCGAAATACTGTTACTGATGAGGAAATAGAATTGATATGCGCAGCGCTTGGCGTACAGTATCGTAGTCTTTTTTGAAATGGAAAATGGCGAAAGGATAGAATGACATGACGAATCATATTCTATGATCGCTGCTAATAGCAGCAATTTATCAACGCCTCTGATAAAAGTGTCAATTTGGTGGTCACTTCACCACCATACCCTATGGTCGAAATGTGGGATAAGATGTTCTCCGAGCAGAACCCAGAAATCGGTGTAGATTTAGCCAACGGAGACGGAATGGCTGCTTTTAACAAAATGCATGATTTGTTAAACGCGGTTTGAAAGAATGCAACAGAGTACTGACGATAACGGATTTGTTTGCATTAACATTGGAGATGCAACAAGAACAATAAATGGAGAATTTCAGTTATACTCAAATCACACTAAGATTATCAATCATTTTCTATCGATGGGGTATAGCGTTCTTCCTGATGTGCATTGGCGGAAACAATCAAATGCCCCCAACAAGTTTATGGGATCAGGAATGTACCCAGCCGGAGCCTATGTAACATATGAACATGAATATGTCTTGATCTTTAGAAAAGGCGGGAAACGTGTATTTAAGGGAACCGGGAAAGATTTACGACAGAAAAAGTGCGTTTTTTGGGAAGAGAGAAATGTATGGTTCTCAGATTTATGGGAGATCAAGGGAACCTCTCAGTTTATGGCAAAGACAAAGGCGTCTCGAGATCGCAACGCATCATTCCCGTTTGAAATACCTTACCGTCTAATCAATATGTATTCAGCAGAAGGAGATACTGTCCTTGATCCATTCGCAGGATTGGGAACAACAAATGTCGCATGCATGATTTCAAACCGAAATAGCATCGGTGTAGATATTGATCCTGAAATTGTAAACCTTGCAATCGAGAACATGGGGATCACTACTGAAGCTGCTAATACGATTATTGACAATCGAATACAGCGTCATTTGGAGTTCATTGCCGCTTTTGCCGGATGACAAAAAAGCCAAATGCTACGAAAATGGTCCACATGGCTTTAATGTGAAAACCAGACAGGAAACAGCGATTGAAATTGAACAGCTGAAAAGTATTAAAAGAACAGAGTCCGGCTATGAATGCCATTACGAAAAATACAAACCAATACAGCGGTCAGAGCAAATGAGTTTAGCATTAAAGAAAAGCAGTGAGTAACGGAGACGATACCCACTGCTTTAACTATGTTTATACTCGTTTAGGAAGTTGTGATAAAAGCTTAGCTTCATCTTTAATCTGTCTTTCGATGCGTTCCTGAGACAGCCCCGTTTACTGGTTCAATAATAAACACTTTCCCACCAAAATCACGGTGGAAAGTTTTTATGCCTCTTCGGAGTTTTTTGCACCGTCCATATAGATGGACATATATTGATAATGCAAACGGAAAGGCTCATCAATTTCTTCACAGGATTTGACATTGTTATAATAACAGTCAATCCTCTACTTCGATTTTCAGACCAGCCTTTGTTTTGGTGTAATAAATCATCTTCACATCAATTGTCTCAGAAAAGACGCCCCCATGGTTTTGTAGGTGTCAGGTTTAACAGAATACGGAATTGATCCTACAAAACCGTCAATTCCTTTCGCTTCCTCATCAGAATTAGCCAGTCTGTAAGAAGCTCCTTTGAGTTCAGCCAATGAGGCAAGAATCGCTTTTTGGAAGTAAAGGCCATTAAAGGTTTTGTTGATGATAAGATCCTCGACCCAGCGCTCTACCATGTCACGGTCAATCAGCTTAATTGCTTCACGGAGGTTCTCAATTTGTGCGTAGATCTTATCGGTAGCCTCCTCAAAAGCAAAAAGGATACTGCTTAAGATAAAACTCCTTCCAGTATTCGATGGATATTCTTTTGGCACAGTTCATAAATTCAGGAAATAGTTCCGACATCTGACCAACGACACGAGGACGGGTTCCTGCGCATTTTGATTGGCCCAGTTAATTAGCTGGGAAGTGTACTTGGGAAACACATATTTATCACTTTGATTATAAGCCTCAATACGTTCATATTTTTATGTGTAATTCATTTACATTCTCCAATTTTATGCCTCTGAATCATCAATTAACAATAGTAACAGTAAATCCGTGAGCGGTTTTACAATCTTCTGTCCGCATCTCCCAGTAAAACAAAACATTTTAGCTAAGTCCACGTTCTGTTCTAAACAATTATATTCATTGACTATCCAGTAAAAAAAAGCAGATATTTCCATACCTGCTTTTTACTAATTTTCGAAATTCAGAAAGAACTATATAACGGCACTTTTTTCATGCTCTTATTTACAGATCCAGATCAATAAACTCCAGATCATCGTCTTCCCTTCTCCGTTTCGCGGCCGGAGTTGGGCCTTCGAGCTGCTTTCGCAGCTTCCATTGCCAGATTCTTTGAAAGATCCTTTTCCATATCCTCCACGTTCTGTTTCATCGGTCTTGCCGGTCGCTCCGGGACGTCCGTTCTCTCGGAAACAGGTTCTGTTTTCAACGGTTCCTGTCTTCCTGCGGCAGCCGGTCTTCTGAGGCAGCTTCTCATCACTGAAAACCTCTTCCCGCTGGGCAGTTGTTCCGGACATCAGTCTTCTCCGGCGCTTTCCCTGTCTTTCCGGACTTCTGTACCCTTTTTCAGCTCAGATTTGCTGTTTTTCCGTCCGGACTCATAATCATCATAATCGTCGTAACCGCCCCGTACCGGATTCTCCGGCGTCTTCGGTTTTCTAAGTAGAAGAACGATGATAATGATCACCAGAACAATGCTGAGACCAAAGAGTCCGATCACAAAGAATCCACGGATCTCATAGTCCTTTAACAGACTGTTGTAATCCTCAGCAACCTTTAAGTATTTGCTGCGGGCATCCGCTGCGTCCGGATCCTGGAAGTAACGCTGAAGTGTCATCTCTTTCTGATCGTAGCGGTAGAATCCCTCCTCACCGTTCTCATTGCGGCCGTAAACGACACAATACTCCGGTGCGGAATCTCCGCTGTCTTTCCAGATCCAGCCGTGGACTGTGTGATCTCCGATATCGCTCGTACACTCAGCAAAGCCATCCGGAAGTTTGTTTCCTCCGGGATGCACTCCGGCGGAAGAACTACAACCGTCTTTTCTGCCATCTTCACGACAACATAGGCAGATAAGGTTCCTGTCTCACTGTTGTAAACAAAGAAATCTCCGTTGCCGGAATCATCAGTCATGTAAAGTAACGTAATTCCGGAGTCATCTGTGGCTGCCTTTACTGTTTTTCCCTCATACTCGATCTCCGTCGCTGTAAATCCTGACGGAAGCTCAGAATCATCAAAGGTATCCGCAACAGTCCAGCTGCCGTCCTCACCGATGACTCCTGCGTTTGTCTCTGCGGAATCAGCACCTGTCTCCCCATCGGAAGCGGCCGCGTCATCAGACTTTGTGACAACGATGGTGTAGGTCTTTGTGGTCACACCATCCTCTGCCGTCACGGTACAGGTGATCGTGTTCTCTCCATCCTGAAGCTCATCGTTTCCGCTGACAGCAACCTCGCGCCGCCATCTCTTTGCCGGTGCACTGACCGTAACAGAGGTCACATCACTGGAAACAGCCGCTGTATACTCTGTTACATCTGCGGAGAAGGCCGGTTTTAAGGTACCCGGTGAGATCGTGAGAGACGCTAAGGGATGCGTCTTTAGAGGAAGTGTCCGCAGCATTAACTTTCACAGAAGAGCTTCCAACATGATCCAGCGTGACAGCCTTGGAATCTGCATCATAAACCTCCTGGGATGTCACCGTGATGGAGGAAGTTCCCGCCTTTAAGGCATTAAACTTTAATGTGAAGCTGAAAGTCTTCTGGTCTGCAGCTTCCGCGGAACCGATAACGCGAACCGATCCGGCACCACCGTTTGAGTTCGTTCCACTGACGAACTCAAGAGCATCCGCGTCATACTGAAGCATCACATCTGAGGAACCAAGAGCTGCGTCCGCGGCGATCTTCATTGTCACGGATACCTGATCTCCTACGGATGCGGTCGGGTCGGAAAACGAGAGTTTCCGGAGCCCGCGAAAGAGACCAGACATCCTGCCGGCAGCAGCATGACCATCAGCGCGAACGCCAAAAGTCCCGCCGCCAGTTTTTTCATGTATTTATTCATATTTCTTTTTATCTCCTATTCCAGCCTTTTTCCAGACAAACCTGATTTCCTGCCCGCAAACAATGGTTCTGTCCGTCCTGTCAGAATAAGCTCCATATCATCTTGCATATCCAGAAACGTAACTGTTCAATCCTTCACCGCCGCGCAAAACCTGGACGTTCCGGATCGATCTTTACCTGTCACAAGCTTTCCAGACCCCGAAGCACCTCTCCGGATAAGAGTTCTGTGATCCGGAACCTGCACCTCCGGGACCGGTAGCCTGTACTGAAACGTGCTTCCGCTGTTCGATGTACCTGATCGAACCGCCAGGTCCCACGGTCGATCCGACTGCCCGTCGATCCGCAGAACCTCCCGTTGACGGTGAGACTACCGTGGTACTTCCATTCCGTTTCGCTTTTTCGCAATGGAAACCTGGTAGGTTCTACTATCACCGTTTTCGCTTTCACTACGATCTTAACGATTGTCGTTCCGCTGCCGAGACCTGATCGTACCGGCTCCGCTGACAGTTGCCTTGGAGTCGATCGCCGTCGCGCGGATATTGACGGAAGAAACGGAAGAATCAACAACAAGATCATATTTCTCCGTATCCTTTGCTGAAGGTCGGTGTCAGGGAATATCCCTCGATCGTGATTCCTGACAGTTTGTTGTTCGGGCTTCCTGTCACAGTCGGCTTCGCGCATGCAACCTCCGGCATGTTATTGAACACCGGGATCTTAAATACGAGCGCCTGTTTCTTCATCGCATCCGTATATGCTTTTGCGAGCTTCGCGCCCTCTCCGCCGCGCCCTCCACGTTGGTCATATACTGGTGCTTGTACAGATTGCTGCCCTGCATTAAACTTTTTTAAATAGAAAGTATCCTGTCCGTTTTTCAGGAAATTTCTCCGTAGTAGGTCGCGCCGCCGATGATGGATTTCTCAATGGAATTCCACGGTCTTCCGTAGCTTCCCGACTGGGATGCATACCAGAGTCCTCTTGTAATTGCAGACATGGATCCCGACGCAAAAGCGCCGACATTAAAAAGTTATAGAAGCCCTTCATAGCTGGCGGTCTTTCCGGAAATACTTCCTCGATTTTCCAGTCCCCCTGTTCCTGAAGGATCATCGCGCCGAGAACATACGGATTGACACCTGGTCTGGGACGCTGCCTTCATGATGATATCCACATAAGTCTGCCCGGTCGGTACCGGTGACGTTGGATGCTCCGGTGTTATCGTCAGTGATCGCGGACGTCCATTCCCGGACCATACTCCACCCTCAGGAAGTGCCGTTGTATACATTTTTCTCTGGCTGATCATTGGAGCTCACTGCGGATCCCGGTCCCTCGAGGCTCACACCCTGACTTCCGTTTCGGAACTACCGGTGACGTTTCCCGAAGGACTTCCATTCGATGTACCAGAATTCATTCCCGGTCCGTAGTTTTCACCCTGTTGGAGGTTGCCGGATGTTTCTGTGCCCGTGTTATGATTCACGGTTCCTGTGTTTCCAGCTCCCGATGTCTCCTGAACACTCTGGGCCGACGTCGTCTCATCCGGTGTCTTTTCAGAAATGTTCCCCGTGATCAGGCTTGTCAAGTCCCTCTCTCGTCTGGGCGTTACTGTCATAAGCGTGATGCAGGAACTGGAACACATAGGTATCATTTAAAAATTACGCGGATCCATATAATAGGCAACGATATCCTTTGATGCAGCCACCCAGGATGCACCATCAAAACCGGTCCAGTTACCTGAATTCCAGTCATAGGCACCGTAATCCGTGGACTTCCAGGATGAAATGCTGGCCTTAGATACCAGATTTGTTCCAACCGCTCCTTCGGCTTCCATCACATCACCCAGTTAAGTCCGGTCTTCTGTGCCTGAAAGACCCAGGTCGGATGTTCCGTGTGGAGTGTGCGCAGGGATGCCTTATAGCTTTCCGGAAATCCCTGACTGCTCAGATAGCTCTCAAAATTAGAATCGTAGCTGTAGGATACCGGGAATTTAATAAAATCTGAACGGACATAACCTTCCTGTGTCCCGGAACCGGAAGAAAATTTGATCTTATACCAGGTCTTTCCATCTGATCCCGCAGTCTCGAGACAACCGTAACCGCTGCGCCATATGCAAAGTTTTCACGCGGTACTTCTTCCAGAACATCGTAGAACTTGTCTTCTGCGTGCTGTTCTTTCAGCTGAGAGGTCAGGTTGGAAAGCATTCCGCCCGGTACCTGGTACAGCAGTGTCTTGATGTTTACGCCCATGTTCTTCGGATTGAGCAGTCCGCTCTCCAGTGCATCGTCACGGATCGGTCTGAAGTAATCAGCAATCTCTGCCAGAAGCTTCTGATCCAGGCCGGTATCGTACGGTGTGCCTTTGAAGGTCTCTACCATAACTTCGGTTGCCGGCTGAGAAGTTCCCAGTGCGAACGGTGACATTGCAGTATCGATGACATCGATACCGGCTTCTACGGCTTTGAGGTAAGTCATGGAAGCAACACCGGATGTATAATGAGTATGCAGCTGAATCGGGATCTTAACGGTCTCTTTCAGTGCAGTAACCAGCTCGGTTGCTTTGTACGGAAGGAGAAGTCCTGCCATATCTTTGATACAGATGGAATCTGCACCCATGTTCTCAACGTCTTTTGCCATCTTTGTCCAGTAATCCAGGGTATAAGCATCACCCAGGGTGTAAGACAGTGCTACCTGTGCATGTCCTTTTTCCTTGTTTGCTGCTTTTACAGCTGTCTGAAGATTACGAAGGTCATTCAGACAGTCGAAGATACGAATGATATCAATACCGTTAGCTATGGATTTCTGTACAAAGTACTCAACTACATCATCACCATACGGACGATATCCCAGAATGTTCTGTCCACGGAACAGCATCTGCAGTTTTGTGTTTTTGAAACCGTCACGAAGTTTACGAAGTCTTTCCCACGGATCCTCTTTCAGGAAACGCAGGGAGGCGTCGAAGGTAGCCCCGCCCCAGCACTCCACGGAATAATACCCCACCTGATCCAGCTTATCCACAATGGGCAGCATCTGCTCCGTGGACATACGTGTAGCAATCAGAGACTGATGTGCGTCACGCAGAATTGTTTCTGTAATACCAACTGGTTTTTTTGCATTATTCTGCTTTTTTGCAATATCTGCCATGATCTATATCCTCCTAAGTTAATAACGTTTTATACACCGAAAATTGCCATGAATGTTCCGGCTGCTAGTGCAGTACCGATAACACCGGCAACGTTCGGGCCCATTGCGTGCATCAGCAGGAAGTTCGTCGGATCTGCCTCTGCACCCACTTTCTGGGATACACGGGCTGCCATAGGTACTGCAGATACACCTGCGGAACCGATCAGCGGGTTGATCTTGCCGCCTGTCAGCTTGCACATCAGTTTACCGAACAGAACACCGCCCGCGGTACCAAATGCAAATGCGATCAGACCAAGTGCTACGATTTTCAGAGTATCCAGGTTCAGGAATGCTTCTGCACTCGTAGATGCACCTACGGAAGTACCGAGCAGGATAACTACGATGTACATCAATGCGTTGGATGCGGTATCGGTCAGCTGGCGAACCACACCGCTCTCGCGGAACAGGTTACCAAACATCAGCATACCAACCAGCGGAGCTGTGGTAGGCAGGATCAGGCAGACAACGATTGTAACAACGATCGGGAACAGGATACTCTCCAGCTTTGTAACCGGGCGAAGCTGATCCATCTTGATCTTCCGCTCTTTCTCTGTTGTGCAGAGCTTCATGATAGGCGGCTGGATGATCGGCACCAGGGACATATAAGAATATGCTGCCACTGCGATCGGTCCCATCAGTGCGGACTGTCCCAGCTTTCCTGCAAGGAAGATCGAAGTCGGGCCGTCAGCACCACCGATGATGGAGATTGCTGCTGCTGCTTTTCCGTTGAATCCCATCAGGATTGCCAGGAAGTAAGCTACATAGATACCAAGCTGTGCTGCTGCACCAAGCAGGAAACTGATCGGATTTTGCAATCAGCGGACCAAAGTCTGTCATGGCACCAACACCCATGAAAATAAGTGATGGAAGAATACTCCACTCATCAAGTAAATAGAAATAATGTAAAAGTCCACCTACACCGTTTGATGTCTCTTCCGGTGATGCCATGATATCCGGGTAAATATTAACCAGAAGCATACCGAATGCGATCGGAACCAGAAGCAGCGGTTCAAAACCTTTTGCGATTGCCAGGAAAAGGAATACACAGGCAACTGCGATCATCAGGTAGTTTCCCCAGGTCAGGTTAAAAAACGCCGTTTGATGGAGCAGGTTGGACAACGTATCGATTACGTATGACATAATTCAACCTCCAATATCTTAGTTCATGGTTGCCAGAACATCACCATTTTCAACTGCTGCACCAACTGCAACGTCAACGCTTGCTACAGTGCCGTCTTCGGGAGCTACAACAGGGATTTCCATCTTCATAGCTTCCAGAATGATAATGTTGTCACCCTCGTAAACGGTGTTCATTCTTGCGATTATAGTGTGTTCATTCCGGCACCTTTTGTAACGACTGTGTCTGCTGGAAACGATCTGCTGACCTAAATCCCATCAGGACAACATCTGCTTTTTGCTTTTTCAAACGAGCATTCGGTTGAGATCGTAACTTTCTCCGTCTTTTTTTTCCACATCCTGGGAAACGATGGATGAATAAGCATCATCCATCTTTGAACTTTTCCAGGACTGCTGGTCGCCGTGGACTGCATCATCGCCAAGATATTTCGATTTCTTCATCAGGATCGATTGTTTCAGTGTGTCTGCGGACTTGCAGTTGGCAGCCTCATCCCTGTCACGGTATCTGCTGCAAATGCACATACGGACAAAGTGTCAGAGCCAGTACAGACCATCGCCAATAAATTTTTAATTCTCTGTTTCATATTTAGCCACCTCATATTAGATCGTTCCGTGCTTTTTCGACGGGCGGTCCTCTCTTTTTGTGAATAGCATCTCAAATGCACCGATTACATACTTTCTGGTGTCTTCTGCGGAAGCCTCGATGGTATCAACATATCCTCTTTTGCTGCCGGACTGTACGCTTGCCTGCATCTCTTGCATTATTGTGCTGTCTTCTCATTGATCGTAGGGCTGCCGCATTGTCAGCCTTCGCGATCTCGTCAGCATACATGATCTTCACAGCCGGTGCTGCTTCCATAACTCCGATCTTCGCGTTCTTCCATGCGTATATGTCAGAACCGATGGACTGCCTTGCTGTTCATGGTAAGACCTGCTGTTCCGTTTGCCTTGCCGACAACGACAGTTACCTTCGGAACGGTAGCATCTGCAAATGCATGTGTCATCTCTGCAACTGCGGTTGCGATGCATCTCTCAGAATGTTTGTCTGCCTTGAAACCGGTTACATTGGTCAGAGTCAGTACCGGGATATTGAAAGCGTCACAGAATTTTACGAATCTGGCCGCTTTTTCTTGCTCCTCTTGCAGTCAGGACTGCTTCAAACTCTTCTGTTTTTCACCGTCTGCACCGTAAACTTCCGTACGGTTTGCTACAGCTCCGACGGTTGTTCCGTTCAGTTTCAGGAAACCGGTTACCATCTCTTTTGCATAGTCCGCTTTTGTCTCAACAAAATCCTGGTCATCTGCGATGTTGGAAAGAAGGATCGCCGTATCGCCTGCTGCATTTGCAAGATCTGCACATACACGGTTCAGATCATCGCTGCAGTCATCCACTGCATCTTCTTCGTTGTTTGCCGGAAGGATGCGTTACCAGTTTGCGGATACCTGAGAGAACTTCGTCTTCGCTGCCAGTAAAGTCAACCAGTCCTGCGTCCTCACTCTGGAATTTTGCGGATGCGGTATTGCATTGGAAACTTCGTTTCCTTCCAGTGCGTTCGGAGCATTTACAAATAATTTTGCGTTTTTGCTCTCCATGAATGTAAAATCTGTCAGAGCCGGATAAGTGCCATTCCCGCCGCCGCAGTTACCAAACACAGCCTGGATCTGTGGGATCACACCGGATGTCAACAAGCCCGATAATGGGAGCACCCATTTTCATAGCCATATGATAGAGCTTCTCGATCTTCTTTGCGTGCATTTCGCCGATGGATCCGCCCATTACGGATGCATCCTGGCTGTACACATAGACGAGAGCGCCATTGATTGTACCATAACCGGTAACAACACCATCTGCAGGAGTTTCCTGAGACTGCATGTTGTAATCAGTGCTTCTGGCAGTAATATAAGCACCAACCTCAACAAAGCTGTTGTCATCAAGCAAATCATGAATTCTGTTGATTGCCGACGTTTTTGTCATTTTGCTGTCCTCCATTTTTCCTTAAATTGACGAAAATCAAATTTCTGCCTATTCTAATGATAAACGGATTTGACGTAAAATTCAAGGAGTTTTTCCCCGGCTTAGCAACATTTTTATGCTTTTTCGTCAGAAAAAATTAAGAAACTTTTTTCTAATGCCTGTCTCGTGATGCAGTTAATTTTTTAAACCAGCCGCTTCCAGGTGGCGTTTCATCTCTGTAAAGCCACGGCCGCGGACTTCTCCGACCTGATGGACTACCATGAATGCTTCACCGATCGATATCCATGACGATGCGGTTCAATTTCTGGAGCTCCCGTCCGGAAACAACGGTAACAACAGCCATGGACGGCTTTCTCAGATGTCCGCCCTCCACCTGAAACAAGGTCGTCCCACGGTCAAGCTGTTCCTGAACCGCAAGGTTGATCTCCTCGTATTTCTCGCTGATGATCTTCGCCTGAACCTGCTTTTTCCCCATCACGAGCATCTTGTCCAGGATCACTGGTGTAGATCATGACCATGATGATCCGTAGAGGATCTTCTCCCGGTCACGGAAAAGAAGCTGGGATAAGAAGATCGTCACATCGAACGCATACATGGACACGGATACCGGGATCTTAAATCGTTTTGCAGGACAAGCGGCGGAATGTCCATGCCACCGGTGGACGCGCCGGAACGGATCACGATCCCCAACGAAAATCCGATCATCACTCCTGCAAAGATCGCGCAGAGCATCGGGTCTTTTTGTGAATAAAAATCCCCCACGAGCACGCTTAAACGGTTCAGGATAAATGGATAATAAAAGTCGCGATCAGTGTAGTCGCCGCGAACTTCTTTCCGAGTTCCAGCCATCCGAGTCCGAACATGGCGATATTGAAGGCGCCACGAAGCCGGAGAGCGGGATCGAAGAAATGCTGTGCAAAAAGGCCCAGTCCCGTGGTTCCCCGCTGCGATCATATCTAACGGAGGATGAAGAGGACAACTCCCGCGGCGTAGACCGTGAGGCCCAACAGGATGATCGCGGTCTGAAGGATAGCAAATGCTACCCTAGTTTTGTTTTGCTGATGTTTCCATTTTTTGTTTTACCTTTTCTTTTAGATTTCCATATTTTATTCTGTCCACTACCTGTTTTTACCATGAAAAGTGTGAAAAAAGGACGCCCTAAGTCCGTCCTTATCATTGGTCATCGGGATCTTTACGACCATATTCGGATGGATGGCTTGCGATCTCACGTCCCTCTGCGATCATTCCCTCCTGCGTCTGTTGTCGTTGCCTTTACCTCACCGCTGATCGGTCCGTCTACGATAGAAGCGATTTCTTTAAAAAAGTCTCAACATAATCTTTTTCTTCCCTCTTTTTGCGATCAGGGACGGATTGGTGGTTACGCCACAGATAATTCCCATATCATTTGCCTTGCGGATTTCCTCTACATTTGCGGTATCAACAAAAAATTTCATTGGTTCCCCTCCTGTATTTCAAATAATCGTAACTGCTGGTATTTTCACAGCTACAAATCGTCATATAAGTCCATTTTAACATGAGGATATGTTTTGTCAATGCATTTCGACGTTTTTCCCGGATTCCGCCCATTCCTGAATGCGTGTTCGCGAAAAGATGCAGATCACAGCAGGCGAGCGCGTTCGGTGTGGAAATTCACCATGACACATTCTTTTTATCCAGCATACGGTATAAATTCAAAACAATCCTCTTCATACACCCCGTCGATCTCGAATCCCCATCCTTTATCCGACTTTTCACTGCCAGACGGCATCTGCAGTGTCCATCGGAGAGCTCCATGTCCACAAAGTTTTCCAGATCTGTCGCCCGGACATAATACTTTGTTCCCGCTGGAAGCCTCCTCTTTTTTCACTGCCGCCTGCTTCCAGCATCGTCACCGGAAGCTCCCTCGTGGATACCAGAGCGCGTCTCTTCCTCCTTTGAGTCGCAGACATTGACTTTTATACACCTCGTTCTCTGCCACCGGCATCCCGCTCTCACCCACATGGAATTTCCGGTAAGCGTCATATGTTCCCAGAGCGTCCACCCTGCGGGTAAGGTAAAATCCATCCGGATCATTTAAGAGGGCACCATGAGGGCTGTCATTCGATGTACCAACATGACGGATCTCTTCTCCCTTCAGGTCAAAGACTTCCATGGTCCTCCAGTCATTCTCGCTCTGGATCTCCGTGTAGAGATATGGGTGCCCGTCATCTGTCATGACGATCCAGCCGTACTGGGGCTGTCCATAGAGTTCCATCGTGAATTCTTTCTTCTTTCCACCCTGTTCCCTGCTCGATCGTAATATTTCTTGTGCCATACCCGTCCGCAGCATCATCAAAATGATAGCTCACCGACGTATCGTTTTCCCCTTCTCATACGTCACAGTCTCCCAGGGACTGGTCTTTTTTCGCCCAGCCTTCTTGAATTTTTTTCCCTATATAGTCTGTACGGAACATCGTTTCATTTCCGGCGAACGGAACCTCCACTTCAACAGCTCCTGCCGCATATGAGGCGATAACATACTGGTCAAAATGAATGCGCACACCTGTTTTTTGTGATGCACCATTCCAGCAGCCCATATCCATCTGTCCCCTGCAAACAGGCTGTCCACGGTTGTTTCATAAGCTTCGAATAATCCTTTCTCCTCCTTCTGGTCAGAAAGCTCCTCCTTCACATATTTCCGGAATCCCGGAAGATCTTTTACTACATCGCAAAGTTCCAGCTCTTTTCCCTGTCTGCGTATCGAAATTGTGGTATTCCGTCACAGAGCTTGGATGCGCGCCTCCCAGATCATAATATTTCAGCCAGTACATACTGACGACCGTATGGTCGAAGCGGACCGGATTAAATTCATAATTGCAGACATATGACTGCTTCATTTCCGGGTAATTGTTCCGCATATCCTCAGGCATCTTCTTTATTCTTTTTTATAGGAGGCACTACTCATATCCGTCCCCCTTTAGATTCTGGCTGACCAGGTTTTATTCATCCGCGGTAAATGCCCGATATTCTTCCACCGCACTTTTTCACGTTCCGTTGTCCAGTCTCATCAGAAGTCGTCTCCGCCGCTGTATCCATCACTGTATATTTTTCTGGCAGCTGGTCATGACCACTGCGATCAGAAGATATAATCCATACTTTCTCATACTTTCCTTCCTTTATCAATTTTTATAATTCGATTTTATTTACTGCATACATGGCAACGTTTGCTTCCCTTTGCAGCCGAAATCTTCCTGTATCAGGATTATTCCGTTTTTTATAGCCTTACCTTACCGCACATCCCTGGGAATCATTCATTTTTTTCCCTTTACGAATTCTTAAAACAAAGCGGAAGTAGAACGTACAGTGGATCTCCCCTTTTCGCAAAAAATCTCAGCATATTCAGGCATAAAAATACCGGAAACAGGCAGCTCCCATTTCCGGCATTTTCATTATATTCTCATATATCCATTTTATCCTCGCGCCGCGCCTCTACAACATCCAATCTTTCAAAACATCGTGATCCCGCAGAAGTTTTCCAATGATCGTCTTATCGATCTTTCTTGAGCAGCGGCTTTTCAACATTTCAAACGGCATCGGAAGCATCATAGACACTGCCCCAGACTTCCGGAACACCTCTGTCCACATGGCAGGAGACCGTATACAGCTTCCATAGCGGTACGGACAGAATACTCTGTAGTGAAGATCGTATCTCTCGGAGTCTCCGCAAACTGTCCAAGGAAAGCGGCAGTTTACAGAACCGTCCGGGGAATCACATCCGGGCGGTCTCCGGCAGACTTCTTGGCATGAAGAATGCGGTGATATATGGCATCATCGTCGGTGTACAGTTGCATGATTTCTTCTGCCAGCTCGTCGATCTCATCTACCGGAACCCCAGATGATACAGCCACTCTGCGGTGATTTCCTTACCGGTACACTCCTTCATCGGCTTCTTGACATAATCTCCCGGCACATCTGTGAATAAACCGTACACCCACACGCAGATCTCCTCTTTTTTCTGGTTTTTAAACTGTCCCTGACGGTTGATCGTCCAGCTTAAGAGCCAGCTGGAATCCCGGCAGCTCACGATGCCTCCGGTGACGACTTTTCCGGTTCTTGGGATCTCGCTTGCAGATCTTCTTGATCTGAAATGATCTCCTCATTTGCTTGTGGTCACCGTCGCGGACTCCCAGTTTGTCTTTTCGATATCGGAGCAGAACTTTTCTGGATGACCGAAAGCCGGATCCTGCGCCGCAATTTTTTTCCAGAGGCTCCAGCACCCGCTGCTTCTCACTTCCGCATCGCCCACCGGTGCTTGGTTCTGGTCACCGTAGATCGTACCCTCCGTACAGCTTCCGTTTGTCACAAATACAAGATCGTTCTCCGTCAGCGGGATCTCCATCTACACGTTCTTTGTGCGGCACTCGATGGCGCGGGCCGTCTTCTTTCCGTCTTTGATCTCAAAGCGGACGTTTGGTGACTTCCGTGCCGAACCGGAATTCCACGCCTGCTTTTTCCAGATATTTCTGCATCGGAAGGATCAGGGATTCATACTGGTTATACTTCGTGAACTTCAATGCGGAGAAATCAGGAAGTCCGCCGATATGATGGATAAATCTCTGGATATAAAGCTTCATTTCGAGTGCACTGTGCCAGTTTTCAAATGCAAACATAGTCCGCCAGTAGAGCCAGAACTCGGAATGGAACACTTCATCGTCAAATACATCCTCAATCCTCTTGTCGTACAGGTCTTCATCCCTTGTAAAGAAGAGCTTCATGATCTCCATGCAGCCCTTCTGGCTCAGCCGGAATTTCCCATCCGTGTGGGCATCCTCACCGCGATGTTTCTGTGGCACGGCAGAGGGAATAGTTCGGATCATGTTTATTTAACCAGTAATATTCGTCGAGAACGGACGCACCCGGGATCTCCAAGGACGGGATGCTGTGGAACAGATCCCAGAGGCACTCAAAATGGTCTTCCATTTCGCGGCCGCCGCGCATCACATATCCTCTTGTCGGATCATCGATTCCGTCGCAGGCACCTCCGGCGATATCCATGGCCTCTAAGATATGGATATCCCGGCCGGCATCTGCGAGGCGTCACGGATTCCCGCCGGTTTTCCGGGCGGGCAAGATAGTTTCCGTTTGTAGTAGATCCTTGCTGTTTTTATCATGCTTTCCAAGCTCTGTGTTGCGGTAGTCAGACCTGCTTCCCGCAAAGACCTGTCTGTCTTTTATGCATTTTCTGTTTCCCGTTTCTTCGCCGCGAGTACCGCTGTGATTCCAGCTCTTGCCGCCAGAACTGTGCCGGCTTTCCATCCTT
>VOFC01002226.1_pt1 | contig 20059 bp, 35 predicted proteins | sample 5384161 | NCBI WGS metagenome assembly VOFC01 (sample SAMN12384722, study PRJNA508395) | human gut metagenome | isolation source: healthy gut B | host: Homo sapiens
TAAACTCAATCACCTCATCCTGTCCACAGAAAAGTACCTCGTGCTCACCGACGATGCTTCCTCCTCTGACAGCAGAAATACCAATTTCCTTAGGATCACGCTTCTCTCTGCGCTGGCTGCGGTCGTAAACATAGTGATACTCGTTATCCATAGCCTCGTTGATGGAATCAGCAAGCGCAAGCGCAGTACCTGAAGGTGCATCAAGCTTTAAATTGTGATGCTTCTCAACTATCTCCATGTCAAAGCCTGCCGGTGCGAAAACCTGTGCAGCCTTTTTGAGAAGAGCCATAAGAGTGTTTATGCCAAGTGACATGTTTGCAGACTTGAGCACTGCCACCTTCTTGTAGCACTCCTCAACCTTTGCAAGCTGCTCATCACTAAGACCGGTAGTGCATAATACAACCGGAACCTGCTTGTCCACACAATAGTCCAGCACTCCGTCAACAGCCTTGGCATTGGAAAAATCTATGACCACATCAGCGTCCACATCACATTTGTCGATGCTCGAAAAAACAGGATAGTCATTGTCTATTCCATCATATAAATCAATACCGGCTACAATCTCGATATCAGCATCAGCCTTACAGATTTCTGTGATAGTCTGTCCCATTTTGCCGTTGCAGCCATTCATAATTACCTTTGTCATTTTATCGTATCCTTTCTCGTTGTACTAAGCAAGCTTTAAGCCATAAGCCTTCATGACCTCAGCAAGCTTCCTTGCGTTATCCTCCCCCATCTCGCACATAGGGCTTCTAAGAGGTCCGACATTCATACCCATCAGGTTCATAGCCTTCTTTACAGGAATTGGATTTACCTCTGAGAAGAGTGCGTCCACAAGTGGAAGAGCCTCTCTCTGAAGCTCTAAGGCTGTCTGTAAATCGCCCTTGAAGAAGCTGTCACACATATTGTGTACCTTTGCAGGGGCTACATTGCTCCATACTGAGATTACACCGATTGCTCCAATAGACATAAGAGGCACTACGAGACCATCCTCGCCTGAGTACATATCAAGCTTTCCGTCTGTCAGATACATTGTCTTTGAAGCCTGTGCCAGATTTCCTGTAGCTTCCTTTGAGTCCCACGATATTTTCCTTTGTCTTAAAGAGCTCTGCCATAGTCTCCGGAAGCACGTTGCAGCCTGTACGTCCCGGTACGTTGTATACGATAATAGGACACTTTGTGCTGTCTGCAATCTGCGAATAGTGGCTCACAAGACCTGCCTGAGTAGCCTTGTTGTAGTATGGTGTAACAACGAGCAGTCCGTCTGCACCAAACTCCTCAGCCTCCTTTGAAAGCTGCATAGCTGTCTTTGTGCAGTTAGAGCCTGTGCCTGCTACTACAGGTACACGATGCTTTGTAAACTCTACGGCAGCCTTTATAACCTTTGCATGCTCCTCCATTGACAGACATGGGCTCTCGCCTGTGGTGCCGGCAATGATAATAGCATCTGTGCCATTATCAATCTGCATATTGATAAGCTCCTCGAGCTTGTCGTAATTAACCTCCTCGTTATCGTACATAGGTGTAACAATTGCTACTCCTGCTCCTTTGAAAATTGCCATGATTTTATCTCCTTCTTGCTTTTCTTTATTCGGTATTTGATTCTCTTAACGTATAAGTATGCCGCTGTCTGCCTCTAAGCGCTAAAAAACCGGCTCCTTAGAGCCGGTCCCAATTCTTCATGAATCACGATAGCTCCCCATCAAATCTGATGACAGTTTCCGACGCGATGCATCAGCCAGAGACAAAGGGTAACGGAATTTTAAATACGATATTCGACGGTTACGAACCATATAAGGGAGATATCGCATATCGTGCAACAGGTTCCCTTATCGCATTCGAGACTGGTGAGTCTGTGGCTTACGGACTTTTCTCAGCTCAGGAAAGAGGAACACTTTTCATTGGACCTGGTGAAAAAGTTTACTCAGGAATGGTTATCGGACAGTGTGCAAAAGCAGAGGATATCGAGCTTAACGTATGTAAGAAAAAAGCATCTTACAAATACACGTTCTTCATCTGCTGATGATGCGCTTACACTTGTTCCACCAAAAATCTTAAGTCTTGAGCAGGCGATAGATTTCATTGATACAGACGAGCTTCTTGAGGTAACACCTGAAAGCCTGCGTATCAGAAAGAAAATACTCGATCCTACGCTTCGTAAGAGAGCCGGATTCAAAAAGAACTCATAACAGTTCAGAATCTTTACTATTTTAAACAACAAGCGCCGGTTTTGACCATCATCTGATGTTCAAAACCGGCGCTTTATTTTATATCCTTATTTATATCCTTATTTATAAAGCTTTGATCCTCTCAAGAGCCTTTACTGTATTTTCGTAGTTTCCGAATGCTGTAAGTCTGAAGTATCCTTCACCGCTTGGTCCAAATCCTGATCCTGGTGTTCCTACCACATTTGCATTTTTCAAGAAGATAATCAAAGAATTCCCATGATGTCATCTTATCCGGTGTCTTAAGCCAGATGTACGGTGCATTTACTCCTCCGTACACTGTAAATCCAGCATCTGCAAGGCCGCTCTTTATTGTCTTTGCATTGTTCATATAGTAAGCAACCTGGTCTTTAAGCTGCGCTTTTCCAGCATCTGAATAAACAGCCTCTCCTGCACGCTGTACGATATAAGGAGCACCATTGAATTTCGTTCCGTGGCGTGCCCACATAGAATGAAGTGATACATCTGCGCATTTAAGTTCCTTTGGAACTACCGTAAATCAAGACGCACACCAGTAAATCCTGCATTCTTTGAAAAACTTCTAAGCTCGATAGCACAAGTTTTGCTCCATCACATTCATAGATAGAATGTGGTACATCACTTTCGCTGATATATGCCTCATAGGCTGCATCAAAAATTATAACAGAACCATTTTTTATTTGCATAATCAACCCATACCTGAAGCTGATCCTTTGTAAGTGTAGTACCTGTAGGGTTGTTTGGAAGGCAAAGATAAATCATATCCGGCACTTCTTTTGGAAGCTCAGGTACAAATCCGTTCTCTGCTGTGGATGGCATATAGATCACGTCACTCCATGTCTCTGTTTTACTGTCATATGTACCGGTTCTTCCTGCCATGACATTTGAATCCACATATACAGGGTATACCGGATCTGTAACAGCTATACGGCTTTTTGCTCCAAAAAGCTCCTGGATATTCGCTGAATCACTCTTCGCTCCATCTGATATGAAAATCTCATCCGCTGCTATATCACATCCTCTTGCCTGATAATCATTTTTGAAATTGCACTTCTTAAAAACTCATATCCAAGATCCGGTGCATAGCCATGGAAAGTCTCTGCTTTTCCCATCTCATCTACTGCCTTATGAAGAGCCTCGATTATTACAGGTGCAAGAGGCTGTGTCACATCACCGATTCCAAGACGGATTATCTCCTTATCAGGATTTGCCTCCTGATATGCTGCAACCTTTTTACCTATTGTACTAAACAGGTAGCTTCCAGGTAATTTCTGATAGTTATCATTAATCTGAAACATTTATTTTCTCCTTTTCATTGCTATATTAAACATCATTTCTGATGTTATGATCAATACTTATGCTTTTATCAATCTTTATGTCTTAAAATTTACCACTTTACTATTATAGTGTAAAGGTAAACTATAAAAAACATATCCATTATACCTCCGTCATAAGACTGAGTATCATCTGCGCAGTCTCAACAAGACCGGTTCCATTGTCCATACTTCTTTTTTTGTATGTATCTGTGAGCCTCATCCTCTGAAAAACTGTTTCGTTCCATGAGTACTGCCTTTGCCTGCTCTATCATCTCACGATCCTGATCTGATCTGGCTTTTGGCCTCTGACGCATTTTTTTTCCGCCGTCTTGTTATGCTGTAGTCCATCATCTCAAGTGTCTGCAAAAGCTCATGAACCTTAAGCGGCATCGATAGGGAAATCAGATTATCTACATCTTTTTCCATTATTCCTGCTGCTGATGCGATAAGAAGCATCTGAAACTCTTTAGGCATATATTCATAAATTTCGCTGTACATCATATCCGAAAATCTGTAACCACATATTACTATTCCAGAATCAAGCCCCTGCATACTGAACGCCAAAGTGGAAGCACCGGTACTGTAACAGCTGACACTGAATAACCGCTCTGCGCTAATATTCTTTTTATCGATTTTGCAATTTCTGCTTTGGGAAATGCCACTACAATATTATTCACAGTATGCTACGTCCTTTTTTAAAATTTATAAAGATACTCTTCTATCTCCCAATCTGAGATCTGGGTTCTGTATTCGTTCCATTCAGCTTCCTTTGCTTCTATATATTTGCCGGATATATGGCTTCCTAGCACACTCTGTATAAATTCGTCCTTCTTTAGTTCCTCAACTGCCTCATGAAGATCAGCCGGAAGTGATTCTATTTTAAGCCTTTCTTTATCTTCATCTGTAAGTTCAAATACATTCTCACGGAGCTCAGCATCAGGCTCAATTTTATTTTTTATTCCATCAAGTCCTGCTGCAAGACATAATGCAAGAACAAGATATGGATTCGCCGACGGATCCGGGTTTCTTAGTTCTACCCTTTTTCCATCCCCACGGCTTGCAGGGATCCTTATAAGCGGACTTCTGTTTGTCGCAGACCATGTAATATAAATAGGTGCTTCATATCCCGGCACAAAACGTTTGTAGGAATTTACTATAGGATTAGTTATTACCGTCATTCCTTTCATATGCTTCATTATGCCGCCGATGAAATAATATGCCTCTTTGCTAAGTCCAAGCTCATCATCTTCATTTTCGAATATGTTCTTTCCATCTTTACTAAGAGACATATTTATATGCATTCCTGAGCCACTTACCCCATGCTTTGGTTTTGGCATAAAGCTTGCAAACAATCCATGTCTTTTTGCAATCGTTTTTACCGCAAGCTTGAATGTCATTATATTGTCTGCTGTGCACATTGCCTCTTCATATTTGAAGTCGATCTCATGCTGTGCCGGTGCGACTTCATGATGTGATGCCTCAATCTCATAATCCATATCCTCAAGCGTAAGGACCATATCTCTTCTGGCATTTTCCCCGAGGTCGTTAGGACCAAGATCGAAATATCCTGCCCTTTCATGTGTTATCGTAGTCGGCTGTCCATTATCATCAAGATGAAAAAGGAAAAATTCACATTCAGGACCTACATTAAATATATAGCCCATTTCTTTTTTGCTGCATCTATCTGTTTCTTTAAGACATATCTAGGATCTCCCTCAAAAGGTGTCCCGTCTGCCCTGTACACATCACATATGATCCTTGCAACCTTTCCCTGCTGTGGTCTCCACGGAAAGATCATAAATGTATCAAGATCCGGATACAGATACATATCAGATTCTTCTATTCTGACAAATCCCTCTATAGATGATCCGTCAAACATACATCTGTTATCTAATGCTTTTTCCAGCTGTCCTGCTGTGATAGCAACGTTCTTTAATGTACCAAATATATCTGTAAACTGTAGTCTTATAAATTCGATATCCTCTTCCTCTACAATCCTTATTATGTCCTGCTTTGTATACTTGCTCATTTTGATTCTCCTTCACAAAATTCTATTACCTTATTATAATCCATGCTGCCTCCGAAAATATCAAGCGCACTTCCGATCGTTACATTCAGTTTATTTTTGCCAAGCTCTCTTATCTTTATTAAGTCCTCAAAGCTGCTCACGCCCCGGCATATGTTATCGGGATCTTCCCCCAGTTCCCGAGAATGGAGACAAGCTCATCTTCTATTCCATTGGCCTTTCCTTCCACATCAACCGCATGGATAAGAAATTCTGTGCAATATTCCAAGAGATTATCCAGCATCTTCTCATTTACGATCTCATCCGTAAATTTCTGCCATCTGTCAGTGACTATATAATATTTTCCATCTTTTTGCGGCATGAAAGATCAAGAACAAGGTGTTCTCTGCCAACGGCATTATATATTTTTTTTAGATTATCATAATTGATTTTTCCATCTTTAAACACATATGATGTTACTATGACTGCCTGTGCACCGGCATCTATAAATTCCTGTGCATTATCAGGGGTCATGCCTCCCCCCACCTGAAGTCCATTCCTATATGCCCCAAGTGCACTTATTGCCTGTGCCTTTGTCTTTTCGTAGAACTCACTCGTAGATGGATTGAGCAGGATTATATGTCCGCCCTTTATACCGGAATCTTTATAAAGTCTGGCATAAAATGCTGCGTCCTGCTGGGATACAAAATTTTCCGTGGCATAGTCCGCTTTATCCTTAAGCGAACCGCCGACAATCTGTTTGACACTTCCATTGTGGATGTCAATACATGGTCGAAATTCCATAACTTTCTCCTACATACCATAAAATCTCTTTGTGTAATCTTTCTGTATAGAAAAAGGCAAAAGAATCCTATATAATGGACCCCTTTGTCATTACATTAAATAAAAATATATACTTAAATAAAATAAACAATAAAAAACATATTTATTACATAATTAAGATACCATAAATACAGCTTCAATGCAAAAAAGGCATTTTATTACTTTTGCTTATATATTGTATAATATTTTACAATGTAGCTTATATCTCCTTGACATGTACATTTTAATTTGCTATCATCATTAAAATTACTTTAATAGAAACCGTCTCTTTTACAGGCGGCATATATAATTTTTAATAACTATCACATACAAGAAAGCGAGGAAAAAACAAAATGGGTACTATTATCGGCGAAGGAATTACATTTGATGATGTTCTTAGTTCCACAGTATTCTGAAGTCACACCAAACATGATTGATCTCAGGACTCATCTTACTAAGAAAATCGTGCTTAACATTCCTATGATGAGTGCAGCAATGGATACAGTCACAGAATCTAAAATGGCTATCGCAATGGCCAGACAGGGTGGTATCGGAATTATCCATAAAAATATGTCCATAGAAGCACAGGCTGATGAAGTAGATAAGGTAAAACGTTCTGAAAACGGCGTAATTACTGATCCCTTCTATCTTTCTCCAGAGCATACATTACAGGATGCTGATGATCTGATGGCAAAATTCAAGATTTCAGGTGTTCCTATCACTGAAAACGGAAAACTTGTCGGAATCATTACAAATCGTGACCTGAAATTTGAAACAGATTTCTCTAAAAAGATTTCTGAATCAATGACTTCTGAAAACCTTATAACAGCACCAGAAGGTATTACTTTAGATGAAGCAAAAAAAATTCTTGCAAAAGCAAGAAAAGAAAAACTTCCGATCGTTGACAAAGACAATAATTTAAAAGGTCTTATCACTATAAAAGATATTGAAAAGCAGATCAAATACCCTCTTTCTGCAAAAAAGACGACCAGGGGAAGACTTCTCTGCGGTGCCGGTGTAGGTATCACAGGAAACATGATGGAGCGTGTCGATGCATTAGTAAATGCACATGTCGATGTCATAGTAGTTGATTCTGCTCACGGACATTCAAAAAATATCCTTGAGGCTGTTAAAAAGATCAAAACAAAATATCCAGATCTTCAGGTGATCGCTGGAAACATTGCAACAGGAGCTGCCGCAAAAAGCCCTTATCGAAGCAGGAGCTGATGCTGTCAAGGTTGGTATCGGACCTGGATCTATCTGTACTACACGTGTTGTTGCCGGTATCGGTGTTCCTCAAGCACTTGCTGCCGGAGCAAATGTCTGCATGATGGGTTCTATGTTTGCAGGATGTGATGATGGAACATTTGAATTATATCAGGGAAGAAAATACAAGGTTTACCGTGGAATGGGTTCTATCGCAGCCATGGAAAACGGAAGTAAGGACCGCTATTTCCAGGAAGGTGCTAAAAAGCTTGTTCCTGAAGGTGTTGAAGGACGTGTGGCATATAAAGGTACTCTTGAGGATACTGTATTCCAGCTTATCGGAGGAATCCGTTCAGGAATGGGTTACTGCGGATGCGAAAATATCGAATTACTTAAAGAGAATGGAAAATTCGTTAAGATTACAGCAGCATCACTTAAAGAAAGCCATCCACATGACATTCATATTACAAAAGAAGCTCCTAACTACAGCAGCGATATGAATTAATCATAACTATAACATATTAGAGAGGTGACATTTTATTGGACTCGGGTGACATATCACAACTTATATTTTTACTTATTCTTTTAGCATTATCAGCCTTTTTCTCTTCTGCTGAGACAGCGCTTACAACTGTAAACAGGATACATATGCGCACTCTCGCAGACGCAGACAACAAAAAGGCAAAAATGGTATTAAAAATCACAAAAGATTCTGCCAAGATGCTTTCAGCAATACTTATTGGAAATAACATAGTAAATCTTTCTGCTTCATCTATAGCTACCACACTTGCAATATCAATGTTTGGAAACTATGGTGCAGGAATTGCAACCGGAATAATCACTTTCCTTATACTTATTTTTGGAGAGGTCTCACCAAAGACCCTCTCCACCATAAAAAGCCGATTCTATTTCAATGAAAATAGCAGGCATAATCAATGTTTTAATGATAGTTCTTACTCCGGTCATTTTCCTCATCAACAAGCTTTCTCTCGGCGTTCTTTTTCTATTCGAGTCAAAGCCAGCGATGGAAACCGCGTTATGACTGAAGAAGAGCTCCGCACAATCGTTGATGTCGGTCAGGAAACAGGTGTGATTGAAGATGAAGAACGGGCTATGATCCATAATGTTTTCGATTTTGGCGATGCTGAGGCAAAAGAAGTCATGATTCCAAGGATTGACATGACATTTGTCCACATTGATGCTGATTATAATGAAGTGCTTAAAATCTATAAGCAGGATATGTTCACGCGTCTTCCTGTATATGAAGAATCCACAGATAATGTTGTGGGTATCATCAACATGAAAGATTTATTACTTATCGAAAATACAGATAATTTTTCGATTCGTGATATAATGAGGGAACCTTATTTTACATATGAACACAAGAATACCTCTGATCTTTTCCTTGAGATGAAAAAGTCATCTATATCTCTTGCCATCGTACTTGATGAATATGGTGTAACAGCCGGTCTTATAACACTCGAGGATCTGATCGAAGAGATTGTCGGTGAAATCCGTGATGAATATGATACCGATGAAATTGATGATATTACCAGATTGAGTGATCGTGAATATCTTGTTCTTGGCTCTGCTAATCTTGAAGATGTAAGTGACGAGCTTAACCTTCATCTTGAATCAGATGATTACGACACTATCGGTGGTTACTGCCTTGAAAAACTGGATCATCTACCTGAGCGTAACGAGATAATCATTACTGATGACGATGTACTTCTTCGTATAGAAGCCGTCGATAAAAAACAGAATAGAAAAAAGTCTATATTAAGCTTCCAGAGCCTTCTGCAGAAGATTAATATATGATGGATCATTTAACCAGCGGGAGTCATATAAAAGACCTCCCGCTTTTCCTTCCATAATATTTATCACTTATAAATCTTATCTTTCCATATTTTGCCGTCTGATCTTCAAATTTTGAATCCACAAACTTAAGTTTTATCTGTTTAGATCCAATATTTCCAAAACTATCCATGACTTCCAGATCAAGCCCGATGATCTCTCCATCTGCCGCATTTCTTATCGAATATGGTGAATAATTTTGTATCCGAAAATAATTTGTACCATTCATTCCATATGGTATATCACCATCCTCAACATCGTATGCTTTAATCCTTCCCGAAAGCATTTCCTCCGTCACCAGCCCATCTCTTGCCGCCTGTACTGAAAAATACATATCTTCTGCCTCTATGACTGGTTCATGCTCCCAAACAACGTAAAATTAATTACACCTCCATCTGTATATTCCAGTCCAAGTTTTTGCACATATCTGCTACCGATACAGTCTTATTTGGACTGTACATTGTCTTTCCTGTGCCATCTCCGAAAATATATCCTTTGCATAATCTTCCATCCGGTATTACGATTTCCCCATCATAATAGACGTTATATGTCTGTCCAGTATCAAATTTGACCGTATATTTGTTTTCTGCCATACAGCATATATATTTTTTTGCCGGTGCACAGCTTTTTATCCACGCATCTGCTACATTACAGTTCAAAAGAATACCCAGCTGTCGTATCAGACTTTTTATTATTCCATCCTACCATATGAAAGCCCTCCTTTTTCCAATCAACGGAAGGAAACTTCTGTCCGGCAGTCCCCATAACATATTTCTTTGTAATCCCCACTTTATCCGCATCATAGCTGTTTCTATAAAAACTTACTGTCAGATCCTGTATTTTAGCATATGCTGTATATGTGGCTGATGTATTTGCATACAGCTTATATGGGTTTGCTGTAAGCTTACTGTTGTTATTCCATGTTGTAAATGCATACCCCAAGCTTAGGCGATGCTGAAATACTGATTTCTGTTCCATAACAATATGTACCCGAACCTTTTGTTGATGAAATTCCGGATGCCCCATTAACAGTTATAGTATGAAATAATCCATTGACTGTTTTGGAATAATATGAGTGCAGCGACTCGAGTGCTCCATCACTCCAGTCTGCTGCTGAAGCTATTCCGGTATATGTATCATACACCGAACCTGACACCCATCCGTTATCATTCATTGCTCCCTGCGGTACACCATTTTTTGTCACAACCATACATTGCATCAAGTACTATATTACAATTTCCGTTTTTTAGTGCATTTTGCGCTGTTGCATTCATCCTTGATTTAATCACATATAGAGAAATTGCATACAACGTATAATCGTATCCTCCCTCCTCCGTGTCATCTATTAATTTCATAAATCTTCCATCCATCTCATAATATATGGATTGCAGCCAGTTCCCCTTATTATCACGCACCGTCATTTTATATCCTACAGTCTTAAATCTTGTACCGGATGTAGCCTTTTTCCCCGCTGAACAGAAATACACTTTTCCGTCTGTTGGTGCATCTGGAACAAAAACCGTTTTGTTTCCAAAAAACTATAATAAGTTGCTGCATTATTAGCCGCAGTTCTTTCTGCAGCATACACATTTCCCTGACATCCAAATGTAATAATGAGCACCCCTGCCAAAATAAGTCCTGTCACTGCTGCTGTTGCAGTTTTTCTTTTACATCGTTCCTGCTTCCCAGTAATAGCATATAAGATATCCTTTATCGTCGTACTCTCCTTCCGTATATAATCCTATGAAATTATAAAATCCTTTACTTTCTGCAACCATCTCACTATAATCAGGTATTGCCTCCACTGAATTAAACAAACATCTTTCATCTGACGTTACACCTGCAGTCCATGTATCAAAGCCCCATTCATCAAAGGTATGTAAAAACTCATCACTCATATCCGCATCAGTTATTTCTTTCCGTGTCCACTTCCTGACAAGTGCGTCAAAATATGCCTTCTGTTCGCTGTTCATTCCATTTTTTGCAGAGCTTACATAATAAATCCAGCCTGCATCTACCTTTGGCTTTTCTTCCTTAGCATCACCGGATCCGTTTCCATCATCATATGTCTCGTAATTTTCCGTATCATTGTCTGGTTCATCTGCATCTTGATCATGCGTACTATTGTCCGGCTCATCTGCATTATATTCATCTGCAGGATTATCCGAAACATCCGATTCTCCTCCGCTGGCATGATAATCTGGATTTTCTTCTTCCATCACATCACTCTTTTTTTCATCGTTATTATTTTTTCATCATCATTTTTTATTTCATTTTTTGTTTCATTTTCTGTTGATGGACTGCTCTGAATATCTGTTTTATCCGGTTTGATCTGCTCAGTGTTTATCTGCTCCGCAGGCTCTGTATTCTGTAGATTTTTCCCATCATCCTTGGAGTTTTTGCTTTGCTCACCATTTCCGTTTCAGCTATACTTTCTGATCCATTTACAATATTTTTAGTTTTTAGTGTTTCTGATTCTGTTTTTCTCTTTTTATCTCCACATACAGCAGAAACTGTCATCACCATAATTCCCATTAAAAGAAGTCCTGCTCCGATAATACAGTTTTTCTATTTATTTTTTTTCAATCATCCATCCCCCTATCTGCGATTATTGTTTTTGTACAACTTAGATGCTTTTCTATTCCCATGGGAAGCTCGAGATCATTCTCTATGCGTGCTGAGATTATCCCTTTGTCCATATCACAGACATATATAGTTGTGTTTAGATTGTCACAGTCTCAAGACGTGCCTTTATGTCTTCAGAACATCATTTCTTGCAGCTGTATTATTTGAAGCCCCACCCGTCTCTGCTGTATCATGTGGCAGATAATATTTATCCATAACTCCATACAATACCTGTGACAGGCATTTCTCCATCTGGTTCTTATGGATGTACAGACTATATATTCTAATGAAAGCATTGCTGTATACAAAACGATAATACATCCTATTATTCCTAATACTGTATTTTTCATTTTTCCCCCTAATCTTTATATTTTCTGATTAACTGCAACTTTGGTAACGGAATGCAGCTGCATTCCGTTTACCATAATTACCGTAAGGTAAACTGTATATATTCCCGGCTTTGCAAAATAAAGCCTCATACCGCTGTTTTTTATGCACTCGTCCTTTCTGTTACCACTTTCATCTAATACTGTATACGCTTTTGTTCTCAATATATTAGCAGACTCTGCTGTATCGCAGAACAGATTTCCCGCTATAATATCCCTGGATGTCTCGTATAATGCCGGCTTTGGTGTCAGCTTTGGAATATGCACATCTTTGTAATTGTCATAAGCAATATTCTGCATATTATCATCCAGAATTTCTTTATTCTCAAATGCTGCCGCAGCCCTATATGATACATTAGAAAATAATGCAAGAATTCCGACAAGAATTGCAGCTGAAATGATAAGTGCACCATATGTGTGCATTATTTCTTTCATCAGATTCCTCCATTTCCCCATGCCATGATAAGCTTTGATAAAAAGTCCATCCTGGGCAAGGAATATATTTCCTATCAAAACCAGAAATGTGCGTATGTAGCAGCTGATGCTATAAGCATACCTCCATACTCTCTAAATATTGCTTTCATTTCCCCCTCCTTATAAAATCGCAAAAAATCTGTTCTAACACGGCTACAGCACCAGCCCCAAATAACAGCATTATTATGCTTCCACCGTATTCTTCTATCAAAGTCTCCATATCTTATAATCCCCCATTAAAGCTTATAATGCGTATCCACTTAAAATATGCGGTTCTTTTATCTCAAAAAAAGGTATCTGATAAAAAAACTTAAGTTCCACACGCGCTTTCTCAATTTTCTTTCCTCCAGAATTTCCCTGCACCGCTTATGGTTTTAACTGAATTATCATCAAGGTATAATTTTATTGATAGCTGCGTATTTTCATCCTTTGCCTTCTTAAAGCACTCATTAACTACTGAAGGATAAAAATCACTGTCCTCAAGCTCACTTATGATCGCTGCATGCGTATTCTGTGCTGATAAAACCGACAAAAATCCTGAAAGTACGCCCGCCGAAGTCACAACCATAAACATTATTAAAAATAATCCCAAAAGGATTTCATTATCTGGCTCATTCTCTTCTCCTATATAACCCTGTATGATAAAAAACCAAGCAGAAACACTGCCATATCCACGATCAGCTTAAATGAAGCGGTAACAACTGGTGCCGGGGAACAATAAATACATACCTGCTGTATTGTCCTTTAGTCTCTCGCTGTCAGCAATATCAAGCATCTCTAGATTCTTAGTTATAAGCTCATCTATCTGATCCTCTGCATTACCACTATTACCTATTGAGACAGCATACAACGTGCCCATTGCCGCATTTATCTGCGGAAGAGTAAGTTTCTCTAAGAATCTGTGATAAGGACCTGATGATTCCGGCTCCATATCAAGCCTGCCAATTAATTCTTCAACTTCTCCTCTTAATATGAGTGGAACATGTTCCCTGGATTTTTTTGGATTGCTACCTGGACATTTTCGCTTTGTATCAGAAGGGCAATATCCATAAGCCATTTAGGGAAAGCACTTTTTATCTGCCGTGTAATATTTTTTCTTCATCAGTTTATGTCCTATTTTGTGCTGGTTAAGCGTCAGGAGCATAATCCCCATCGCTGCTGCTGCCCACCACTGCCTGCCATACAACAGACATACACACATGATAACTGCCGGTATGATCGAATACAGGATCGATCGCTTAAATTCTTTTTTATAGTCGTAATTTTTTTATAATCCTCAAGCTTCTTTACATATTTTTTGCTCATCACTTAACAGATCAACTGTGAGGTAGTCCACACTTAAGTATCCTGTCCCCTAAGGATTATAAAATCATCAAGTATCACAACGATCACGGCAAGTATCTGCACAAAAATATTTGTACTTATGTCCATGTTAAGCACAGGCAGATGGAGTACGATCCCACATATCACGATCGACATTACAACCGACATTATTATCTCGGTAAACATCCGCTTTCTCTCTTCAATCGTCTTATGAATCCTTCTTTCCCACGAACTTTTATCCTTAAGCAGGATTCTGGCAGAATTATTTATATCTCCGCCATAATATTCCGCATGCTCCATAAATTCATGTGCAGTCTTTATCCGGTTGCAGTTATACTCTGTCTCTATAATTTTCATTGCGTCTACTAAAACTTCCGTCTCATCGAAAGTAAGCCGCATATGATCAAGTGCATTCTGTATGGTCTGCTTCATCGTTCCATCCTCAAATGTACTCCACGTATCCTCAAATGCCCTTATTATCTTTCTTTCCTTCATAAAAGAGTAAAGGAGTGTATCTATATACAGTGAAACATCCTCGAATCTATCCACCGAATTTACATATGCAAGATGCTTCTTTTTGTGCCATCTTTGCATGACAAGCAGAAAGCATAAAACAGCCACTGTGCTTATCCAGTTTAATTTAAGGAGGATTTTGAGCAGATATGTAAGTGCCATAAGTGATAAATATATCACTGTTCCACCTCCTTTGATGCCTTAAGTTCAAACGGATCATCAATCCCGGCTCTCTTAAATCTTCTCAAGATAATCTTCGGCAGATCTTTTGTGACTATTTTCCCATCAGATACTACCATAAAAATCTCATTACTATAATTTTCCCTGAAAAAGAAGCACACCTGATCTATATACCTGTATACAGCGCCATCATCTCTCCTGCCTTTTCTGATAAGTATACCGACATCCAAAGCCTGATATATATCATTTTCCATTCTTTCAGCATCTATCCGGCTCTCAAGCATATTAAGTATCCTGTCAGGTATATTTCGCACATCATCTGTATGAAGTGTTGTCATTCCCCTCACGCCGGTACTCCAGCTTTCAAGAAGATATTTAACTTCTTTTGAGCGGGCTTCAGACAGCATGATCCATTTCGGATTCATTCTCAGACATGATTTTATTGCCTCGGAATATCCAAATACATCCTCACTGACTTTCATCTCTATACAGTCTTTTCCCGGATTTGTCGCACCATATCTTATCTCAAGTGTATCCTCTATTGTTATCACTCTTTCGTTTGCCGGAATAAATTGCGAGAAAAATTTAACACATTCCGTCTTTCCTATACCCGGCATTCCGCAAAATGTGATATTCATCTTTGTGATCACACAATTTATCAGCAGCGAAAGAATTTCCTGAGAACAAAACTTCTCTGCTACAGCTGATTCTGCTGTAAGTCTTATAAGCGGCGGCGTCTTTCTTATGCTTATGCTTCTGCCCGATTTTGCAACTGACTCATGAAGTATGGTGACACGAAGCTCACTGGTTTCCGCTTCAAGCTCCGGATTTCTTTTTGTTAAACTGCCTGCTCACCACATTTGCTATACGCTGTGTAAACTGCTCTACAAACGCAGTTGTCATATACTCCGATACAAATTGCGGATTAGCCCTGAATCTCTCGTTAAAAATATTTGTTAACCATATTTCTTTGCCATTATAATCTATATCCGTTATCTCATCGCTTGCGACAAAGCTCCACAGTGGTCCAAAATATTCTTTGCCTAGTTCCATCTGCCCACCTCTATTTAATACTGTTATTTGCCTGCGCTAAGAAGCCCTGGATCAGATCATTAAAAGCTTTTCCGATTATACTGTCAGCATCGGAACCTATTACCGCCGTTATAACCAGAATAATAGATAAAATTGCAACAACTGTTATAAGTATTCCTCCATACTCCTGAAAAATCTCTTTCATATAAAAACCCTTCCTTTGCTATATATTTTTTATTTTTGTGTTTTATTTATTTTGTAGTTACTGGTTTGTTTTTCGTTGTATTGATTAATTTAGGGAATAAAAAAAGTGGCAGAAGCGCCACTAAAAAGAATGCATACTAATCCGCGTGCATAAATACCAAAATTGATATTTATAATATTACACATTTTTATTGATTTGTAAATAGTAAATTACGATGTATGCATAATTTCTTTTATGCTGTCATCTATCTCATCCATTTTATCCATTATAGAGTTAAGTGACTGCTCAGTTTTCTCCTGCTGCTGTTCTTATGGCATCGACTGATTTATTTGAATCTGCAACCTGCTCAAGCAGGCTCTGTGAAACGTATGAAAAATCCTGCATCTTATCAAACATTATCTTTGAGTCACCCTGATATTTACGTCCGACTTCCACAAGCTTATCATAGCTTCCCATAGTCTTATCTTTCATAAATGTAACAACATTTTCAGCTTCACTTGCAAGACCTGAAACTGCATTTAACACAGATGCTGATATCTCCTTTATCTGTTCTGCCGTTTCGCTTGAGCTTGCAGCAAGCTTGGTTATCTCGTCAGCAACAATTGCGAATCCTCTTCCCGCATCTCCTGCGTGTGCTGCTTCTATTGAAGCGTTGAGCGCTAAAAGGTTTGTCTGATCTGCAATCTCTAATATATTCGCCGTAAGATCAAGGATCTTTTCAGCTTCCTTAGACTGCTCGATTTTATCCATCAGCGCTTTTCCACAGCATTGGCACGTTCTTCCACTTCACGTCTTTCGTTCTCAGACTCCATCATGATGTCATAAGCCGCTTTGTTGCTGTTCTGGGCATACCTTGCTCCGTCCTTTGCCTCCTCGTTCATCCCCTCAAACGAGTTTTCCATCTCTTCCATTACATTTGCGATTTCTGAAATATTTTCATTCATCTGGCTTATACTGGTTCCATATTCCTGCATTATGGAACCGATCTCGCCGGCATGATCCGATACTCCATGCATATGTGTATCTATATTTTCCAATGACTTCCGGAGGTTTTTGCGTTAACCCTTGCCTCCTCCAGAAGCCTTTTTAAGTTCCTGCGTTTCTGTACTCTCTACTGTAGCACTTTTTTTATTCAAAAACCCCATATAAACAACCTCTTTTTGTACATATTGACATTTACAATATCATTATAACAAAAGTACTAGTTTTCTCAAGGATTTTATTTACGCTTACAAGACGTGTTACGACAACAAATACCTCGGCTGCTTTTTTAAGCTCATCGATTGATGGATAAGTAGGTGCTATACGGATAACACTGTCCTCTGGATCTTTTTATACGGGAATGGAGATCCTGCTCCTGTCATTGTAACTCCTGCTTCTTTACATTTTGCAACGATTTCCTTTGCACAGCCCGGAAGTGCCTCGAATCCGAAGAAATATCCTCCAAGTGGCTTGATCCAGCTTCCTATTCCTCTTGGTGCGATCTCATCTGTTAGTATATTTTCTATAAGCTCAAATTTAGGTCTGATAAGAGCTGCGTGTTTTGCCATGTGAGCTTTTACCCCATCCATATCTTTAAAAAATCTTGCATGACGCAGCTGGTTGATCTTGTCATGACCGATTGTCTGATAGTGAGACGCTTCTTAATATCCTCACGGTTCTTTTCAGATGTGCATATACCTGCCCACCGGCTCCCGGAAAGCTTACCTTACTTGTTGAGCAGAACTCAAATACCATATCAGGATTTCCTTCCTGTTCACAGAGGGCTAATATATCAGGGATCTGTGCCTGATCATCATCATAAAGATGATGTACTGTGTATGCATTGTCCCAAAAGATTCTGAAATCATCTGCTGCCGGTTTAAGCTTTGCAAATCTCTTTACTGTCTCATCTGAATATACAACGCCCTGTGGATTTGAATATTTCGGTACGCACCAGATACCCTTTACCGATGCATCGTTGTTTACATACTGCTCTACCATATCCATATCAGGACCATCTTCTGTCATAGGAATATTTATCATCTCCACACCAAACTCTTCTGTTATGGCGAAATGTCTGTCATATCCGGAACAGGACAGAGAAATTTAACCTTATCAAAGCTTGCACCATGGTGTATTTCCGCAAAGGCCAAAAATAAATGCACGCGAAACCTGATCATACATAATATTAAGACTTGAATTACCATATACAATTGCCTGCTCCGGCTTTGCGCCTACCATACCTGCAATAAGTGCCTTTGCTTCAGGTATTCCATCAAGACATGCATAATTTCTTACATCAAGACCTGATTCACTTTTCATATCACTGTCTGATTTTAAGACATCAAGCATTGGAAGAGAGAGGTCAAGCTGATCTGCTCCCCGGCTTTCCACGTGACATATCAAGACTTAAGCCAAGACCTTTGATTTTTCTCATACTCAGCCTCAAGCGCAGCCTTCTCCTGCAGTAACTCATCCTTTGTCATTTCTGTATACTTTTTCATTAAAAGATCCTCCTGGTCTGATTTTTTATTAATATATTTATAAACTTTATACTTTATCACATAATTAAACCATAAGGTTATTTGCATCATACATCACTGCCGCTATGGATTTTTTTGAAATATTCCTGTATCTTTGCCTCGTAGCCTATATCAGAAGGTTTGTAAAATACCTGGTCTGTAAGACCATCCGGCAGATATTGCTGCTTTACGTAATGATTCGGATAATCATGGGCATATTTATATCCCACTCCATGTCCGAGCTTTTCCGCCGCTCCGTAATGTGCATCCTGAAGATGTGCCGGAACCGGTGGTGTCTTCGTCTCTTTACAACACGCATGGCCTCTGAAATTGCATTGTATGCCGCATTGCTCTTTGGTGCACATGCCATATATGTTACAGCCTGTGACAGTATGATCTGTGCCTCCGGCATTCCTACACGCTCTACTGCTGCCGCTGCCGACGAAGCAACAACCATAGCCATCGGGTCGGCATTTCCTATATCTTCAGATGCCAGTATCATGATCCTTCGCGCTATAAATTTTACATCTTCACCGGCATACAACATTCTCGCCAGATAGTAAACTGCCGCATCAGGATCGAACCACGCATGCTTTTTATAAATGCTGATATCGTATCGTAATGGTTATCGCCCTTTTTGTCATAAAGAAATAACCCTCTTCTGTATACACTCACTTGCTACATCAATAGTAATATGTATGATGCCATCCTCTGCCCTGTCCGTAGTCAGCACTCCCAGTTCTATTGCCGTTAAGGCTGCCCGGGCATCTCCGTTTGAGACATCAGCAAGAAAATCAAGCGCATCATCATCTATTTGTGCATCGTAAGCGCCCATCCCTTTTTCTTTGTCTGTCAATGCTCTTTTTTATCAGTGTCTTTTATATCATCTGCCGAGAGCTTTTTAAGTTCAAATATGACTGATCTCGAAAGCAAAGCTCCGTTTACTTCAAAGTAAGGATTTTCTGTGGTAGCTCTATCAGGATGATCGTACCATCCTCCACAAACGGAAGCAGATAATCCTGCTGACCCTTGTTGAACCGGTGTATCTCGTCGATAAACAATATCGTTTTCTTCTGATACATTCCCTGATTTGCTTTTGCCTGCTCCACAACCTCTTCCATGTCCTTTTTACCGGCTGATGTGGCATTGATCTGCATAAACTCAGCACTTGTGGTATGTGCTATCACCTTTGCCAGAGTAGTCTTTCCGGTGCCCGGTGGCCCGTAAAAAGATGATCGAGCTTAGTTTATCAGCCTTTATCGCACGATATAGCAGCTTGTCTTTACCTACTATATGCTGCTGTCCGACTACCCTCATCAAAAATGTAGTCGGGCGCATCCGCGATGCAAAGGGGACCTGAGGTTTCCTTATTCTGTTCTCTCATGTAATCAAATAAATCCATATAATCCC
>VOFC01006631.1_pt1 | contig 20045 bp, 23 predicted proteins | sample 5384161 | NCBI WGS metagenome assembly VOFC01 (sample SAMN12384722, study PRJNA508395) | human gut metagenome | isolation source: healthy gut B | host: Homo sapiens
TCAATATTCCCTGAACTTTTGATTTTATACTGCATAGCGAAAGTATGCAATAGATTTTCAAAGTGGGGGTAATGGTTTTATCCCCTCTGTTTCCCCTAATTATTTCAAATCTAAAACCTTTCTATTTTCATCTTCTTTTTTTCAATCATCTTGGCAATAAATTCATCATAGGACTCTTTAGGGTAATATGGGTTATTTTGTGGTGTTCCCGCCAAAGTTCCAAATGCACTCATGTTCTTAAATAAATTACTAATCACCGAAGACGAATACATCTGAGATGACATATTTTTATATAATGTATTTAATTGCTTTAAATGTTCTTCCAGATGCAAACTTGACTGTTCAACATACGTTGCTTCTAATCTTTTTGTCCAACATCTCATTTATTTCATAAGAATTAGCCTTTACTGTTTTTGTTCCTCTACGAAAAATATACTCCCGGCTTCTGCCGAATTACTATCCTTTTCCCAAATATATGGTAAATTTATATCCTCTGAATAAATAAGGATTAGTTGAAAAAGCCTTCCTTTCAATTTACATTATAACTTTCATTTGAAAAGTCAAAGTCTGCTATTTCAAATTTAATTGTTTCTGGTAAAAATTTTGCCATCTTACTATGTATTTTTTCTTTATCTTCTATTTTAGATAAACCAATACTCTCTAATGTTCCATCCTCATTTTCTTTTTACTCCAAGTATTATTGCCCCTCCACCCGAGTTAGCAATTCCTAATAGTATTTCTGCTAATTTCTGTGCCTCAATCCATTGTACCTTAAAATCTAAATTATCCTGTTCTCCAAGACCATTATCTAAAATATCAATAAAGTTCTCTCGTTGATTCTTCTGAAGAACATCATAAACCATTTCTTTTAATCTTTCCGCTATTAAAATTATCCATATATTTTCATCCTCCAATCGTGATGTTCTTTCGTCAAAAAGTATCCTTTCGCCAAAATGTATATTTCTTATTCTCCAAAAGCATATCCCTGTGGTAAACCTCCTGATATATCATCACTCTGCGGAAACAGAAACACACATCTATTTTATTACCAAAATGGCGAAATCCTTTGATTTATTGGGCTTTTCTTGACAGAAGGCAGACTGTTTCCACATGTTTCGTAAATGGAAACATGTCGCAAGGCTGGCACTCGACAGCCTGATATCCATGTCTTGTGAGATATTTTAAATCCCTCGCAAGTGTCTCCGGGTTGCAGGACACGTAGACCACTTTTTTTCGGTGCAAGTTTTACAACTGAGGATAAAATGCCTCATCGCTTCCTGCTCTCGGTGGATCCATGAAAACAACATCCACTTTTTCGTTCTGCTCTGCCAGCTCCACCATAAATTTTCCGGCATCTGCATTGTAGAACTGTTCATTTTTGATATTGTTTCTCTTTGCATTGATGACCGCATCCTTCACAGCATCACGGTTTAACTCCACGCCGATCACTTCTTTTGCCTGGGACGCAGCGATCAGACCGATCGTTCCGGTTCCACAATATGCATCGATCACTTTCTCTTTTCCGGTCAGTCCCGCATATGTGATTGCTTTGTTATAAAGGATCTCTGTCTGTACCGGATTCACCTGATAAAATGATTTTGGCGAAATACGGAAGGTACAGCCACAGAGCGTATCCTCAATATAGCCTTTTCCATAAATAACAGTTTCCTTTTCTCCGAGAACCATGCTGGTCTGTTTATCATTTACGTTAACCACAACTGTAGTAATTTCTGGATGAAGTTTCCGCAGTGCTTTTACAAAATTGTTTTTGGATGGAAGAATCGGGGAACCGAGCACCAGCACTACCATCACCTCGCCGCTGTGAAAACCACGGCGCACGAGAACGTGCCGGAGCAGACCGTATCCGGTGTCCTCATCATAAGTTTTATTTTAAATGAATGTAAAAGTCCTCTGATATCACGGATGATAGCGCTTGAAAGCTCATCCTCGATCTCACAGGAATCAATGTTGATGACCTCATGGGTTCCGGCCTTGTATACACCGGAGATCACGCCGCCCGGTGCCGCCTTTGCATGTCCGTTTCCTGCGGTACGTCTGCCTCCGTTTGCATGTTTTCCCCTGCGCTCCACATCAAACACTGCGTGTACTTTATTTCTGTAATGATACGGATTTTCCATTCCGATGATCGGCAGGACTTTACAGTAATCCCCAATGTTTTTGCGCACATAGGTCTGTTTTTCCTGCAGCTGTTGTTCGTAGGACATTCCCTGATAATCACAGCCACCACATTTTTTTGCATACGGACAGACTGCTGCCGGTTTCTTTTTGTATCCTGCGGCGCTTTTCCTTTGTATCCTGCGTTTTCTCTGATTTCCATGCGTATTTCCATGCGTTTTTTTCTGCAATGCTCCCGCATTATCTATGATTTTTTCTTTCCTTTTTGCCTGCATGACTGCTCCTTTGATTTTAGCTTGTTACTTAGACAATTGCGAAACTCCTGGAAACCTAAATTGAATTGTGAAAAATTAACAAAAGCTTGAGAAAACACTGGGGAGCCGCCGGTACTTAGAAGGCAGGTGCAACGCAAGTCGTGACTGGCTTCTTAGTACCGTTACCAGCGACACGTAGCGGGAGCGTGTTTTCGAAAATTTTGTTAATTTTGAACAATTGAAAGAAGATTAGGAAGAGTTTCGCAATTGTCTATAGCTTGTTACTTTTCATCTCTATGTGTTTATGCTATCATAGGAACCCGTAAGAATCAAAATATTTTTTAGTGAGGTTATGAATATGAATTTTATTAAAAAAACTGGAAAGGTGTGCTGTTATGCCTGATGATTGCGATTCCAAGCTGGATTTTAGGAAAAATTTTCCCAATTGTAGGTGGTCCTGTCTTTGCGATCCTCCTAGGAATGGTCATTACATTATTGGTCAGCGATAAATCTGCTCTACAGAGCGGCATCACATTTGTGTCCAAAAAAGATCCTGCAATATGCTGTTATTTTACTTGGTTTTGGAATGAATCTCTCTGTCATCCTGCAGACAGGAAAACAATCGCTTCCAATCATTCTTGCAACGATCACAACATCCCTTGTTGTTGCCTGGGTATTACATAAAATCCTTCATGTTCCCGGAAAAATCTCCACACTCATCGGTGTAGGTTCCTCGATCTGCGGAGGCTCCGCAATTGCAGCTACTGCTCCCTGTCATTGACGCTGATGATGAGGAAGTTGCACAATCAATTTCTGTCATTTTCTTTTTCAATATGCTTGCCGCTTTATTTTTTCCTATGCTTGGCACCGTTCTCGGTTTTTCCCAGACAAGCGGAGAAGCTTTCGGCATTTTTGCCGGAACTGCTGTGAATGACACCTCTTCCGTTACCGCTGCTGCCTCCACATGGGATTCCATGTACAACCTTGGTTCGGCGACTTTGGATAAAGCTGTCACCGTAAAACTTACAAGAACACTGGCAATTATTCCAATCACGCTTGTCCTTGCTTTTCTTCGAACCAGAAGGGAACAAACGGATCATAATAAAGTGGATTTTAAAAGATTTTTCCAATGTTCATTCTCTATTTTATAATTGCATCCATTATTACAACAATAGCAGTGAACTTCGGTGTTCCAGCAGCTGTTTTCAATCCGCTAAAAACTTTGAGCAAGTTTTTTTCATCGTTCTTGCCATGAGTGCAATTGGTCTGAATACCAATATTGTGAAATTAGTGAAAACAGGGAGCCAAACCTTTGCTTCTTGGATTCAGCTGCTGGATCGGTATTACCTGTATGAGTTTGCTGATGCAACACGTATTAGGTCTGTGGTAAAATTACGGATCATTTTGATAGGAGGAAGCGGTTTTCGCTCCTTCTATTTTTGTATTCTGGCAAATAGATGCGCTATCACCATCAGAAAGCATCCCACAAACACAAAGCACCACTGGATTCCGATTTTTGTCAAAAATGCTGAGGCTGACAGTGTCAGAATCTCCACCAGATTCACGCCCATATTAAGCACAGACAGCGTTGCCGCACGCTGGCTGCCACACTCCGCTTCGTCCACAAACTGATTTTCCAGATTCATCAGCAGATATTCCGGAAGATTTAAAAGCAACGGTAATATCAGCATTAGAAGCAGTACGGCTGCCCTGAATTTTACCACTCCAAAAAGAAGAAATGCCACCCCTGCTGCGGCAGCTGTAACTGCGGGCAGTTTTTCCCTACTGGACTTTCCGTTTTTTCCGTCAGACAATTTTCCTAAAATGGGTTCTGCCAGCATCTGTACGGCTGAATAGCTCAAAATGATCAATGACATCCATTCTACCGGCAAACCGCAGTTCTCAAGTTTTACCACATAAAAGAAGTTGATCAGAAGCCATGCGATACTGAAAATCGCCAGCGAAATCACAAACAGAAATGCTTTTTTGTTTTTTATTTTTAAATATCGCTAAAATCTGTACTTCCTTCCTGAAGCCGTCTGCAATTATGGTTTTACTGCTTTCACTTCTCAGGTAGAACGAGCATACAACCGCTATAATATCCATGACTACGGTTGTAATCAGTAGACCTTCCATACCGCTTATTTTATAAAATCCCGGCATACGCAACTGTACTGATGATAAAAACCTGCTGTTCCGAAATTTCCTGCATGTGCTGTTTTTACAAGATATCCGTTTTCCCCATACAGATTGTACGGTATGCGCTTCCTGTCCGGAGGTAAAGCACGCCGCAATCCCTCCACAACTGCCTCCACGACGAACAGTGCAAGTGACCGGCTCACAAAGGCTGCGAGCAATAAACTTCTCGCGCCAAAGCAGCAACATCTGTGCCAGGATCAGGGATTTCCGGTATCCAATTTTATCTGTTATAAATCCTGTTGGAATTTCCCCCAGAAAAATCACGCCTGACAATAATGCCTGAAGGATGAAAAATACGTGTTCCGACACACCAGCCTGCGTTCTTACCAGCAACGCAACCGGTGCAAAAAAGACAAGTCCATTCAAAAAACAGACTCCATCATAACTATCAAATTTTAATTTTTTTCATGAGATATCTCCTTTTTTTTCTAATTCGTAATCAGTTGACCGATCTTCTTTTTTGTAACCCAAAAAAGATTACATCTGTCTGTAACCTGATTTAAAAACTGTGCCATCTTTTGATCTCTGCCAGTTTTTCCATCATTGAATTAGAAAAAATCAATGTCTCATGTATTTGATAACCTCCGGAGTCTTACTTTTAAAATATACTGTTATTTAAAAACTGTATCAGTGAGAAATGTTCACTGACGTAATTTATACTAACATAACGTATTTCAAATTACAAGTTTCAGTGCCCCTCACTTATATACCACCTCTGGAGCTATTATAACAACTCTGCCATATATAACGCAAATAAATCATTACTGTTACCTTTTTTGTTTATACGAAAGGGCAATCTCATTTTCTTCATTTTTGCACGAAAAGACAGCTTTATTTCTTGCAATTCTACACGAAAAGTCTGCCATAACAAGACACATCAGGAAACAATTGTTTCTTTTTCCAGATCCATTCCAAATAAAGGCTTTCGACCGTGCTCTTCTCGCACTGCTTTAATATTTTTTTCATCACTTTGCAGTGTTTTCAAATTCTCCTTCCAACCGGAAAAATCGGACCATTTTCCCGGAATCAAGTCTGTAAACCAGCTTAGATTTCGTTTGTATTCGTAATGAAGGATCGACCGTCTAATCCATATCTGCTGATAAATTCTGCCGCAGTCCCGTTAATCGCTTTCGACTTGTCTGTATAGAGCAGACTGATTTTGTCATAGCAGATTTCCTGTTGATTATTTTCTGATGAGCCTGTCTGCTGGTTTCCGTTGCTTCCAGTTTGTGTTCTGGAAGCTGTCTCATCGTTTGCAGCGCTCTGACATAGCATTATATTTTGTGGTTCTTTTTACGATACCGCGCACAGTAAGCTCTCTTCCGTTGTATAGGATCTGCTGTCCTTCCACCTCTGTTCCACCAAACAACTGCTCCGCTAAGGATGCACCTAGGATGCAGCCCTCTGTGTCGCTTTCCGGCAGATTTTTTTCCCCACGGAAGGACGGGTGGGAATCTCCACAGAGTAACAAAATATCCGCGTTGCTGCTCCGTTCGTTTATCGTGCACGAACTGTCTGATTTTTTCTGCTCTGTCCACGCTGTGAATGTCTCTGCGGATGCCGTATCCTGCCGGATTGACGCTATTTCGCTCTGGGTAAACTTGTCTTCCCCAGACTGGATTGCGATGATATTGGAAAAAATCCTCTGTTTTATTATGATAAACGCATGCAAATACCAAAAATACAGCTCCAAATAATCCAAAAGCCAGACTTGCGATCCTTTTCTGTAACTTATTTTTTCATTGTTCTGTCCTTACTCCGTCATCCGCACAACATCCCCGTTTCCAACCGTCCGATCAGAATCTGTGATGATCTGGCAGTCCGCACTCAGTGAGTTTCCGCTTACCGCTGCATAACTGCTGTTTTTATCTAAAATCTGCACTTCCGCCTTCCTCGCGATATACTGCTCTCCGAGCACTGTATTTTCCATCTCTAAGAGTAACACATACGCTTTGTTATTTTCCTGCCAAACGGCTGTAACCGGCACAAGGTAATCATAGATTTCCGATTTTCTTGTGGCAGTCATCTGTGCGCTCTCACCCGGCAAGAAATCATCCCCCCTGCATAGCAATTGACACTTTTATGCTGCTTCCGTCTTTAGATGTTTCCAGGGAAACAATGCTGCAATCAGACGTTTCCTTACCGACACCGGTAATCGTTGCATTATCTCCCACTGAGAGATATTCCCTGTTTTTGCTGTCCGTTGTCGTAGTAAAAAAAAAAGTCCACTCTGCTCATCGCTCATGACAACTGCCGCCGTGTCTGTTGTTTTCTGCCCGGTTTCCACACATACTTTTGTAATAATCCCGGAGGATGGTGCAGTTATCTCTCCGTTCTGCTGCTTTAGGATTTTCAGCTTTTCTAACTGTTTCTGGAACTGCTCTAAAGAAATGGCGTTGATTTCCTGCGTGTGATCGATGTCTCCAGACAGACCTGCATCTTCTACCGCGCGCTCTGCGGCTTTCTTTGCATCCTCTGCAGTACTTGTATTGGATTCCAGCTGTTCCTGCTTCTCCTCTAATGCGACGCTGGCAGAGTCAAGTGCCGCCTGCTTTTCAGTAACTTTTGCCTGAATTGTGTCGTATGTGTTCTGCTTTTCCTGCACAGCTTCTTCTAACTGCTGGAGCTTCTGTGTTATGGTTGAATTTGTATCTTTCTTTTCTGCTTCGCTGTCTGATCTGCGGTATCTTTACTTTGCTCTGCCGCAGCTGCATCGCTTCACATTTTGCAGTTCCTCTTTGACTGCATTCAGCTCCTTCTCCGCTTTGTGCGAGTGCATCCTTCGCACTGTTTAATTCCTTCTCTGCCTGACTTTTTGCATCCGCCGCTTTCTGCAATGCCTCATTTGCCTTCCATCGGAAACTGTATTCTTCGCTATCGTTTCCTCATAATCTTCCTGCGCACGCTTTAACTCCACTGCTGCTTTGCGTCTGCCTGCGCTTTATTTTTCTTCAGGGAATCATTTTCAAGCTGAAGCTTTTTTTGATCTGGTTCTGCAGCTCATAAATCTGATCTTCCAGACTGTCCATATCAAGTGCAAAAGAGTTTCTCCTTCCCCGATGCTTTCTCCCGTATGCACATTGACTGTGCAACCAGAATTCCTTCCTCTGTGACAATCGCTTTCTCGCCGCCTGCCTCCACGGTTCCCAATGCCATAACCGTGTGCTCGATCTTTCCGGATGACGGAGCTGATGCCGTTACGTGGGACAGTGATGGATGCCACCACCCCGCGATGCAATCGTGAAAACCAGCATGACCGCAAGTAAACCAGCCAGCCCTTTTAACCAGAAAATTCCCGATTTTCCGGTTACTGCTATTTCATTTTCCGAATTTTTGTTTTTTCTTATATTTTTCATATTCTCAATTACATTCTGCTCCTGCACTATTCCTTCGCTCCCGCCATCGCAATTCCCTGCTCCAGATAGTCTGTCCTGCCAGAAAAACAAACATCGCGGGCAGGATCGTCACCAGTGATGCACAGAGTGAAAATCCTGCGTTCCGGCTCGTGATCTCCGGCAGAAAAGTGACAACGGCCAGAGACTTTTTGTTTTCAAAAACGTCATCGGCTGCTCTAACATGCTAAAACAGTCCAAAAACGAAAATACCAGTGCCGACAGGATGCCCGGACTTCCAAGCGGTATGCCGATCCGCAAAAAATCTGGAATTCTCCCGCCCCGTCCATACGTGCCGCCTCCATGACATTTTTCCGGTATTCCACGGAAAAAGCGGTACATAATAAAGACGGAAAACGTTGCAAAAATTCCGGGCAAAACGACTGCCTGCGGTCTGTCCAGCATTCCCAGACGGTTTAACACCAGATACTGCGACAACATCGTGACCTGAAACGGCATCATCATCACGAGAATGAACAGCCGGTAAACTGTTTTTCTTCCGCGGAAAGAATACCGCGCCAGCCCCACGCTGCCGGCATGCCAAAAAAGCATCTGCCCTGCCAGAATTGCCCCCGTGTAAAAAATCGAGTTCCAGAACATCTGAAAATATTCTGGTGAATCGAAAAGAAGCTCCACAACATTCTGCAACGTCGGGTATTGTGGCAGAAGATGCCAAATAGCAAGCCCATCTCCCTTTCCGAGTGCAGGTGCGATGCACGTATAGATTTCATGGTTTCCCATAAAAGTGCCGACAAGCAGAAAAAGAACTGGAGCAAGGCACAAGCCTGCTGTCAGAATCAGAATGCATGTTATTATTATTCTCTTCATGAGATTCTTCTTTCTATATTTATATTGTACATCTTCCTTTTTATCTGCTGCCTCTCCTGTTCATTATCCTTCTCTCTCCCAGCTTCGCTCAAGTAACAGCACGAATATCGCAATCACAAACGCAAGCATTACAGATGCCGCCGCCATCTTATCCACCGAGAGCGTCTGGAACCAGTTGTTGAACACATGCTGCAACAGATAAATATTTTCCTGTGGATAGCTGCCCGCTGCCATGTAAACCTCCCGGAACGCCTTAAATGAATTTAAACCGACAAAATGACAACGGTAAATGCCACCGGGCGGAGATTCGGAAGTGTGATATAGAAAAACGTTTTCCATTTTCCGGCTCCGTCCATATCTGCCGCCTCATAAATCCCCTGCGGGATTGCAGAAAGCCCCGCCATCCAGAGCACAATATCGTATCCTAAATATTTCCAGACATAGCTGAATACGAGGATTCCAAATGCGGCATCGGTGTTCATCCAGTCTACCTCCTGCACCGACAAAACGTTTAAAATCTGCCCGATTCCGCTCATTCCTGACAGCGCATGGATCGCACTGTTCACAAATCCGTGGCTGTCAAAAGAATCTTCCACAGTACGACCACACTTGCCGCCGGGATTGCCATCGGAAGCAGATACATACTTTTAAGTGCCGCTGCACTGCCCCGGTAAAACTGTTCCATCGTCACATTCCGATGTTTTTTTTTTCTCTGCCAAAAATCAAAACCTGCTGCAACAGCATTGCCAGGATCAGCGATAATAGCAACAGGCATGGAATACAGGTGACCACAAAACGCAGTGTATTTTTCGCTGCAAGATTAAACGCATCATTTTTTATCACCTGCACGTAGTTACTGATCCCGACGAAACTGCCATCCACGGTCTGGAAAAAAGAGCGCCGCACCACATCTGCAAATGGGATCAGTCCAAACACCGATACTCCCAGAAATTCGGGCAACAGAAAATACCAGCCGGATTTCGCTTTTTTCTGATTTTATGTTTTTTCATCCTCATGCCTTTCTCATAGCCTGCTGCAATCTCCCATCCTCTTCCTTTTTTACTGCTGCTCTGCAAGATACAGATTCACTTTCTTCGTGATCTCATTTACCGTTTCTTCGAGGTTCTGCTCTCCTTTTACATAGCTTGTTCCCTGTTCAATCACAAGATTCTGGATCGTACGGTCTGTGAGTGCTGACTGCTCCACTGCTTCCAGCTGCGCTAAAATCGCATCTGCTTCCTCCTGTGTCATGGAGCGGTATTCAATCGTATAGATTTTGTCGCTTCCATCCCTGTTAAATGCCATGCTTGTTTCCGTCCATCCCATCAATGCATTGATCTGATCCTTTAAAGCTGCCTCATTCACCGGGATTCCGTTGCTGGAAGCTCCTGCCTCTTTGCCGAGCAATGTTTTCACAAACGCTTTCCCTGCATCCTCATTGCCTCCAGATACCACACCTGCCTGTAAAAATGGGACATAAGAAGAAGTTCCACCATTCGACAACACTCCCATAAACCGCTCCGTCCGTCGTACCGGCGCTCAACATCAACTGGAAATCCTCGACATCTGCAATGGTTCCAAATTCTACTTTACATCTCTCTGCAAATAAATCCATGCTGTCTAATGTTCCATAACGGTATCCATCGCACATTCCGCTCTCAAAAAATTGCCATAGGATTCAATATCGCTGTGATCATCCACATCATAAATACGTTTCAATTCGTGTCAGATAATCGGAAACTTTCGTTTCATCCAGACTTCCGTCCTCTTTACCCAGTTTTTGAATCTACATTGTAAAAATCAAGCAGTAACTCTTCCGCCATCTTCTGCTGTACCACATAAGTCGTACTTTTTGTCTTTTGCCAGGGGTTTCGATGCGGTCTGCAAGTGCCTGCGTGGACTTTCCTGCATCTACCGTCTGCTGATCTGACGTGATAAATGATACTAAGAAACGTGTCGGAATCGCATATATCTTTCCATCCTTTGTGCTGTCTTTCACAATGGAATCCACAAGTCCATCCGAAGCCTTTACCTCATCCACAACATCACTGATATCTGTTAAAATTCTTTTTCCACATAGCTGTCCACCGGCATTCCATCTAAGATAAGCACATCCGGTCCATTTCCTGCCAGTATATCCGTGCTCAACGTCTTCAATGCGTCCTCTAACGTCACTCCATTATCATCCGTCATGCCAATTTCAAGGTTTACATAAATATCTGCATACTCCTGACGGAAAATAATGACCGCCTGACGCAGCGTATCGGAATCCTGCAATGCATAAATATTGAGTTCCTGATTCAGGTTGGCAGACGCGTCTGCATCGTAGGTGTAGCTGTAGAGCGCACCCTCCATTCCGTTATTTCCTGCCACAAAAGATGCGTCTCATCCTGCATATACACTCCGTAAAAAAATCGCACCGCTGTTGCTCAATGCAGTCTGCTCGCCCCTGTACCAGCTCCTCCACAACTGCTCCACCCTGTTGTATAGTGGAAAATTCCTTTATAATCTGCAAAAATAATACTGTTATCATTCTCCGCTTTTGCAAACGTCACCGGAAGTCCGGTATCGGTATTTCGATAAACGAGGTTATCATCTGAACAGATCTGCTCAGTCAATGCGGTCAGCTCGTCCGTCTCTTTTCCGGTTGTCGTGTCATAGCAAAGCACCTTGTCACTTGTGACGATATAGCAATTCGTTCCAACCACATCAAAATAAGGAATATAGGTATCCTCATCGATTTCAAATGTCACTGTTTTGCTTCCATCTGTACAGTCAATTCCATACAAACCGCCCAATGTATCGCGTACGATCAGCTGTTTGTTACTGTCAAATGCTGCAACTGATACAACGGCATCTTCTGCGGGCATTTCAATCGAAAATGTATGTGTGCTTCCGTCCGCGTCCACAATTGTAACCGGACATAATCCGTTTTCTGTGTAATCAAGAAACGCAACTGTTCCATCCTCTGCGACTGCGACATCGCCATAAGAGATATCTTCAAGCGGTGTTGTCTCCCAGCTGCCGCCTCCATCACTGCTTTTTGCCACATAGATGCTATAATCTGCATCCTGCCCTACAACTTCAAGTGTTCCATCTGACAGTGCTTTGAATTGTAAAATACTGTTGATCTCTTCTGGAAGTGCTACTTTTGATTCAATAAATCTTCCTTTGCCGCCTCCTGCGCTGCCATCAGCATTCGTGCCACTGCTTTCTGTTCCATCTAAGCCTCCGCCTGCATTTTTTCCACAGCCGGTGAATATTCCTGCTATCAATGTCATCAGAAGAACTAAAACCATTGTGACAACTAGCATGCTTAGTTTTTGCCCTCTTTTTTTATCTTTGCATTTTTCATTTTGTTTTCATGACCTTTTCTTTTTTTATTTTGTTTTTTAATTGCAGCTCCACAATCATTGCCAGAACAAGCAGCTGTTCCTCTGCTTTGGCATTCTACATGCAGTATTTTTCGTTTCTGGTTTTATCTTATAGAAGAAATCTTAGAAAAATCTTTAAATCTGGCTTTAATTGTTGTCTTTAATTTTATTTTTGCATTGTATGTACGCTTTGCGTGTGTTATAATACATGAAATTATACGCAATGTGTGTATTTTGTGTATGGTTGTTACTTCCTCCACAGGTGCATGCTACGCTGAAATTGCAAATATTTTTGGATCAAAACAAACGTCATATTATATCAGGAGGTTTTATGGATAGTAGAGAATATTTAATTGAATTGAGAACAAGTACCGGCATGACACGCAGAGAATTCTGCGAATATTTCGAGATTCCTTACCGGACACCCAGGACTGGGAACTTGGAAACCGCAAAATGCCGGATTATCTGTTGCGACTTATGGCTTATAAGGCTAAGATGGAAAAAACTTGCAGAGGAAAAAAATTGATATCTTGACAATATGTTGTTTACAACATACTATAATATTAACGGAAAGAGGAATACTATTGTACATGAAATCATTTTTTATGATACGGCGGATGGTAAATGTCCCTGTTCAGGATTTTTAGACTCTCTGGAACCTAAATTCCTTTGCAAAAAACATTACGGACAATTGATTTATTAGAAACAAATGGTCCATTATTAAGAGAACCTTATTCTAAACCTCTTGAAAATGGAATATTTGAACTTCGTACCAAACATGGTTCTGATATTAACAGAGTATTTTATTTTTTTTTATTATAGGTCAAAAAATCATTCTGACAAATGGGATTATAAAAAAGACAGCCAAAACTCCTAAATCCGCTATTGATCTCGCCAAAAAAATAAAAAACCGATTATGAATGGAGGCACCGTAATGAGCAATTATAAAGATTACAAAAAAGAAAGTCCTGCAAAATCCTGAAATCAAATCAGAATATGACGCTTTGCAACCGGAATATGATATTATTCAGGCAATGATTGATGCCCGATTACAGCAAAACCTCACTCAAAAGGATTTATCTGCCAGAACCGGAATTACGCAAGCTGATATCAGCCGCATCGAAAATGGTACACGAAACCAAGCTTAAGTATGGTCAAAAAACTTGCACATGGGCTTGGTATGCAATTAAAACTTGAATTTATACAGACTCCTGCTAAGTAATAATTTATCTGTTACATTTCAAAATAATCTACAATTTAAAGATTTTTCTAAGATTTCTATGCTATACTCATCCTTATAAATCTCAGGAGACATTATCATGCGTATTTTATTGATCGAAGATGATCTGAATTTTTGTGAAACCCTGCGTTTTCAATTAGAGCAGGAAGCTTATGTGGTGGATGTATGCCACGACGGAAGAGATGGTCTTGACCTCTTCTTACAGGACGCGCACGACATTGTTCTGCTCGACCGCATGCTCCCGACTATGAATGGTCTGCTCGTGCTGCAAAAAGCTAGACAGCCGGAATTTCCACGCCTATCATACTGATCACCGCCCTCGGCGAACTTTACGACCGGATTGAAGGGCTGGATGCCGGTGCAGACGATTACATTGTAAAACCATTCGCCTTCGAAGAACTGACCGCCCGCATCCGCTCCCTCGGCAGCAGACGCAGCGGCAAATGGGAAGATGACAATTTACTTACCATCTGCGACATCAGTTATGACTGCAACGCGAGACTGCTAAGTGGACCTACTGGCTCCATCCGGCTCTCCGGCCGTTAGGGAAGATTGCTGGAAGTTCTTCTGCGAAGTTTTGAGCTCGTCATCCGCCGTGAAGTACTTCTTAGCCGTGTCTGGGGCGTGGATGCAGAAGTGGAGGATTGTAATCTTGACACTTACATCCATTACCTGCGCAAGCGGCTCTCCTACGTTGGAAGCACGCTTGCCCTTAAAAACCATCCGCGGTGTCGGATATACGCTGGCTTCCTCCTGATCCCTGATTTTCCATATAAGATCATGAAGCTTCTGTATAGCTGCCGTTACTTTTCAATTATTTTATCCTTATTGCAATTTACAGATACCTTTTTTCACTATCTGCTTTATGTACATTATCAGGAGGTTTCTCATGTTTCCACACTTCACCTTTTCCGTCACAACCTATCAGGCTTTACATCGCAAACTCACCTTATTTTGTACCTGCGTCACACAGATCATTCTCCTTGCCTTAAGTACTCTGTGTGTTTTTTGTTGCAGAAAAAAAATATAAAGCAGGGGAAACGAAACCGCTTTTCTCACAGAGACAAGTTCCGTCATTTCCCATTTGCAGGAGCAGGATGTCATCTCACACCAGTGGTTAAACCAGTTCTGAGGAAAACAGTTCTATCCAGATTTATCTTTTTTGAGAATGGGACTCCACTTTTTTATGACCAGTATCATCAGACAACCGCAGAAGAGCAATTATGTGAAAAATGCACTTCTCGCCGCAGAAGAGCTTACCGGGAACGATCCTTTTTCACGAAAAATAGAATGCTTTCCTCGCATACGGAATATCAGTTCGACTCCGGCGATAACATTCCCTACATTGCATCCGTCGGCAGTATTCCAAAAGGCGGCAGTTACTTAAACTTTCTGATCCTGCGCTCGCTCGCCAGACAGTCTCACCAGATGCTGTCGTTAAGAATCATTGTGAGCATTGCAAATATTGCCGCATTTTTACTGCTGTTTCTCTTTTTCCACTTCTTCATCCGAAAATGTTAGAACCAGTCGAAACTGCGCAGAAAAAACAGACACAATTCATCGCCTCCGCCTCCCACGAGCTGCGCACCCCATTAGCGGTTGTCCGCTCCGGCTTGGAATCTGTTGAAAAATGTTCAAATGAAGAGGAGCGAAAACCACTTTCTCCATCTGATGTCCGAAGAGACCGTCCACATGAAACGTCTGATCGACGATATGCTGCTGCTCGCAAATTCGGATGCTGACACGCTCACCATCAAACCGGAAGCCTTGTCAGCCGGATTTGCTGCTCTTAGACACTTATGAAAAGTTCGAACCACTGGCAAAAGAAAAACGAGCTTCACCCTTATCCTCACTCTGCCTGAAGAAATTCTCCCGGACTGCTTCTGTGATATCCACCGCACAGAACAGATTTTTTCCATTATCGTGGATAATGCACTCTGTTACACACCATCCGGTGGAAAAGTGACACTCTCCTGCCATGCTGAAAATGAAATGCTTTGTTTTCTATTCGAAGATACCGGATGTGGAATTTCAGAGGAAAAGAAATCCCATATTTTCGAACGATTTTACCGCGCCGACGATGCCCATACCGACAGAGAACACTTTGGACTTGGACTCTGCATTGCGAAAAGAACTCACCGAAAAGCAAAATGGGAACATCCAGGTTGTGGATGCTCCCATTTCCGGCAGCTGCTTTATGGTGCAATTGCCATGTGCACTTTAATATTTATGTGATCTCTACGCTCTCTGTCAGGTTATATTTTTCCTGTTATTCCACATTTTTCAGTGCCTGATCCATCGGAATACGCTTGATTCTTCTGAAATCCAATACCATGACAAGCAGATATCCGATCAGGATAAACAGGAACATTTTCACATAGCCCATCGTGCTTATGCGGAAAGCGTACCATCCACTGTAGGAAAAGAGCATGATCCTCCAGACAGCCTTCATGATGACGACACCTAAAATCACGCTGACAACATCGATCACCACAAGAACAATGGTTGTAGACAACAGATATAAGCTTGCAATCTCCCGGTTCTCATAGCCCAGGATTTTTGTCATGGAAATTGCATTTTCGTTCTTCTCGATGATCAGCTTCGTGAGCAGGTAAATCAATACTGCGGATAACAGGATGCACAGATACTGGAAGTAGGTCATATAAGAGCCCATGGAATGATCGAGCTGGTCACACATTTTCGTAATGTCATGTTCTGTGATGACGGTTGCAATCTCATCCTCATCAATATCTGTGATCTCTGAATCCGAGAGATAGCCTGTGAATGCATCACTGTCCATGTCAAAGATTTCACAATACTGCTCATTGGACAGAAATACTGCCAGCGCCTGACTGTGATCATAGATTCCTGCAACCTCAAACTCATACTGTTTGTTCTCATATTTTCGTCAAGAACCACTGTGTCGCCCACGCTCAGGCTGTATTTATCTGCATAGGAAGCAGAAATATATGCCTCGTTTCCTTTCAGGGCAGACAGTTACTGATTTTCACATACCGGCTGTCATCCTCGATTCCGTAGACAGAAATCTCCTCATCTAACGTATCACTCTTATGCTGCAGAGATGTCATATTGAATTTCTCTGCATCCTTATTGTTCGTTGTGATAATGTCTCCATCCTCATTCTCATAAGACTTTAACACATACTGATAATTCGTGAACATCATATCTGAAACATTGGATTTGTAATATTCGAGCGTCTCCGGCATACCGACCGCCATTGCAAGCATAATGCTTATAAACAAGATACCCACAAATAAAATCAGGTAATTCGTCACGTTCTGGAACATGATACGCAGGCGGAAACGGCTCAAAAAACTCCATTTTGGCAGGCGCATTGCTTTTTTTACGCTTTGTCTTCTTTAAATCATGCCGCAAAAACTGTAATGGTGTATGCCTCATCATTTTTATAATGACGACGAGATTGACCGCAAGCATTAAAACAACCGGGATGATTGTTGTCTTGAAAAAGGCATCCGGGTTCCAGACTGTCTGATAAGTCGGAAGACTGTAGCTGTTATAATACATGCCGACAACCACATTTTTAAATACGGTATAGCCGAGGATATTTCCAACGCACGCTGCGAGAAGTGTCACGACCACCGGCATGGAAATATAATGTCTGACCAGTTCACCTCTCGTATAACCGGAAGCTCTCAATGTTCCGATCGTAGAAGCCTCCTTCACGATCGTGTTGCTGATGGTCACTGCAAAAATAAATGCAATGATCACGATCAAAATATCCAGTAAAACACCACCCATAGCTTTGTCTGAACCCATATCATCCGTTGCAAAATTAATTGCCGGGTTCGCATAGCGCGGCATATAGTCCTCTAACTCTTTGTCATCACACACTACCTGTGTGTGAGCAGTGCTTTCATGAAATCATCAGATTTTGCTTTCTGCTCCACTTCATCTGCAGGAGTATCCACATAATTCCATGTGTAAGCATAATGAACAGTTTTATGTAAACTATCAAATCCTTCTGTGTGACCATAGCCACATCGAATTTGATCGCATCAAACATCATATCCGTTGACTTCTCATGCAGTGTCGCATAATTGACATAGGCGATCAGTCCGACAACTTTGAACCTCTGCCCGCTGACAGAAATCTCATCTCCCACTTTTTGACTCCGACATTGTCTGCATGCATACGGTCAATTGCGATCTCATCCGCTTTTTCCGGAAATGCTCCGTCAAGCAGGCAGGCAAGATCCACGTTATCATTTTTTGCATAGACACGGATGTTTCCTTCTGCCTCGCCGTCGTTGTTGTAATCTTCCTCCTCATTTCGGAAGAAGTTCTCATATACTTTTACCGGAACTTCTGTAAAATCAGGATCGTTTAACTCATATTTTTCTTCTGCGTCAGCATATTTATCATCGATTTCCTCTACGATTTTATCCCATGCCTTGTCATAGGCTTCCGGATAAGCCTTTTCATCCAACTTTTCGTCCAGTTCTTTTTTTGCTTTGTCAAGATAATACTGTTTGACGTCCGCTTTTGTTCCTGTCTCGATAGCAGCGAGTAACGTCTCATCTGCCTTTTTGTCCAGCTCAAAATGTCCATCCTCTAACTTATATTTTGTCACGCCTTCATTTGCTGCAACGAGCATACTCTCATTTGCAACATACATACCGGAAACAAAAGCCGATCGTGAGGATCAGGAATAATGCCACCACAAGATATTTTTTCCAGTCACCGAGCAATTCACGCGGAATACGTCTGATGAGTGGATTTTTAATTTTTTTCTTTTTCATAACTGCCACACTCCTTACCACTCAAGATCTGCTGCTGAAATCCTGTGTTCATTTCCTCTCGTTGTGGCGCACGGCTCCGTCACGAAGCTTGATAACATGGTCTGCCATGTTTTTGATCGCCTCGTTGTGCGTTACCATGATGATCGTGTTTCCATATTTTTTGTTTACATCTTCGATCAGTTTTAAAATCTCTTTGGAGGTGTTATAATCCAACGCTCCGGTCGGCTCATCGCAGAGCAGGATATCCGGGTTTCTTCACAATCGCACGACCGATGGAAACACGCTGCTGCTGACCACCGGACAACTGGTTCGGCAGCTTGTATCTGTGCTCGTAAAGTCCAAGTGTATGTAATAGGTCGTCGATATCCAGCGCATTGTCGGAAAGATACGCTCCGACCTCAATGTTTTCCTTCACGTTCAGATTAGCGATCAGATTGTACATCTGAAATACATAGCCGAGATGTTTTCTGCGGTATTGGGTTAGTTTCTTCTCACTCATATCTTCGAGCTTATCGCCGTTGATCGAGATGTAACCGGAATCGGCACTGTCGATTCCTCCGATAATATTTAATAAAGTTGATTTTCCCGAACCGGACGGTCCAAGCAGAACACAGAACTCTCCTTTTGCCACGGAAAAGTTCATTCCGCGCAATACTTCCTGACGTGTTTCTCCACTTCCAAAACCTTTTTTCAGGTCAACGATTTCCAAAAATTTTTTCTCTTCCTCTGACATATGCTCCCCTTTTTTCAAAAAACATATTTGGCAACTGCCATTTTTGGCGTTTTAGTTAGTCTTAGCTAATCTCAAGAGGATTATAGCACATGATATTGGGGATACAAGGAAGAGATATTGTTGTTGAGAAATTTTGTCAGTTAAATTAACTATTTGATTACATATTGACCTTTGATACTATTCGATATAATATATGTATATACAGTTAATACTATATAACAAAGACCGTCGCATGAAGTGCGTGTAGATATCGATTATGAAACTAAGCTTCATGATCAACAATATCTTTTTAAAGGAGTGAACATTTATGAGCGATCAGGTTGCCATCAAAACATGGGGAAATAGTCAGGAATACGTATTCCAAAGAATATTCTTGAAAACTTGGACTCCATGTCTCAGATACTTTACAAATTGAAGTAATTGATGATTCGATTGTTTTGAAAAAAGCATTTAAACACAAAACATTTGAGGAACGCGTTGCTTGAATACAATGGGAAATTTCAGTTTGTGATTTTGATTGGGGAGAACCTGTCGGAAAAGAAATTTTATGATGAATTTTTCGCAGGAGATATTATAAGTACGCGGTGTCAAAGACACCTCAGGAACTGCTATATGTGAGCAATTGACTAATTGACCCCCTTCCGCCAGAAGCTGCAAACGTATCGACCGCGTCCCTTATCATATGATTATGAATGTTTCAGACGCAATACAAGGTATTTTTGAATATGACTAATAAAATTATCCCAAACCCCCAAAGTGAGGCCGGCGGCGGACGATACCTGGCTCTTTATGTAACTACTTCCGTTTTCCCCTCTCCCTCGAAATACTCCTTCACACCAACCACACCTGATAATAAGAATACTGCGATCAGGTTTGGGATTACCATAAGTCCGTTGAATGTCTCTGCGATGTTCCACATCAGTCCGAGGTTCATGGTCGCATCCAACGATCGCCACCAGCGCATATAAAATCATGAACGGCTTATTAGCCCACGTTCCAAATAAAAATTCAATACATCTTGTTCCGTAAAGTCCCCCAGCCAATGATCGTGGAGAATGCAAAAACAGCACATTGCAACCGCAGTAAAATAGATACCCAGCCACCATATA
>VOFC01002236.1_pt1 | contig 20039 bp, 38 predicted proteins | sample 5384161 | NCBI WGS metagenome assembly VOFC01 (sample SAMN12384722, study PRJNA508395) | human gut metagenome | isolation source: healthy gut B | host: Homo sapiens
CTCAATTACCGTAAAAACGCTCATGAATACCTTAACAAAAACGTTCTGGCTATACAGGAAATTAAGGAATGCATCCTGCTGGATCAGTGCCATTCCCTGCTGTCCAAGTGTTGTATTGCACAATAAGGTAAGCACCAGGAAAGCGATCCAGATAAAGATGATGCATTTGATCCCTCCGACAGCGGCACCAGCAATCTTATTAATGCCGTTGATCACCGGAAGCTTTGTCAGAACATTCAGAATAAATCCCAGCAGCTTGATCACTGCGGCAGAAAGCACAAAAGAAATCAAAAAAGAAATTCCGTTTACCGCCATCACAGCCAGCGAGTCAGAAATATACTCTGTAAATGTACTGACTGCCAGATAGCGGTATGTCTCTGCCGTATTATTTTCCACCAGGGCATTTTTCAGAAGGTCTGGAAGCTCCATATTCTCCATTACCTGATTCTGCTCTTCCTTATCCAGTGTTTTCTTATTGCCGATCTGTTCGGACACCAGTGTCTGGCATTTGTCCTGAATGGTATCGTAAACAGGGGTATATTCTTTTTTACAAAGGTATTCACATATGGATTGACCGCCCACACAAAGAAGAAAGGAGATCAGCATAAAAAATACTGATACGATTTCTTTGACAAATCCCTTCCGAAATCCCATGATACAGGCCGCCGCGATTAGCGCCAGTACAGCAATGCCAAGCCAGGTCCAGCTTATATCCATTTTGTTCTCCTTAGCTGAGTTTTATCACATTTACCCCTGTGTCCATGACCAGGAGATATTTGTTCCATCCTAATTTGAAGAAATCCCCTAACGGTACCGTCAATATTTCCAAAATATTTCTCAGTGCCATTCTGGTTCAGCACGCAAATCTGTGAACTGTTGTACATGATAATATATCCATCGCTCATCCGGATGGTAGTATATGGAATATTAAAATCCTTGCTGAACTTCAGTTTTCCGTCAGTGGCGTAGACCTGCATGGTGTATTGTTTATCTTTGCTGTCATTTTTTAAATACCAGGCCGATGTTGTTTTCATCATAAAAAGTACTGATGATCTCATTCTCAACCTGAACCGTCTTCAGCTCCTTGGGAATCTGTCTGCCGGAATACAGTGTGAAGCCGTCATCCCGCAGTGCCACTGCATTGCTTCCAAGATACTGGATCTGGGGAACAACCACGCCATCATAAGTATAACCGCTGACAATACGGTCATCCTCATTCTGGCCAACCTCTCCAAAATTGTAGAATGCCACGTAGCTGGTAGTCTCACTGCTGTCTACAAACTGATAAGCCACCATCATGACAACTCCGTTCTCCGCCAGTGCCACATCCATAGGATATCCGGGATCCTGGATATTCGTCTGGTTTTCTGCGATCAGGCTTCCGTCCAGATTGTAAAAATTGATCCAGGTGTGATCTCCTCCATCCAGAATTGCTGCTGCCATTCCGTTTTTGGATACCTTTGCCTTGATAATACTGTAGGATGTGGAAACCGTTCCGGTGACTCCATTTTGGTCTACAAATACCATAGAGGTTCCATCTATGTCTGCAATAACAGCACGATCGCCGCACACATCCGCCACCGGGTTCTGCATGTCATAAGCCTGTGACCAGATCGTATCCAGCTTCGTGTTCACCAGCGATACTTCGTCGGAGCTGTACCTCAGGATCTTGCCCGACAAATTGGTATACTGCGTGGATACGGTGTCTTCCTGTTCACTGGCGGCCTGTACCTTATAGCTATGATAGCTTCGTTTTTTCGAGGAAAAGAAAGCCCAGCAAAACTACCAGTCCCACTGCAAGCACGGCAGCCACAGGCCTTAGCACGGCTTTTCTTTTCCTCAGAGCAGATTTAAACTTCCTTCGGACAGATGCACTGCTCCTTGTACCGGACTGTGCCTTCTCCAGACGGCGTTTCTCTGCCAGGAGACGTTTCCGCCTCAGTTTCTTTCTGATATTTTTGAATGTATTTGCCATAATTTAACCTTGCCTTGTATTTTCTAGCTTACATGCATTTCGATTATAACACATCCTGTTATGGTAATACAATCATTTGCCCAGGATAAATCACCTGGTTTTCCTTAAGATTGTTCAGGCGGCAGATTTCCGAAATTGCATCCATATTCCCGTAATGAGAAATGCTGATCTGGTACAGGGTATCTCCAGGCTTTATGATATAGGTTTCATAAGCGCTGTCTGATGATGCCTGGGCAGAAGGCGTCAGCTGAACCTGACTCTCCTCCTTTTTCGCTTTTCGCTCATCTGCCTCCTGGGAAAATTTATCTTCGCTCACAGTCTCCTGGCTTTCTTCAGCACTGGCAGAATCCGCAGCTGCAGACGCTCCTGTCTCCTTGGTATCTGTTTCCTGTACATCAGCTTCTTCTGTCCCATTTTTTCCGCACCAGGCTGAATGGTCGGGTGATCTGCAGGCTTTCCTCCTGGCTGCTCATCTGTTTCTTCCAGTGCTTTCGTAATCTCTTCGATCCAGGTGATCTCCGGCGTTTTCGTCACTTCACGTACGGCATCTGCCTGGTTGTCTTCACTTTCTTCTACCGTGTTGTCAGACATGACCGTAACAGTGGAATCCACAGAAGGCTCCGCAATGCGCATGTAATTTCTGTAAAAGCCTGCGCCTACAGCAAGGACGGCAAGCACCAGACAAGCTGTAGCCGCATAAGAAAAAACAGAGGTATGCTCCGTCTCCCTCTGGGGCTTTTCCTCTGTCTCTGGTGTTTTTTATTTTTGATGATTTTACGGAAGGTGGTAACTGCCTCATCTCCCACAGTTTCCGAAGCTCCCTGACCCATGTCTTTTCGTTTTCTCAATCATGTATTCCTGCATGAGAGGATTTTTTCGTAATAAATGTAATATCCTCTTTGCCGGATCATAAGTCCGTTTTCGTAAAAGAAAAAAGCCTCTTCTTTTTCTGTGGGTTCCATGAGCATCAGAACCTTTTCCCCGCCGAAATATCTTAAGTGGATGCGGGTCAGAAGCTCATCTGTTTCCATATACATCTGGGGGCGCGAAAAAAAAACCAGCCTGTAATTTCCTGTCCTGGAAAATATTTTGCCTGGTTTTCCTGAATCTTTGTCCATACTTTTTCCGAGAAATCAATATGATCCGCAGCAGCTTCCATATCTTCCACCATCAACGCTCCCCGGATGAAAAGATAGGTTATTCCGTTGTTCCATTTGGTGTCGCCGGTAAATACAGCCACACAGCCCTGTTCGTTTCCTGGACCGGTTTCGTTTCTGGCAAGTCTTGTGAGGAATGTATATACATAATCCTCAATGTAAATCCGGATATTCCCGGCAGTCAGACCGATCTGGCGTATATTTCTCGGCAGATTAAAAAAAGATTTTCCCCCATATTTTTTGCTTCCTGCTTCTCCTCCTTGTAAACGATCTCTATCATGATCACATCACCCCTTCGGGTATGAGCATATCATATGGAAAATGCAGATTTTAGTGTAATATAAGACCTGTTTCAGAGAATTTAACGACAGTTTTTGCAGAGTGCATAATTTTTTTCAAAACTGGGATAAGATGGATTATAAAAAAGCAGGAGCGTTCATATGCCATTTTATATTAATACCCAAAACCAGGATTCTTCCAGAGAAATTGCCAGGGTTCTGGAAAAATGCATTCAGCGTCATAAAAGGACTGGTCCGAAATTGTGTTTCTGTGTATCGGAAGCGACCGCGTGACAGGAGACTGTCTGGGGCCTTATGTGGGCTATCGTCTGAGCCAGTACCAGATTCCAGGAATTTTCGTCTATGGAACTCTGAATCAGCCTGTTCATGCCGTAAATCTATCCCATATAACGGACAGTATTGCAAGTGCCCATCCATCTGCCCTTGTGATTGCCATTGATGCCTCTCTGGGTGAAAACGCCATCTGGGATATGTAAGTATCGGAAACGGCTCGCTCTACCCGGGTGCTGCCGTACAGAAGGATCTGCCGCCAGTAGGGGATATCTACATTACTGGAATCAAACATAGCCGGGATTCTGGAATACCATCAAGTCCGTATTTTTAAGCAAAGCTACCGCCGGACCTGACTCACCAAAGCAGTCCTGTATGCCTATTGTCTTTACCGGTGTTGGAGCCTTACGCGAAAGTGTCTCACATACCGCGGCTCCAAGTCCTCCTATTACAGAAGTGCTCCTCCACAGGTAACCACCCTGCCGCATTCCTTTGCTGCAGCTACAACAAGTTCCTCATCAAGAGGCTTGATAGTGTGTATATTTATGACCTTTGCATTTACGCCATCTGCGATTTCAAATTTATACTCTGCATTGTCATTTATTATCGGTGTTGCAAGACGGCCAAACCTCATGTATACAGGGCCCTCATACTCATAAGCTGCCTTTACGGCGGCTTTTGCCTCTATATCATCACTTGGGTTTATTACAACCATGCCTGGAATTGCTCTCATGAGTGCAATATCCTCGTTGCACTGGTGGGTAGCTCCATCCTCTCCTACCGAAATACCAGCGTGTGTCGCACCGATTTTCACATTAAGATGAGGATATCCAATAGAGTTTCTCACCTGCTCAAACGCACGACCTGCCGCAAACATGGCAAATGAACTGGCAAATGGCACCTTTCCCTTAGCCACAAGTCCTGCAGCAATTCCCATCATGTTGCACTCTGCGATTCCACAGTCAATATGTGACGATCTGGAAATTCCTTTTTGAAGATGGCTGTCTGTGTCCGCAAGGTCAGCATCAAGAACAACCAGACGTCATGTTCTTTTCCAATTCTACAAGAGCATTTCCATAGCTGTCTCTGGTGGCGATTTTCTTTACTTCTGACATAATTCTTCACCTTCCTTCTCAAGCTCTCTTCAATAGCTATAGCATGCTCTTCCTCACCGGGAGCCTTTCCATGCCATCCCACATTGTTCTCCATGAAGGATACACCCTTACCCTTAACGGTATGGGCAATTATTGCTGTAGGCATGCCCTTTGTTGCCTTTGCCTCCTTGAAGGCTGCGTCTATCTCATCGAAATCATTTCCGTTTATGTTGATAACATGGAAATTAAATGCCTCAAACTTCTTATCTATAGGATATGGTGAGCATACTTCCTCAACAGTTCCGTCGATCTGGAGATTATTGTTGTCAACGATCACCAGAAGATTGTCAAGCTTTCTTGCCCCTGCGAACATGGCAGCCTCCCAGATCTGTCCCTCCTGTATCTCTCCGTCACCGCAGAGACAATAGGTACGATAGTCCTTTCCTGAAAGCTTTGCTGCAAGAGCCATTCCAACGGCTGTTGAAAGTCCCTGTCCCAGTGAACCTGATGACATATCCACCCCCGGAATGTGCTTCATATCAGGATGTCCCTGAAGGTATGAGCCCACATGTCTTAAAGTCTTAAGGTCTTCCCAGGGAAGTAACCACGATTTGCCAGTGCCGCATAGTAACCTGGTGCCGTATGTCCCTTTGAAAGTACGAAACGATCTCTGTTCTCGTTCTTTGGATCTTTCGGATCAATATTTAACTCCTCAAAATAAACAAGTACCTTGAACGGTACAGTTGCGATGTCAGCACCAGCAAGTGCACACTGTGTTACATGCATTGATGACGAACGCTTGCTGCGATGATCTCTGTGTCAATGCCTGCAACAGCAAACATGTCAGCAATCTGACGGATCAGCTCAACGCCATCTGTAGAGATATCATCAAGTCTTCCAAGGAATGGAGATACATAGGTAGCGCCTGCTCTTGCAGCAAGAAGTGCCTGGTTAGCTGTGAAGATCAGAGTAACGTTTGTTTTGATTCCTTCTTTTGAAAGAACTTTAACTGCTTTCAGACCTTCTCATGTCATCGGGATCTTAACAACCATGTTCGGATGGATCTTTGCGATCTCACGTCCCTCACGGATCATTCCCTCTGCGTCTGTTGTAGTAGCCTTTACTTCGCCGCTGATCGGTCCGTCCACGATCTCTGTGATCTCTTTGATAACTTCGTTGAAGTCTCTTCCCTCTTTTGCGATCAGGGATGGGTTTGTGGTTACCCCGCAGATGATTCCCATATCGTTCGCTGCTTTAATATCCTCTACTTTTGCAGTATCAATAAAAAAATTTCATGATCTTATCCTCCTGAATTTGTTTAAGCTTTTGCACATGTTTTTCACATGCTTTCATTATACCAGACTTCACTTGCAGGTCAAGACGGGGTGCTTTTTTTTATTAATAAAAATTCAATTAATAATTCATCAAATTTATTAATATTTTCCAGGTTTGTCACTTACCCATCAATCTATTTTTTATAGTGTTTATCAGCTTTTGCAAAGTTTTTTCCATGTGTTTTTCCAGATTTTATTACTAATAATTTCGGTTGAATCATTTATTTAATCTTATTTTCATCCGTTTTTTCCACTGTCGGCTCCAGCTTGTCCAGCCTTGCGTAGCCAGTGGTTTTGCGCACAATGATCTTGGGGTTATATTCAATATTGTACACGCTTGTGGGACGTATTCCTCTCCGAAACGGTTGTCCGTATCGATCTTGCGGATGATAATATCGCAGGCATCACGGCCCTTCAATGCCACAAAGTGGTCTATAGTAGTTAGCGACACACGCCGGATCCCGGAATAAAAAATATTGTCGCAGCCGATTACCGATACATCCTTGGGCACACGCAGTCTGGCGTCCTGAAGCGCATCCACGCACCGATGGCCATCATGTCATTCTGTCCGGCAATGGCAGTAAATCTGCTGCCATCCTCCAGAAGAGACCTGGTCAGGGCATAGCCCATGGAATACTCGGAATCCGTCCGGGGATTGCGGCGGTCTACCGACTCGTCTGCGGCCCGGATGATCACATGTCCGGCAAGCCCGGCTTTCTCAAACTCATGGACAAAGCCCTCCACACGCTTGGAGCGCTGCCACTGCCGTCTGGTAAGTGGCGGGGTAATAAATGCCACATCCCGGTGTCCCAGGTCCAGAAGGTGCCTTGCCATCAGACGGCCCACTTCTGTGTTGTCCTGATTGATAGCTTCTACCGTGGTTGTTTTTTCCTTGTTGCTGATGATGACCAGCGGAATATCCCTTGCCATCTCCTCCACCTGGCTGATGTAGTCCGGGTGAGGATTGCAGGCATAAATGATTCCCTGGGGGGTGCCATTGCGCGGATCATCCGCAGATATTTCTCCTCAAGTCTTGCATCACGCTGGGTATTGCAGATGAAAACCCCATACCCCCGCTCATTCGCCACAGCCTCAATGCCCTGCAGAAGCAGCACATAATAAGGGCTTGTGATGGTGGGGCAGAATACAACGATCAGCTTTTCTTTTTGTTTTCTTTTTTGCTTCTGTGCCGGGAAGACGGTAGCCCAGCTCGCGGGCGGCATTTTCTACCTTTTTCTATGGTTTCCCGGGAAAAAGAAACATTATATTTCCGGTTCAGCACCATGGATACGGTTGCCTGGGAAACCCCTGCTTTCTCTGCTACATCGGATGAAGTCACTTTTTTTCGCGCCACAGGAAATCACCTCCCACCGTTTTCGTTCTGTGTCAAAGTTCTACGCGGCCCTCCAGGGCACGCAGAAGAGTTACTTCGTCAATATATTCCAGGTCGCCGCCTACAGGAACACCGCTGGCGATCCTGCTTACTTTGATTCCGGTCGGTTTGATAAGCTTGCTGATGTACATCGCTGTAGTTTCCCCTTCCAGGCTGGAATTGGTGGCAATGATCACTTCCTTCACATCTCCCTGCAGACGCTGGATCAGCTCCTTCAGCTTGATGTCATCCGGGCCGATTCCCAGCATAGGGGAAATAGCTCCGTGAAGCACATGATAAACGCCGTCAAATTTGCCGGTTTTCTCATATGCCGCCAGATCTCTGGTATTCTCCACCACCATAATGGTGCTGTGGTCACGCTTTTGGGATTGCTGCAGATCGGGCACATTTCCTTATCTGTCAGGGTGTAGCAGCACTTGCAATACTGTACATTGGTCCTGGCATCTGTGATGGCGCCTGTCAGCTGCTGCACCTGATCCTTTGGCATATTCATGATGTGAAATGCCAGTCTCTGTGCTGATTTCGCACCGATTCCCGGAAGATGGGAAAACTGCTCAATCAGCTTATTGATATGACTGCTGTAGTATTCCATCAAAATGGAAGACCCCCGCCAAGTCCTCCCAGACCTCCTGTCAGTTTGGACATTACAGCCTGGTTCTCCTGCTCAACCTTGCGAAGAGCTTCGTTGGTTGCCGCAACGATCAGATCCTCAAGCATTTCAATATCGTCCGGATCTACAACCTCTTCTGCAAGCTTCACCTTGGTCACTTCTCTCTTACCTGAGATAGTTACTTCTACAGCTCCGCCGCCGGCTGCTGCAGTAAACTCTTTCTCCTCGAGAGCTTTCTGGTTCTCTTCCATCTGGCGCTGCATTTTCTGCGCCTGTTTCATAAGATTATTCATATTTCCCGGCATACCCATTCCCGGGAATCCTCCACGTTTTGCCATTACACATTCCTCCTGAATTCAATATTTCCACACCGAAGTCCTACCGGGACAAATTTGTCCCGTCCCCCGGTATTTTTTATTCTTCCGGATCATCCGGATCTTCTTCCACCACTACATCCATATGGATATTCTCCCGGATCGCCTGGTCTACTGTTACCTGGGCAAGATTGGTGTGGTGGTGCTCTTTTGCCACTACCATTTTCAGTTCCACGGATTTTGCCAGTCTGCGCCGCAATGATGGATTTCAGCTCATTCTCGGCTTCGGGATTGTCCACGTAGGTTTTGCCCAGGAAATCCTGAAACTCCACGTAAAGCACAGGCTCGCCTGTCTCACCATTGTATTTGGGGATGGCTTTCTGAAGCATCTGTTTGAAAATGCCGCTGGTCTGTCCTACAACCACCCGCCAGCTGGCTACAATCTTCTGCAGATCTTCTGGCGCGGCTTTCACCGGAGCCGCAGCCTTAGGTGCCGCCATTCCCGCATCCACGCCGCCTGAAACCGCTCCTGAACTTCCCTGCTGCACGATTACCTGCTGAACCGGGCGCTCATCCATACGCTGCTCCAGAACACGCAGACGGTCCAGAACTGAATCCAGATTGGTCTCCATGGCCGGACGGCACAGCTTGATCAGTGCGATCTCCACCAGAACACGTTTCTGGGTGGAATAGCGGATCTGGCTGGACAGATCAGAAAAAAAATACGGATGTAGCGCATCAGCGTCTCTACATCCACCATCTCACTTTCTTCTTTAAGAAGCTTCAGGTTCTCAGAAGACACATCAATGGCCTCTTCCGGATTCTCTGAAGTCTTCACCAGAAGGAGATTTCGCATGATACCAGGTAAAATCTCCCACAAACTGTCCCAGCTCCCTGCCGCCTACAATCAGATCTTCCAGTGTGCGGATGGCCGAGGTCACATCCCCCTTAAGGACCTGGCGCAAAAGTTTGCTGAACACTTCTGTGTCAACTGCGCCAAGCACTTCCAGAACCTTGTCATAGGTCAGGGTCTGTCCCAGATAAAAGGCAATGCACTGGTCAAGAAGACTTATCGGGATCTTGTGTGCCTCTGTGGTTGCAAGAATGAAGATAACATAAGACGGAGGTTCCTCCAGTGTTTTCAGAAGAGCATTGAATGCTCCTGTTGAAAGCATGTGAACCTCGTCGATAATGTATACCTTATAGTTTCCTTCTGTAGGGCGATAGGCCACTTCCTCGCGGATTTCACGGATGTTGTCCACACCGTTGTTGGATGCGGCATCAATCTCGATCACGTTCATCGAGGTGCCGGCCTGTATCGCCTTACACATTTCACATTCACCACAGGGGCTTCCATTTACCGGGTGCTGGCAGTTTACTGCCTTCGCCAGTATTTTTGCAACGGTTGTCTTACCGGTTCCTCTGGTGCCGCAGAACAGATAGGCGTGTCCGATACGGTTCGCCTTGATTTGATTGGTCAGCGTGGTCACTATGTGATCCTGACCTTTGACATCCGCGAAATTATCCGGTCTGAACTTCCGGTATAGAGCAGTATAGCTCATTTATGGAAACTCCTTTCTGAAAAGCAGAATCAGTCGCCGAAGCATGATACCGATCTGTTTTGCAGCTTTGACAGTCTGGTCTTTTGGAGAAACCATCTTCAGCTTGCCGGCACACTCTTCAAGAGGAACTCTCTTGATCTTGCCGTTTACAACACCGATCATGATACCATATTCTCTCCGTCAAGGATAGCTTCAGCAGCACCTGCTCCGATTCTTGTGGAAAGCACGCGGTCGTATGCGCACGGTGCTCCTCCACGCTGTGTGTGTCCCGGAACTGTGATGCGGACTTCTGATCCAAGCTCCTGGGTAATCTTGTCTGCGATTTCATAAGATACGGAAGGATACTTCTTTGCACGGTCTTCCAGTTTCTTCTTGTAAGTCTTTTTGGAAAGCAGAGCGTCTTCTTTGGAAATCGCACCTTCTGCCACAGCAAGGATGGTGAAGCGCTTGTCCTGCCTTGGATCTCTTCTGGATAGCTGCAACTACTTTCTTGATGTCATAAGGGAATCTCAGGAATCAGGATAATGTCCGCTCCGCCTGCAACACCTGCATGAAGTGTCAGACTTCCAACCTTATGTCCCATGATCTCAACGATAAATACACGGCCGTGGGAAGCCGCTGTGGTGTGGATGCAGTCGATTGCGTTGGTCGCAATGTTTACTGCACTCTGGAAGCCGAATGTCATATCCGTTCCGTAGATATCGTTATCGATGGTTTTCGGAATGTGGATAATATTCAGACCCTCCTCTCTCAGGAGGTTTGCGGTCTTCTGGGTTCCGTTTCCGCCCAGAATCACCAGGCAGTCAGACGCAGTTTGTAGTAGGTCTGCTTCATGGCTTCTACCTTGTCCAGACCGTTTTCATCCGGTACCCGCATCAGTTTGAATGGCTGTCTGGATGTTCCGAGAATAGTTCCGCCCTGAGTCAGGATTCCGGAAAAGTCTCCTGGCTGTAAGCATACGGTATTTCCCGTAGATCAGTCCCTTATATCCGTCATCAAATCCGTAAACCTCCAGATCATCGATGCTGTTGGTGAGTCCCTTTACTACTCCGCGCATCGTGGCATTCAAAGCCTGGCAGTCACCACCGCTTGTTAATAAACCAATTCTTTTGATCATAGTACCCTCCATTTCTGTGTCTTTGGCAAACAGGCGCCGTCGCTTCCGGCGTCTGTGCGGTCCTTATGAACCTTTTGCACACACATTTTAATGCTTGGATTTAATTATATAATATTTCGTGGGCTGACACAACAAGGAATTTGTCTAGCGCGGCTGGATTCTTCCTCCATATGCGGCAAAAGCCAGAGAAAAACCAGATTTATGAAAGAGAAAATGTGCAAATCTATTGACAAATTTTCGTTTGTCCCTTATAATTAAATTCCGCGCAGGGGAGATAGCGGTGCCCTGTACCCGCAATCCGCTACAGCGGGGGTGATGCCAATCCGAGGGCTCTTTCCTGCGAAGCTGCCTTCTATAAGTGACGTTGACGTCTGGGTCTCACGCAACAGGAATCTGTGAACCGTGTCAAAGAAAAGAAGTCCGATTCCAAAATAAAATGCGCCTTCAATTCGCAAATATCCGACACCAATGGAAATAATCTCCGTCTGGGATGCATTTACAAAAATGCCCATAAGCGGCGCGGCAAATGCACAGACCGCTGCGCTGATCACCAGGCAGAATACAAATGCAGCTGTTACCGCACTTTTTGATTCCTGAGAAATTCGCTTTTCTTTTCCGGCGCCGTAATTTTGGGCAATGAAGGTGGAAAATGCATTTCCAAAATCCTGTACCGGCATGTAAGCGAAAGAATCGATTTTTACCGCTGCTGCAAATGCTGCCATAACTGCGGTTCCAAAGCTGTTTACCCGGCCCTGGACCATGAGGATTCCAAAGTTCATAACGGACTGCTGCAGGCAGGTAAGAAAAGAGAGCTGGGCAATCTCACCCAGAACTCCTTTTGTCAAAGTGCAGTTCTTCACGTGAAAGGCGAAATTCGGGAAACGGATCAAGGTGTATACCGTAATTCCGATTCGGATACGAACTGCGCAAGGACCGTTGCACCTGCGGCTCCTGCCACGCCCCAGCCAAAGCCAAGAACAAAGAGCAGATCAAGTACTATATTCAGGACAGTAGATACTGCAAGAAAAATCAGGGGGACGACTGAATTTCCCACAGCTCTTAGCAGTGCTGCAAAAATAATTATATAAAAAATGTGGCGCTGATTCCGGCGAATATGACCAGCAGGTAGGTCCGCATGTAGGGAACCACTTCTGCCGGCACCTGAAGGACTTTCAGGATCAGGGGCAAACCTGCGTAAACCAGAACATTGATCACCACAGTCATTGCCGCGATCAGGCCGAAGGAATGGAGAATTCCTTCTTTAGCTTTTTGTGATCCTGCTCGCCGAAGCGGATGGAAAATACGGCACCGCTTCCCATACACATTCCAATCAAAAATGGACGTCAGAAAGGTCATCAGGGTATAAGACGAGCCAACTGCGGCAAGGGCATTGGCTCCCAGATACCGTCCCACGATCAGGGTATCTGCGATATTGTAGCATTGCTGCAAAAAATTCCCGGCCATGAGAGGCAGGGCAAACAGCATCAGATTTCCGGTAATGCTGCCTTTTGTCAGGTCTCGTTGTTTCATTTCATTTTTTTCCTCATCTAATGCACACTTATTTCCCAGGGCAGGCAGATCGCAGGATTGTTTTTTTCAAACAGGTTCCAGGATAAAACGCACTGGGAATGCTTTTATTATAGGCAGTTCTGATGAGGATGTCAATTTTGGGGAAGTGCTCTTTTTTGCCTGAAAAGTGTGTAAAAATGGTATTTTAAGTTAATGACAGACAGGCGGGTCAATGGAACGATACCAGTAGCCGCCTTTTCCTTTGGGGACTTTTATGAGCGGGCTTTCTTTAAAGCTTGGGAAGCCGAACATGCCTGCCATGAACTGTTCCTGCTGATCGTAGCTTCCGGGAACACCAAGGATGTACTTTCCGTTTTGACGGCGGCACAGGAGCAGATGTCCGAAGTTGTAATAGCCGTATTGCAGAAAGCGGTTGTTTCTAAGGCCGCATTGTCTTCTTGGGAAGTGTACCAGATCCTGGGGATGGATTTTCCAGCACTGGAACAGGTCGCCGTCTGCGAAGGGGCAGAAGGGCTGACCGAAGGGGAGGGAGTGTTTTTCGGGTTTGGAGTGGATGGACTGTATGTGGATTTCTTCGGTGGGGGACGGACGTCTGAGGTCTGAGGTGCTGGATTCAGTTCGATTTCGGAACTTGTTTTGGGCTTTGGTTCTTGTAAAATAGTGTTGGTGCTGTCTGAAGAAGAATCTGGACTGCTTACGGGGACAGAAAGTTCTTCTGAAGCGTTTGCCGGAAGTATAGACTCTGCCGACAGAGCGTCACCAGGAATAGGTTCTGGCATATTTGCATGATTGCTTTCTGAATCAGTCTGGTTCGGATTGGTCGTAAATTCTTTGTTGCTTACTGATGCTGGCGGCTCTGTTTTGAAAGTATTGGTTTCTGTCTCTTCTGAAAATTCTACATTCTGCACTTCATCATTAGGTGTGACCTGGCCCAAAGCTTCTGCATTTTCTTTTTCCATCTCAGACTCAGGCACGTTTTCGGCGTCACTGTTATTTTCCATTTCGTTTTGAGGCGATTCTGGTTGAGCAGTTTCCTGTTTCGTTTCTTCCTGTTTATCCTCTTCTGACCTCTTTGTTTCTTCTCCAATTTTCATTTTTTTGAAATTTTCCGGACGGATTGCCTGGTCATCCCATTCTGTGCCGAAAAAGCCGCCGGATTTTGTCAGAATTACCATGCCGCCCATTTTGCCAAGGGCCGTTCCGGAATCTCCCATATTTAATGCATCTGTTTCAATCAGGCAATCAACCCGGTCCGTCTGCGTCATGCAGCTTCCGATGAGAATTCCATTCATCAGACCTTCCTTTCTCAGGAAGCAAAATACCCTGGCCTCTTCCTCTGCTGCCAGCCCTTCTACATGAAGATGAATTTCAATTGTACATATGGAATTTCGGACTTCAACCTTTATAAAACCGCAGTTGTTTTCCTTTTTTCCTCTGTTGATAATGTCTTCTGCAAAGGCATTTGCGGACATTGCAATGATCGGAACCCTCTTGGCATCCCTTCTTTTCATTTCCCTGATTGTCCTTGCCGCATCCAGTCCATTCATCCTCGGCATCATAATATCCATATAAATTACCCCCAAAATAATCCGGTGCAGATTTCTCGAAGATTTCAACTGCTTCCTGTCCGTCTACTGCACATGTAACTTCCATACCGCTGTCTTCCAGTATACATCTGGAAATTTCCATGTTCAGCTCATTGTCTTCCACAACCAATGCCCGCATGCCTTCCACTGAATAATCATCAAGGCTTACTGGCTTATCTGATAAATTACTGTTTTTATCCTGTGTGCCAATTTTGAACGGTATTTTTACAATAACTGTAGTACCAACACCAACTTTGCTCTTCAGTTCAATACTTCCATCCATCCTGTCCACAAGCTGTTTCGTAATCGCAAGCCCCAGTCCGGTGCCTTCATACCGGGATCTGCTTGTCTTACTTTCCTGAGAGAACATATCAAAAAGCATGTACAATAAAATCTTCACTCATACCCACACCCTGATCTTTACAGTAGAAAGTGAAATTTACTCTGTCGTCATCCAGAGTTTCTTCCTTAACCCAGACCGTGATCACACTGCCCGACTGACTGAATTTTATGGCATTGTCTAAAATATTCGATAGGATTCTGCAAGATATACCGGGTTTCCAACCAGAGCGATGTGACTATATGTACCATTTTTCCAGTCAACCTCATACCGGATGCCTTTCTTTGCAGCCCGCTCATCATAAATCTGGTTCAGTTCCCGCAGTACCATTGTCAGATCAAACAAAAGCTGATAATCCTTTAAATCTCCGCTCTGAAGTTTATTCATATCCAGCACATCATTTACCAGAGACACAAGATATTTCAGGGATTCCATTGCCTTTTCTCTGATCTTCTGCTGCATCTGTGGATCATCTGCGTACTGATTTCCCATATTTACCATACCGATAATACCGTTCAGTGGTGTACGGATATCATGACTCATAGTTGCCAGAAACCTTGTTTTCATTTCGGCTTCACGCTTTGCTGCTTCCGCTGCAAAGTTAAGATTCTCTTCACGTCTCTTGGAATCGCTGATACTACGGACCGTACATAAAACATGGGTAACATTTCCAGACTCATCCCGTTTTTTTACAATAAAAAAGCATCCTGTGCCAGCTGCCATCACACATCCTGTATTCTGTAGAAATACATTCTTCCGTCTTCAATCTGGCTGAAAGTGTAGAGACATCCAGAAATGGACGGATCAGCGAGCGGTATTCCGGTGCAACCATTGTATCACAAAGCTGATACAGTTTTTCCGTTGCACATCCTCTGTTTCCTGTCAGTTTGTGTATTTCACTGTCATTTGATACCTCTTCAAAAAAATCTTTCTGAACATCAATCCTGTAGATAGAACAGTAACTCTTTGCAATTGCTGAAATTATTTCATTACTCAGCCGTGCTTCATCCAGTGCCTGTTTTAACTGATTCTGGATGGTGGTTTCTTTTTCCATGATATCATCAATATGCCGAAAACCCACTAGCGCAAAGAAATTTTTCTCATCCTCGTATATTTTGACTGCCTGTGCCTCAAAAAAAATTCATGATGATCCAGATTCGGTTTACTTCTGTAATGGTAGGTAATGCGCTCCTTCCGGGAAAGCTTCCTTCAGATGCCCTGTCGAAATCCAGTCCTTAAATTCCTGTCTTTCTTTTTCATACAGATACTGAACCGCATATTGGTCAGCAGAATAATTGAAATTATCACACTGTTTCAGAGCAGTTTCAGATCATACTTTTTAATTTATGCGGTTTTTATGATTTTTTGTCAGCAGTTTTGTGATCGTTCTTTTTTAATAGCGGAATATCAATCGGCTTTCCAATATGTTCATCCATCCCGGCATCCAGACATGCTTTTCCGATCCTCCTCAAAAGCATTTGCCGTCATGGCAATGATTGGGATCTTTTGGCATCTTCACGTTCCAACATACGAATTGCTTTTGTTGCTTCCAGACCATCCATGACCGGCATCATCACATCCATGATGATGACATCATACTCATTCAGCTTGGAATTCTGAAATATTTCAAGTGCTTCTTTTCCGTTTCTTCGCTTCAGCAATATCCAGGTGCTCTTCTTCCAGTATTGCATGGGCGATCTCCATATTGATGGCATTATCTTCAACAAGAAGCACACGCTTTCCTGACAGATTCATGCTCTGTGGGCAGCTGTCCTCCTGCGGATCATTGTTTTCAGCCAGATGCTCTATCTCAAATGGAACCGTAAACGTAAACGTGCTTCCAATATTTTCTTCGCTTTCCAGTTCTATTGTTCCACCCATCAGTTCAACTATATCTCTCACGATTGAAAGCCCCAGACCGGAGCCACTGAAGGTTGTAGTTGACAGTTTGCCCTCCTGCGCAAAAACATCAAACGCATGTTTTTGAAATTCTTCACTCATACCAAGACCGGTATCTGAACATACAAACCGAAAAACAGCCATATTCCCATCATCCGATAATTCTTCGCAATAAACATTCACGGTTCCATGAAAATGATTGTATTTAATCGCATTGGAAGAAAGATTCATTAAAACCCTGCTCAGATGTATCGGACTTCCAATCAAATATCTGTGGCGGATTGTACTTGCTTCCACGCCGCCTTCAAATCTTACACCATTTTCATAAGCACTCATTGCAACAACCGTCAGATTATTACTTAACAGCTCTGCCAGATCAAAGGATTTATGTTCCAACACAAGGGAACCGGATTCCAGTTTGCTGATATCCAGGACATTGTTGATCAGATTTTGCAGATATTCTGTGGACTGAAGTACCTTCTGCCTGCATTCACGTAATTTGACCACATCATTGTTATATTTTTCAGCGATATGGATCATCCCCACGATTCCGTTTAGCGGTGTACGGATATCGTGGCTCATACGCCTCAGAAAGGCTGTTTTTTGAAAGGTTCGCGCGATGAGCATCTTCCATGCTTGCCTTAAGCTGTTTCTGATACATGAGTTCCCGTGATTTTTCTTCCGTAATATCCCGGGCGACATAAAAGCACATCCACAGCGTTTCCCTGTGCATCTCTGCTCTTTACAATAAATCTGGACAGCCGCCATTCTCCGTTTGCTCCCATAAATTCAATCGAAACAGAATTCGTATTGCGAAGTCTCTCTGCCAATGTATCAAAGTCAAGAAACTCCCGGTACTTTTCTCTCCCTTCCAGGGCGGCAAATTCTATCGGAAGCCTTTCCATAACATCATCAATTTTTCCCTTTTGCCCAAGGATTTTTTTGCACAAGGTCATAACCTTCCAAAAGTTCATATGTCCGCTCTTTAACATTGGCATATATGATTGTTACATACAGCGTAGCAATTGCGGAGATAATCTCTGTCCTCTTTGTTGCCTCATCAAGAGCCTTTTTTCAGCAGTACCGTAGTTTTTCAGATTTTCCCTCACACATCCAAGATCCCCGCCAACATCAGACAGCAGTGTGATGGAAATCTCATTCTGTCTCAAATCAGGATTATCTACCCCGATGAATCCATTCATCTGATGATTGGCATAAATCGGCACTGCAATCAATGAACATATTTCCTGTGTTTTTAACAATTCATATTCTTCCGGTTCAGAATCTTTTGTCGCTTCCAGATCATGAATTACGATTACTTCCTTGTTTTCAAAGCGTTTCACCCAGTTTGGCATCAAACTGACTGGGATTGCCTGAAGATTGTCTATCTCTGGTATCACTCCATCAGCACACCATTCAAATGTATTGCTCAGGCTGTCCTTCTGATCGGTTTCCCAGTCAAAAACATATACCCGGTCTGCCCCTGTATAGTTTCCGATTGCCTGCAGCAAAGAGTGAATGATTTCTGACAACTCCTGCTCATTTTCCACCTGATCCATAAGCGATATCTGATGCAGAATCGTATCCATGCTATGTAATTTTATTTGATAGAGTTCCTGAACATCTTTTTGTTTTCATTTTTTATCCCCCCATGACCCCAATGGTATTCCACTAATTCATGAAATACCTCTACGAATCATTCTTTATCAAAATGTACATGTCTCAAAATTGTTTTTATAACTTCATCAATCACAATCGGCTTTGACAAATGTGCCTTCCGGATGAATTCTGAAAATCTCAACAGCAGTCTTTCCATATACTTCTTTACGATAGCCATTCCCAGTCCGGCTCCATGGTACTGCGTTCTCGCACCGGAATCTTCCTGTGCAAATTCCTCAAAAATTTCTTTTATAAATTCCTCACCATTCCGATACCGGTGTCAGAGATGCAGTAATACATATTTATATATCCATCCTCACTATTTTCCTGACAATGGGCTTCAAAAGTAATCGTCCCTCCATCCGGAGTGAACTTCACAGCATTACTCAGAATATTGACCAGCACATCACGCAGGCGGACAGAATCTGTGATACTTTTCACATCTGCCGGTACCGGATTGTATTTCACTTTTCCACTTTCCACGCGAGTCAGGTCTAATACATCATTGATCAGTGATAGCAAATGTTCTGAACTTTCGTTATTCTTTTCCAGGCAGTTTCTCACCTCACCTGATGGGTTATTTTTTATTGCAATACCGGTAAATCCAATAATCGCATTCATCGGTGTCCTCATGTCATGGGACATGTGTGACAGAAATGCTGTTTTTGCCTTGTTTGCAGCCTGTGCATGTTCTGCCAGTTCCGCCATTTTCTTCGCATTCTGCTGGGCTGCCATCTGAGCTTTTTTCCTTGCACTGAGACGCATCACGATCACAGCCATAGTAGTCAGCAGCCATCCAAAAACAAGAAGAACCAAAACAGTAACAACAGGATGCAGACGGATTCAGTCAACAAATGTCAGATCTGTTGCTTTGTATGTAGTATACTGTGCCGCAAGATCTTCGACAAAATTTTCGGGCATGGCATACATTGCTTTCGTCAGAATACCAGCCAGCGCATGGTTCTCTGTTGACGAAACTACCATGCGGTAGGTGAATGTAGGCTGTTCCAGCAGCGTATATGTCATGGTGCCCGTAGTGTCACTATTCACAAACGCCTGTGCCATGTAATAGTAGACGAAGGCAGCATCGGCTTTTCCCTTACGGACAGCTTCCATCATTTCCTGTCGGGTACTGCACATCAGTTTTTCTGCACCGGGTGCCATTGCATCTGCAATGGAATTTAATGCGGTCTGGTCAATCCCTTATCAAATTTTTTATCCTAAATGTATTTTTTTCGTTCCTGTGCTGACTTAATTTTCTTCCACATAACCGATTCCCTTTACACCTGCGTTTTTATCTGCTTCATTTTTATATTTTAGCAGCCACCAATTATTGCCTGCCTGTTTTAGTTTCTTTAATCTCAAAAATGAAAAAAGCATTGTCATTGCAGACAATGCATCTTTAACGTGGCAACTGGCTGCCATTTTACAGACCCTATAGCTTTGCATCGCAGACTTTCATCTGTTTTGCCGATTTTTCTTATTATAGCTTTTTAAACATATGAAAAAAAAAACTGGAATTTTATTAGTACTCTAATGCTCGACTATGTACAAAAGAAAAACATTACCGTTTTAACGCCTAAAAGCAAAAAAAAAGAACAGCCGATACATATTGGGCTGTAAATCCATTGCTGTAGCCGTTTCCGATAAAACGCCAGGCACATCCCGTGATGAGGGCGAATGGGATATGTCTGACGATTCTTATTACTGTAATGGTACAAGCTTGCGTACTCTTCTGGACAGTACAAATGCCAGAGCGATTTTTTACAAGGTCAGGAATGATGAACGGAATTACGCACCAGCCCAGTACGGTTCCAAGTCCAACAGCGCCTGTGGTTTCTCGTGTATACAACCATGAACCAGATGGTTCCCATTGCGTAGCATACAAGCAGTCCTACAA
>VOFC01006815.1_pt1 | contig 20036 bp, 33 predicted proteins | sample 5384161 | NCBI WGS metagenome assembly VOFC01 (sample SAMN12384722, study PRJNA508395) | human gut metagenome | isolation source: healthy gut B | host: Homo sapiens
GTTCAAGGTATCTGTCAAAACAGTTTACGGAGCATACCGTGTGTCGCTGTTGGATTTATAAAATAAAACCCGTGTCAGTCAGGCAAAAACTTTTTGATTGAACAAAACTTTACGGAACGTGAAATTGCTCAAAAGTCGGTTTTACAAACGGAGCGGGTTTTATCAGGAATTTTCAAACAGTGCGAGGGCATTACCCCGGACAATACAGAAAACTGAATAAATAATTGATTTTATAAGCTATAGTAAGACAGGATTTTGTGCTGCTATAGCTTATTTTTTTGCGCATTTTTAAAAGTGAACTTTTTGTAATTAATTGCACTTTTTGATTATTTATTTTGTAACAACCGCCATGTTATAATGACTTAAGTAATTATGAATAAGGAGGATTTTTAAATGTTTACGAAAAAAAAAGTTGTTAACGAGCAGTGTAATTTTTATGCTGACGTTATCTTTACTGTCCGGGTGCGGAGGTTCTAAATCTGCAAAATCAAATTTAGAAATAGATGAAAAATTAGCATCTGACGATTTTAAATATCCGATTGAAGGCAATGTTGAATTAAGTTACCGTGCGCTGTTAATACTTATAATCTGATGATAATGAGAACGGCGTTTTACGGGCTGCCGAGAAGCTTGGAAGAATCCGCTAAGCTGGACGGTGCAAATGATTTTCAGGTGTTATTCAGAATATTTATTCCGATTTCAATGCCGGTTGTTGCGGTAATGATTTTATATTACGGTTTATCGTACTGGAACAGTTGGTTTGCCGCTATGATTTATTTCAGCGACCATGACCTGTTCCCGCTGCAATTGATTTTGCGTGAACTTCTTGTTGACGAAAGTGTTACTGCACTTAATTCGGCAGCTACCGCCGAAGATACAAACGGCGTTGCCGAAACGATAAAGTATGCGACTATAATTGTATCGACGGTTCCTGTTTTATGCGTATATCCGTTTTTGCAGAAGTATTTTACTAAAGGCGTATTAATCGGAGCAGTGAAAGGATGAATCATGTGACGAAAAAAAGTAATTGCGGTATTTGTGCTTTTTTTAACAATAATTCTTAATATGCAAAGTGTTTTTTGCCGTATATGAACCTCGCCTGAATATTGATTTTTTTAAGATATCAGGAGAACAAATCCGTGCTGCAAAGCAACAGTGCATTATACAGCGTCAAAAACATTATAGGAAATTCAAATGATTTTATTGTGAAAAAAGTAACGGCGGCAATAAGTTTTTTGAGTATTAACCATGCCAAAAAAATACTACAACGGGATTTTCTACATATGGTACTGATTTAAGCGGCAACTGGAAACTTTCATTTGAATTGAAGCTGCCTGAAAAGGCTGAGTTTTGTTTATCGATGGATAAATCCGAAATACTGAAAATCAAAGACAGTGATTTGTATGTTTCGGGTGAAAAAAATTGATAAATTGGCATGCGATAAGTGGCAGACATTAGAAATTTTAATGCCGAAAACAAAAGACAAAATTTTAGTTATTGTTGAAGGCAGAGAATATATGATTAATGTTCCCGAAAGGAAATTCAACTATCAAAAAGCAAGTTTTTGTATTTTCCTTTGCCGGTCCGAAATACAATGCGGCGATAGACGACATAGTAATGACGGAGATTTCGAATTTCCCAAAATAATGCAGGAGGGCGGAAATTCAAAAGCCAGATAGCCGTACACAGCGGAAAAAGCATAGCAAGCAAGCTGCTTGAACCGGTTAGTGACGAGGAGTCCGATATCGACTCGACCCGGAATTTGCTTTGGTCGATTATTCCGCAGCCGGTTGGAACGAAGATATCAAAACAGACGAAAAAACACAGGAGATATCCGTTTATCCGTCGGAAAATGCCGAAAAAGAGATTAATGAGGCAATAAGTACGCTGAAAAACAATAATCCCAATGAACAAAGGCTTTAAAGGCGTCATTTGTTTAAAAAGCGGAACTTATAAATTAAATAATCCTTTGGTAATAAATACAAGCGGAATTTATTTAAAGGGAGAAGAAGGAACCGTTTTGAAACCGGCGGCAATGCCGTCAGCATTTTGGGGAAACGGCTATGTAAAAGAAGCCGGATACAGAACCAATACAGTAAAAGTTTTATGATGGGAACCGAAAGTTTGCAGCTTGAGGACGTTTCAAATCTCCGTGTCGGCAATAGCGTATGGGTAGTTTATACGGGCGCGCAAGACGGTGAAATGAAATTTGAACGCAAAATCACATCTATCGATAACGACACCGTTACATTAGATGTTCCGCTGCCCGAAGCGCGGAAATCTCATGAAAGCCGAATTTATCTGGTAAAAATCGAAAAGAAGGATTTTATATCAAATATTGTAATTGAAAACCTTACCGTTACCGGTTCCGGGAATGTGCGTTAAATATCAATAAAGCCGAAAAGTTAAAATTAATAATGTATCGGCACAAGGTTTTGATACAAAGCTTTAAATTCGGCACTTTTTTTAAAGGAAATCAGCGCGGTGAACTGCAAGTCCGTAACAAACGGCGGAGATGCATTTTTAATATGCGGACAGCGGATTTTAGTTGAAAACTGTTATGCTAACGGTGCAGATAAGGCGTTTTCGACGGGTTGGGGAGCTTACGGACCGAATGTTTTTAAGAATTGCATATTCGAAAATTCAATAGGTTGTTCCGCCGCTTATCAGGGCAGAACATCGGGGATTCTGTACGAAAATGTAACCGAGGTACAAAACGGATTTGCCGCAGTTGATATATCAGGCGAAATTCACATGCGTCAAGTATACTGTTTTGGAATTGCAAAGCACCGCTTATTTACCTTAATGATATGAATAACGGGGCGGTAGGTTTGTCGGGGAGTGATTGACAACGATTTAATTGATAATTCCAATGTCGTTGCAAATTTAAACAAGGCAAACGTTTATACAAACGAACAGTATAATTACCTTGGTGTTCCGTTTGTCGGACAAGGCTATTTTGAAGCCGGGGAATACACAGCGGAGCCGGTCAGCTTATATGAATACCAAAATGAAAATATTATGCCGGACGCAATTGAAACGGTTGACGGGAAAAAATATGCCGAATTAGAAAAAATATATAGACGGCAAAGAATTGACCGATTTCACAAAAGACAGATTGGATTACGAAACAGATATAATCGAACCCGGGGTTATACCCGCGGTTTCGGCAGACGGAGATAATTACAAGGTAATTTATGATGAGGATTGTGCTAAGATTTTAGTTAACGGTTTCAAAGAAACACTGCCTTCATCTTACAGTGTCATGTTCAGAAACAAACCCAAAGCTGTCGTATCAAAAGATGAATTTAAAATATTACCGAGCAGTATCCGCACAAACGGTTCTGCCGATGTCAAGTTTATCTGCGACGGTGATGCGTCAACGGTTTGGGAACAGGAAGGTAATGATATATGGGTTGAATTTGATTTCGGACTGATTAAAAACTTTTCCGGTCTGAATATCATACAGCCGGAATCGGCTGTGGGTGCATCTAAAATTAAACTGGATTTTCAACTGACGGAATAGTATACCGAAATATCTTGGAGGAAGTTATACCGGACGGAGAAAATGCGGTTAATTACAGTTTTCTGCCGATTTCTGCCAAGTATGTCAGAATTGAATTCTGCGGAAACGGAAGCGATTATTCAAACAGAATAGCAGAAGTATATCTTACGGAAAAATTGAATTGAGGGTGGTGTGATTTATGAAAAGATATATCGGATTATTGCTGGTGCTTATATTAATGCTCGGCAGTGTGCACGTAAGCGCGGCAGAATTGCTGACAGATTTTGCATATGTTGATTTTCAGTCCGATACTGTGGATTCTAAACCGCGGACAGGCACAAGCGCATCTGTAAAAAGCTCGCGTATGCGCCTTGTTTCCACAGGTATTCTCACAAAGCAGGAAGGTGCTAATTTATATGCCCATATCGGTACACCGGGGCAGGATTTGGCGCTTCAGACAAATGTTTTTAATTTGTCTGACGGCACTATGTATTACGGCTTTAAAATGCGGGCAATGTCTGATTTTTGTTAATGAGCAGACTGCACGTGTCGACTTAATAGCACGAACTTCAAGCGCTCCGTCAATAACGGCTTTGCGTTTTGAAAACGGTAAAGTGATTTTTGGTTCCGAAAATGATGAAGTTTGGACGTTGAATGATAACGAATGGCACAGTTACGAACTGCGGTTTAATTATAAAACAAATTTTGTTTCTTTATCGGTTGACGGAGAGTTGGTGTCCGGCAATAAAAAAGTTATGCGAAACTGCCGTTCCTGATGATTTTATAACAAAACAGCAACGACAACGGTTCAAGTATAGCGTTGTATTTATCCGGCGGCGACGGCATTTCGGTCGATGCAGATGACTTCAGGCTCGCAAGGTCGGAACATGTGAATACTCCGCCCGAAGTAACGGTTAAATCTCCGTGTGACGGTGATAAGTTTGGAACGATCAATGATATTAAAGCTGTTATTTCCGCAGCAGATGCCGACGGTGAAATAGTGTCGCTGGACCTTTATTTAAATGATGTTAAGCTTGAAAATTTACCGGAAATCAATGAAGACGGCGATTACGTTTTTAACCTTAATAAGCTTGACGAAGGAGAATATTCTTTGTATGCGGTTGCGGTTGACGATTCGGAGGCAACGGCAACAAGCGCTGAAATATCATTACAAGTCTGACTATGGGGCGTAATTTGGATTTGACGGACAGTGCGGTAAAAGCTTTTGTTGATTCAAGATCGGCAAGGGCAAGACAGGCATGGAAAAATATGAACAAAGAAAAGGGACGTTCATATTTATGGGGAGATATAAAAATAACGGGTTCAGCTTCGGGACCGATTACATCGAACTTTACAATGTTAAAATATATGGCAATGGGTTATGCCATAGAGGGAACGGATTTGTATCACAATGAAGCTTTGGCGGCAGATATAATCGAGGCATTTACCTGGTTGCTTGATAAATATTACAATGAAAAAGTAACCTCATATGATAACTGGTATGACTGGCAGATAGGTATTCCTACACAGTTGGCAGATGTTTCAACATGATTGTTTGAAGATACGATTTGTTTTTAAATGAAGCGTCAATCGTTTGAAACAAAAATGTACACAAAAGCAAAGGGATCAAAAAAAACCAGAATATATGAAATAATCCATTTATACAGAACCCTGTTCTTTAAATTCAATCTTTCTTTCAATCCGTTTTCACACCTCCTTAAAATCAGCCGATTCCCGATAGAAACCTATAATACTATAGCATAATAAAAACTTATTGTCAACCGAATTAGTCTTTTTGGAATATAATGACTTCGATATTGGAGATATTTGATATCAATTGTACTTTTTTGTACTTTTCTTCAAATATAATATAACAAAACCCGGCAGATGAACAAAACATTCATTTGCCGGGTCTTGCTTATTACGGATTAAATCCGAATTTATTTCATGCTGTTTTCGTACTGTTCGATCATCTTTTTAACCATCTGACCGCCGACAGAACCTGCCTGTCTTGAAGTAAGGTCACCGTTGTAACCCTGCTTCAAGTTAACGCCTACCTCTCTTGGTGTCACTTTGTATTATAAAAAACTATACATAACCGACTGTATGCTGATATACTTATTTTTGCAAATCAAAAGCCGTTTCCGCAAAATTGCAAAGCGGCATAATATTCTCGCGGTTTGCCCAAAGCATAGTGCGGACGCAGTCTGCATTTTGCAGGTTTAAATTCATGTCCGAAAGCGTTATCTCCGTGTTATTTGCTATATCCTTCATCTTTACGTCAATCAGCTTGCCTCCGCTGAAGCTTGAAACGATTAAAACGCAAGGGGTATCAATCTGTTCTGCCGTAACCGTGCTGCCGTCAATGAACACAAATGCCGAAGGCTTTTCGGGAAGTAAAGCTGTTATGACCGTTTCTGTACACCTTATCCCCCGTAAAGTTAGGCAAAAATCCTTGCCGATTGTCTGACGCCAAACATATGAGTTGTCATAAAGACCGCCGTTTAAAAGGTACGCCGCAAGTCCTGTGTCCCATTCATTTACGTACGATGCCTCATGATTTCCTGCACCGGCTCCGCCGAAAGGCACTGTACCCTCGCCGTACACGCAGTCTTTAATACTGTCGCTGCATTCTCTGACCGTTCCTATAAGTGCCACCCCATTTGAATATCCTTTTGCAAACGAGCTTTTAAGTCCGCCGAAGTTTTTGTTATTCACATAACCCAAGATGCCGCCGACGGAACCGCCTTTTCATGCCGGTAACACTGCCGCTGAATCCGCAGTATGAAACAGTAACAAAATCGTTTGCATACCCTACAATACCGCCGATACAATCTTTGGTATTCGGCAAATTCATATTACCGTTATACATACACATTTTTCACGTCCAGCACACCTTTTAAACTCTCGGAACTGCCCACAACACCGCCGATGTGCTTTGCCGTGCCGGAGCCGGAAATATTTACATTTGACACAATTCCGGATATCACCGCACCGCCCTTTGCTCTGCCGGCCGCGCCGCCGATGTACCCGTAATCGCCGTTCACGGTAATCTCCCCGAAATTTCGAAATTTTTAACCGTTCCGCCGTATACAACGCCGAAAAGCCCCGGTCATTTTCGGAAACGTCCAAATTGTAATTCGTGATTTTTGCGCCTTTTCCGTCAAACACGCCGCTAAACGGATTTGCCGCAGTGCCGATTACAACATTTTTGCCGTCTAAATCAATATCGTTTGCCAAAACCGCATTCAGTGTTTTTCCGCAGTTAATCTGATATGCAAACCACTGCAGCTGCCCGAGCGTTGAAATCTCTACGGCGCCGTCGTTGTCGGAATCGACTGCCTTTTCCTCATAACCGCAGGCGCATGTGCCGATACCGCCTAAATCATGGGTATGGCAAACTGCGGTGACATTTTGCGAAATTTTATCGGTGTACATGTTTACAAGCGCGCCGTCAGCTGCCTTAAGTGCGTAACCTTCCGCCAGCAAATCGGAAATCTTACCGCCGTTTAAAGCTGTTATACTTTCAAATGTTCCGCCCGTAATCTGCACGTTTCCGCCGCTTACGGTCAAACTGCTTACAGTTCCGTCCGAAATTGAAACACTGCCGTTTTTTACGTCTATGCCGCCGGAAAATTCGCCGTTATTGATTTGAAGCCGCACGTTTTCGTCAACCGAAACACTGCCGCCGAATAAACCGTACTCCGTTTCAAGCCGCGCAGAGCCGCCAAGCTTAATATCACCGACGGAAGCAGTGCTTTCAAGCGCCAGTTTAACATTTCCGCCGTTTAATTCAAAACCGTCCGCCTTAGCATAAAGCTTAAGAAGTCTTCCCTCGTTTTCTTTCTTTTTTGTGCCGCAGTCAGCGCGTCGGAAAATTCGATAAAATACCAATCCTCCGGCTCATCGCATGTGTTATTTACAAGTTCCGCTGCATTAATAATGGCATAACCGTCCTCAAGATACTTGTCGTTAAATCCCTCGTCCCCTTTTATGCGGCATTGGAAGGTGTATTTTCCCGGTTCGGCTGCCTGCGGAATCTCGGTCGTCCATTCCCCGTCCTCGCCAAACCGATACTGCATAACGCCTCCCCGAACGTTTGTCGGGAGGGAATGTACAATTTCTTGCGGCGCGCCCGTATAGGTATAATACGGATAGCAGTTCCACGCAATTGCCCCATGATATTTGGTATCTGATTTTCCCGGCGCAAGAAACGAGGGGGTTCCGTTTCCTATGGTAATCATAAACGGCTCTGTGCGCGTAACATACTTCTCGCTGTACAAAGGACCGTCCTTATTAAACCATCTGCTCAAAACCGCACACAACTTATACGTGCCCTCCGCCGGAAACGACTCAGCAGAGATTTCTATTTCCTTAGTTACATCTTTAACGGGATAATACTCTCCTTTATCCGTGTCATACACGTTAAAAGCGCTGCTCGTCGAACCTGAAACGGCTTCTGTTTCGGTGCCATCATCATTTATTATCATAAATTTATCAATACTAAAATCCGAGCCTTCATAATAGGGTGTTTCATGCAAATGAACCGAAACTTTTATTCCCCAGCTAAACTTTGTATGCAGATTATCCGCATATGCCGTGAACGAAACCGGGTGCACAACGGCATTTTCCATGCTCTCCACGTCGGAAATTTGGTACCAATACAAATCTTTTTCGTTTCTGTCGTCTTTTGGATACAAATGTGTCTTGCATTAAATGCTTTGTAATGGTTGTTCCGTCGGTTACCGAAAGTGTTCCGTATGTTCCGCCGCCGACCGTACCGCCCTTGCCGATTTTACCGGCGGAAACATTTCCGCTGCCCCAAACGCGGGCGCCGTTTTCTATAATCAAAGCATTGCACGAAATGTCACAGCCGTTTAAATCCAACGTAAAATTGCCGTTAAGCGTTATGTCACCCTCGTTTAAAACCGAGGCGAGCAGCAAAATTCTGCACCCTGAATTTTCCGAGAGTGCCGCCGCTTTCAGCACATCGGAAAATGTATCGAAATACGTATCAGGCTTATTTTTGCAAACAATTTTTGCCGCAAATTCACCGACCGCTAAAGCTGACTCATCGGACACAGCTTTATTTTCGCCCTCGCCGAAAGCTATTCTGAATGGGTAAACTCCTCTGTTTCCTGTTCCGTCCGACTTAAAAGTTAATTTCTCATCGGCAAACGAAAAAGACATTCCGCTTGGTGTATTTTCTGTCCATTCAATATGCGGCACCTCGTCGGTCTTAATGTTTTCGTAACTACCGTAAACGAAGCCGTGCTGTCCGCACCACCCGAAAGCTCCGCACCGGATTCGGAAATTGTAACCTTCCGTTCATTATCGCGCCGTGCGGTAATCGTTTTTGCCAAAGCATTTCCGGTTAAATATTCATAGAATGTGAAAGTTGCAAGATTATTGCCGTCCTCATCATTTACTTCTATATTGGCGTTCCGTCTTGAAATCTCTCCGGTGACACTTTCCTCCTTTGCATTTAAGTCTGCCGAACCGCGTGCAATAATACCCTCGTCAACCGTTTCGAACCCAACGCCGCTCTTTTCCCCGACGGCGTAAAGGGAACCGGTACTGTACTGCGGAAAAGTAAGAATTTTGCCGATTGCACCGTATGTCTTTCCCGTTGCGGTCACTCTGCCGCCGGCAATAACAAGATCCTGACTTGCACTAATACCAATACTCATATTGTAATATTTTTTTCCGGAAGCCAAACCGCCATCCGCAATCAAATGTCCGCCGTTTACCTGTATCGTTTGCCATGCACTTATACCGAACGAACGCGAACAGTCGTTATATTCCATTACCGGCTTAACCGAACCGTCACAGTTAAAGCTTACCGCCTATAGCTTCAAAGGATTCCGCTTTCTAATGTAAACGATCCGCTTATTGCTGAAATTGAAGGTTCGGAATATACTTCGAACAAATCCGTCACATCGCCCGGTTCAAGGTTTGGACCTTTAACGGTCAGCTTGCCGTCACCGCTTATTGACGGGCAATTACTGATTGACATTGTGCGTGAAGTCTTGGCAGAGCATGCAATCACACTTGTTCCGCTTAAAATAATGCTTTTCGGAGCTTCAACGGTAAAACCTGCCCACACTCCCTGCGCAATATTCGTAACTTCATAATTAAAATTGTTAAACGTAAGCGTGCCTGCGTCCTTATCATATGTAAGCGTGCCGCCTTTTTTTGTCAGACCATACCGTGCTTTTGCGTACTGTCGTCAACAACAATTTCTCCGCCGGTTAAATTCACCGCGTTTCCTGCGGCAAATGCGTAAACATTGCCGAAAACAAGCAGTACACTTAACAAAATACAAATCCATTTTTGCATTCTTTATATCCTCCTATAAAATTCCAAACCGCTGTTTCAGACAGTATATCATAAAATTGCAATATTTTCAAGATAATTTAATTACCGCAATAAAAAAACGCCGGGCAAAATGCACGGGCGTTTAAAAAATATCTGTTTACCACAAAAAGTATTAAATCCCATCAGCTTGTTAATTGCCTCAACATAGAAAGAATCAACATATATAACAGACGTGTTTTTGTCCCCGAACCAATATGCGGCAGAATAGCCGGTTAATATATTTTCGGTATTTTCGGAAAAAAAATCCGCATAATTCTCAGTGGCTGTGCCTATAAGCCGCAGACCCGGATTATAATATAAATCTTTCTCGTACTCCGGAACAAGCCTTGAAAGTTCTATCAAACCGCATGCCGCTATCATGCCGGAGGACACATCATATATAACAGGCGCGACGGGCGCTCTGAAATCGCAAAAGCGGCGTCCATGTATCGGAAACTGCCGAAATATAGTAGTGCGCGACACGCTTTGCCGCGTCCAGATACCGTGTTTCGCCGGTATGTATATAGCTTATAACAAAACCGTACAGCGCCCAAGCCTGCCCTCTTGACCACGAAGATTCGGGGGAATACCCTTGTCCCCCGATATTCTTAACCCACTCACCTGTCAGCGGATTATATTCCACAATATGCTTTACCGAACCGTCGGGCCGTATATGATTGGCTAAGGTCTTATCAGCATGCCGCATTGCAATGGTTTTAAATCTGTCGTCGCCGGTTTGTCTGCCTGCCCAATACAGCAGCGGAATATTCATCATGCTGTCAATTATCGCCCAGCCTGCAAGATTGTCATTATCACCTGCCATGGAGCTTTCGTCCCATGCACGGATATACCCTCCGGAAATATTATAACGCGAGGCAAGGATACTTGCAGCCAGCAAGTTATCGTTTAATGCAATTTCATCACCGGTCAGCCTGTAATCGGCGCCTGACGATATGTGCCATATAAACCCCGCATCGTGGTGCTGTTTTACGGTGCAGTTAAAATTACCCCGTATTTTCTCCTGGACAATACGTGCGGCATTTTATAACATTCCTTTTTGTCCCGTCATACATAAGCCACATCATGCAGGGAAAAAACCTTGCGTCCACGCCCACGGACTGCTGCTTTTGTCGTCATATACGCCGTTTTTTTGCACTGCGCGGCATTTTGCCGTTACTGTGAAGCGCGAAATTTTCCAATTTAACGTCTAATTTATTCCATATGCCCTCTATGACACTCCTGTCCCTTAAATCCAAAGGCTTACCTCCTTATTTTCTTTTGCTGTGTAGGTCCGTAGTTAAACGCACCGGTGTATTTAACCGTTTCCTTTGTGGGATAGTACTTTTCCTTTTCATTATCCCTCTGATACAGCCGAAGATGTTCGCCGTGAGGTGTAATGTCAATTACATCGCAGCCTCTCCAGTAAACCGTGTATTCGTTGCTTCCCACATGCTCCTTTGTTGTGTACGTTGAAATTTCATGTCTTATCTCAACACATGTGCCCGGCTGCAGCTTGCCGAAACAAATCATATTTTCCGATATATCCGCTTTAAAATCAGTTCCGTCAACCGTGCATGTGATATTGTTTCCCATCCACGGATACTTTCTCACATGCAATTCGCAGGGTTCTTTAACAGTAATTTTCATGCAGCCCTCATCGGGATATCCGGTTTCAAGCCTGATAAAATCGGTTTCCTTGTCAATGGGCAAATTAACCGTTACGGTGTCTTTGTCCTTGCCGAACACATTATCCCACACAATACTGATTGCAACGGGAGCCATACCGACGCAGCAGCCTGCAATAGAACGGAACTTTGTAAGGGATATGGAATTGGGGAGCGAGCCGCCGGTAAATCCCCCCACAATTCTTTTGTCCAAATCTCTGTATGTGGTCCCGTTTTCGTCGGCAAATCATTATTTACCTCCACATAACCGGTATACATTATCTGGTTTTCCACAAGCTGGTTTCTGGCAAACAGGTTAATATCATTCCAGTACTGCTCATAACCGCATAATATCAGTTCATGAGCACATTCAATCATCATGTCTTTGATACAGCAGGTTTCACCAGTGCTCCTCCCTCCATTGGGTGCCACTGCGCATATTCCCGGCACCCAGCCGAAGGACGTGGAAATCGACCTTATGTAATCATAGATTTTCTTACCTTTTTCAATGTACAGCTCGTTTCCCGTAACTCTTCCCAGACGCACCAAACCGGACGCCACCCAGCCTGCCGAATGAACGTGACCGAAAAATTCCATTTTATGATTAACATATCTTGACGGACCCAAAAGCTGGTTTGCAAGCCCCTTTGCAAGGTCAAGAGCTGTTTGTCGTTTGCAATTTCGTAGCGTCTGACAAGGGAATGAAGCATAATACAGTTTCTTATTGCCTGCTCTCCTCTGCCGGTGTGCCTTGTCAAATCAAAACCGCCGTCTTTTTAAATATACATCGTTGGGAAATTCGTAAATAGGTTCCGTTTCATACGTATCCCCGGACCAGAACGTTCTTACTTTCCGCTCAATCACAAGGGAACGCATTCCTTTTATAAGATTTGATATTATTTCCTCCGTTTCGGTATCATCGGGATATGCCTCCGAAATACGGTTCAGTGCAGGCAGAATATATCCCATTTCATGAAAAGAGCTGTGTACGGTATGAGTCCAAGGGTACGGCTCATGAAAACGCAGACCGTGTTCGCCCCAGGATTTCATAAGGTGACGGCGGAAAGACTCCTGAACGTCCTTTCCTTTTTCCGTTTTCAATATTTTTCTCAGTGAATCTATCCCCTCGTACCACGAGCCGACAAGCTCCGCGTCATCTACACGGCAGTGTGACGCTTCTGCCGGTTTTTGTGGGGCAGTATCAGCCAATACGGAAGGTTATCGTATTTTTTGTCCACCATTTCTGTAATATAATTCAGTGCAAGCTCTTCCTGCTTTAACAAATCGTATTTTTCATATCTTTTTGCGATGCCATATGCTTATCTCCTTACTATTTTATGATATAAATCATTCCCTGAGATGTAAACTTGTGTATACAAACATTTTATCCCGAGTCCGTCTGTTTCGTATGCTGCAATATCAAATATACTTCCGAGTCTGACTTCGCGTTTTTCACTGTCATAAACGCATACCGAAAATGCATGGGCAGGGTAAACTTCCGTCTTTGCTGCATCTTGTTCCGTCAGACTTTCCGAAAAGCACAAGGCACAAAGTATAAAATCCTCGGAAAGGGCATACGCTCTTCCGCGCGTTATACGAAATGCATTGTTGAAGTTGGTTGTGTTCGGCATATTTAATGCCGTAAAAATCTCCTACTTTGTCATAAACCAAACTGATATTTTCGATTTTATCGCATCGTTTTTGAAATGCGGATAATATCCCCACAGCAAGTGTATGTTTTTTCACCGTATTGCCTGCGGTTTTCGTAATGCCGTCAACGACCGCGTCGTTTTGCAATATAGTCTATCTCCTCGCCTCTTGTAACAGCGGTTATTTTATAGGTTTCTGTTGCCGTCATCTGTCAAAAACCTTGAAATTTTCTTTACAACCGATATCGGCGTGGAAGCCACAATAGGATAATTATTTCTGTCTACGCTGACTACCAATACATCGGCAACGTAAGAATTTTCGTTGTATCTGTATGCCGAAACATTGTAGCTTGTATTGTCAACCAAATAGTCATACGCGTTGTAAAACCGTAGTCGTCAATATCCGCAGACGCAGTGTCGGAGGGAACTTTATAAGCAAGGTTTTTCTGTTAATAGATATAGCCCCGCCCAAACCCGTGCCTTATCCCTGTACAAACGGGTTACGGAATCGTCGCAAAGTTTCTTTACGGAATTTTTTCTCTATTTTCGACACCTTACCGGCTTCATTTACAAAAAATCCTTTATAAGCTGTGCTTTTACTTCGCCGTTTTCTTTCAGGCTTGCAAATACATCGGCAGCCTTCGCAGACGCACCGTCGAAAACAACGTTATTGTTAAGCTCGTAAATATGCATTGCGTTGTCGCTTGTAAAAACGCGGATTTTATAATATCGCTGTCCACACCCTCACCCGGGGAAGCAGCCGTTAAGTAGGCAAGCATAAAACTTTGGCTTTCATCATTTTTAAAAGCCGCTATCCTGCCTTCGGCATTCATAATGAATATGCCTGCGTCACCGACTCTTATTGTCCTGACATTGCGGCTATAAAAGTCTTTTGTGGTTTCGTACACATTTTCGTTTATCGTTAATAAAAGACTGTTATCCTTTTTTCCTCTAAGGCGGAAATTTTTCCGCGAACCTCGGTATTTGAATATGTAACCTTCAAAAACCTCTTGTCCGCACTTTCCGCAACGGAAAGCACGTCCCATTCCATAATTTCCGATATTTCCATATCGTTTCCCAACTGGTCCTTAAAGGACATGTATTTGTATTTCGCGCGGTCAAGAGAAAGTGTGTTTGTTTTATCATATTTATCATACACTATCTCTTTATTTATATCCGCGGCGCCACAACAAAGCTTTTTATAACTTCGATTATCACGGACTCAAAGCTGCCGTCGCCGTTTGAACTATAAGTTTTATATTGCCCTCCTGTCCGGCAATCATATCCGAAGCAATACGCCCTGCCGGTGCGCTGTTGTATAATATCCGCGCAGAAAAATCTATATCCTCCGTAAATACTTTAGGCGAATTTTCCGCGTAATATTCTATCTTTGTTCCCGTAAATGTACGCACTTTATCACCGGAAATTGTAATAACGCGGTTTTTGTCCGTGGGAAATGCGCACAAAAGAGTGCTGACATTATCCTTTTCCGAATAGTAGTATTCAACCTCGTAACCGAGATAATCACTTAAATCAACATCACCGGGCACATAGCAGTCGCCGCCGATGTTTACCTCATACGCTCCGCAAACCACATCATCGGAAAGTTTCACATGCCCTGTGCCGCACACCGTGCCTTTTTGCCTTAATAATACCGTGATAAGCATATAAAGCGTTTTTTTTAGAATCGGAGGTTGAATAGCTTGTTTTCTGCCCCGCGGTTATTTTATTTAAAATTTTAACATCTAAGGAATTATACAAAAGTTTAGCGGCGTCGCGCCAGCTTATAAGCTCATCGCCCGAAACGCCGACGCCCGGAATCAAGCTTTAAGTCTTGAAGCGACAATGCTGTGCCCCAAAGGATACGGCGCTGTTGTTTGCGCATAATCTCCGTACCCCAAAAAGATTTACAAGCATTTTTACAGCCTGATTATAGCTTATGCTCTCGTCAGGTCTGATATTTCCGTATTCATCGCCCGATACAATGCCACAAGCTTTTTTTCCGCGATAAGCAACGCATTATAGTTTTCGGAGCGTGTGCTTAAATCTCTGAATGACGTATAATACTTTGTTTCCTCGGTTTTATCCATGCCTATTACACGGATAAGCGCAGCGGCAAAGTCGCCTTTTGTAACAACGGAATCCAAATCGGCTGCGCTGTCTACAAAATTCAAATTATACAGAACCGACAGCTCTTTCATACTGTCGGCAGAGGCGGTTATGCCAAAACAGCAAACGGTAATGAAAATAATTATGCCTAATATACACCCTTTCATTTATTTTCCTCCCATCATAAGCGCACCGTATATCATCTTTGCTGCCTGTGCACGGGTTGCGGCGCCGAGCGGACTGAACATATTTTCGCCGGTACCGTTTGAAATACCTTTTTGATACCAGATAATCACACGCTGTCCTTTTGCATAATCGGAAATATATTCCGAATCGCCAAATTCGGTATATTCTCCGCAATCCATGCTTTTTGCCGCCGAGCGCCATCGTTCTGTATACAATAACCGCCATATCCTGACGTGTTATAATATCCCCAATGCCAAAATCGCTCTCCGGCTTGCCCTTTACTATATTTTGGGAAACCGCCGCCGAAATAAAGGGGCGGAAGTAATCGTCCTCCGGCACATCGTTAAAAGAAATGCTGTCCGCAGACTCGGCAATGTTAAATGCAAGAACAATCATTTTAACAAATTCTTCGCGTGTAATATTGTTATCGGGCAGGAAATTTCCGTTTCGTCGCCGTTTATCACATCATTTTCGGCAAGATATTCTATTGCCTCATGCGCCCACGGCACATTTTTCAAGTCGTTAAACGTTTCTTTTTGCGGCTGTGTTTGCGGCTCATCGGTATTTTCATAAACATTATAATCCGTAACGGGGCTGATACTTGTTCTGCCGCCTCCGCCTCCACCGCCGCCGGATCCGCCGGACGGTGTGACCTTGCTGCTGTTTTCTTTTTTTGTACTGTTCCGCCGTTTTTTCGATAAAAGCTTCTTTCAGAGCGTTGATATCCGAATACAGATTTCCTCCCAACGCTGTGTTTACAGCGGACTGATTCGTAAGAGCATTGTATTTTGTCATATCCAGTTCTAAAAAATTCGATATTTTCTTTCAGTATTATCCCTACTTCGCTTTGATTTGAAGCGTTTGCAATACCGTACAAAATACTTTGCTCCGTAAATCTGCCGCATATATCGCTGATTTGCGAATAATCGTTCTTTTCGGCAATTTTTGCATACATCGAGTCTTTTACGCTGTCTGTAAGATGGCTGAATGTTTTATATACGGCAAGCTTATCAAGTGAAAATATATCGGCATTGGCATCGATACTCTTTGACCTCCGCCGCACTTTTTTGCCGCATTAATTCGGGAAACGCAAAGACTTTTCAAATATACATTTTTTAAATGCTTCAACGCTTGTGTACGGCGCTGATGCTTTTAAGTCCGCACAGATTTTATCTCTGTAAAATATCGTCGGGCAAACCGAAAAATTCTGATCTGTCAATGCCCAAAAATTTCCCGTATGTATCTAACAACTGCGTATAATCGGCATTTTCGCTGCTTAATGCTTCCAATACGGAATCAACATAGCTCTGCGAGTAATATTCAAAAGCGTCGGGTACGTATTTAAAAAGCCTCGCCGTTGTTAAAATTAAGCATTATGCCGAAACTGCCCATAACATTTCCGGGAGAAAATTCAAATGTACATTCGCCTTCCTCCGACGCCTGTTTTGTATCAAGATAATTCACATAATCTTTAATATTGTCTTTTGTTACGGCTTTTAAATCATCGGGAACAGCCCCGGGATTCAGCACCGTAATATTAACGGTATCGCCCTGCGGCGCAAAAGCCTTTACGGTATTATACCGTTATCCCAGTCACTGCTTTTTGCTGTAATATTCCTCCGGGTACATTGTAATCACCTTTGCCGCGCCGTAACGGTTTTTCATGCCGTAAATGCTGTCCAGCGCACAGCCGAGTGTGCCTCCGGTAATTGCAAGTTCGGCGTTTCGGTGCTCAGAGTATCCGTAACGGGTATATTTTCAAAGGTAATGTCCGTCATACTTTTATCTTTGCCGTATGCCGCCATAATAAGAGATACCTGTCGCTTCCGCCGTCGGTTATATCCATATGCCCTCGTTTCCACAGATGCGGCAACCGTATTTTCATCGGTTTCGGTAACCCTTACAGGCGAATAATACCGCAACGGACCGGTAGTAAAATTCAATGTAAAAGCTTTTTGAATTTCCGTTTGTGTCCGTTAAATCAGACACCGTGAAAGTGTATGCCGTGCCGGGCTCCAAAAGCCCGTCGGTTTGATTTTTATGCTGTTTGCCCCGGGGTATGAAATGCAGGATAAATCCACCGGAACACCGTTTAGCGAAAACGTGCCCTCGGTAACAGCCGATGTATCAATTTCATGATTGGTTATAATATCAATGTCACCCGATACGCTTACATTTCCCTCGCCGTCAAAAGGGCGATATGTATTCAATTCTCATATCGCTTGTTTCAAAATCCGGGTCGCCGTAAAGCTTAAAATCGTCAATGTATGACACCGCCGTGCCGTCATTTCCGCTGTGATAGTTTATGTACAGGTAAAGTAAGCTGTTTAACGGAGATATTACCCGTACCGCTCGAGCTTACGACACTTTTACCGTCATCGATATACACGGCATAATTTTCATTAGCCGGGTTATATGTCAGTTTGACGCGGTACCATGTATCCTTTGAATACTGATAATTTTCAAGCTTGGTTCCAAAACGGTAACGGTTCTGTCCTTTTCAAAACGAACGACATGATGCACGGAGGAGCCGCCCTCTCTCAAGCGATAGTTCTTGCGACGCTGTAATCTTTCATTAAAATCCTTGTTTCCGCCGAAAAAGCAGAAGTAAGCGCTGCCCCCGTATGGCGCATCTGCAAAACCTTAGTCGGATCGGTAGAATACATCATTACGCTTGTACCCTTTTCCGTGAGTACGGAATAAACACACGAGCTGCCGGCCTGTTCATTAAGGTCCAGCCGGACGGGCGGAAAGACCGTTATCCGAACCGTCAAAACCCTCGAAATCGCATAGCTGTAGCCAGTATACGTCGGCAAAAAAGCGGTGAGCATACATAAATTTACTGCCATTACAAGTATAAGTGCAATACTATTTTTTTCATGCGTTCCTCCATGCACGCTGCACAAGAGTACCGAAACCCCGGTTCTCTTGTGCAGTACGTTATTATGTTATTTACTTATTAATTCGGCACACTGAATTAACGGTGTTACGTCCTCCCAGAAGGAATGACTTCATATTATAATTAACATCGTCATCATCTACCGTAAGAGCTGCGGTAAGCGTTTTTCCGTTTGGTCTACAGTGCACTTATCGCTGCTGATTGCAAGCATTTCCTTAGTATCCGGCATTGTAAAGCGCAGTGTATAAAACAACCTTTTTCGTATCGGAAAGCATTTGCCCTCACCTTAACCGTTGCAGTAATCGTACCCGGTTCGATTTTGGTTATATCCTCACACCATCACTGTTGGTAAATACAACATAGCCCGAAGTTAAACGACTTTGCTTACGGTACTGAAATTAACAAAGTCGCTTAAAGTATTTCGAATATGTCTTTTAATCCTACAAGTCTTACAGTGCTATACTTTTCCGCTCTCGGCTTCTACCGGAATTTCCAAAGTGCGGCTGCCGTTTGTCAGGGGTAAGATCCGCTTACCGAAACCGCCGTATTGTTATTAAACTGAACTGTGCCGACCGATGCGTCAATGGGGTTTTGTAAGTGTTATATATAATTTGTCCGGCGTTGATACAACGGATCTGTTTGCAGGGTCTGGTTTCGATATCAAAGGGCAAAACCGTGTAAACTTTCAGATCGTCAATATATACGGAGGACGGCGTTGCTGCTGCATTTGCCTCCGGCATAATTTCAACCCTTGCATGCATAAGATTGCTTGCCGACAATGTTGCCGTACCTGTTACCCGGATTCTGTGCCGTCCGTAACAGTAACCGTACATTCGGGATCTCGCTGTTATATTCGGTGTTAAATTCAGTTTTACATTATACCATGCGCCCTTGGTGAATGTTCCGCTTTCTGCGCCGCCGATAATGATTTTCCGTCAGCGTTTAATTCTAACGGATATTTGCATACCGCACCGTCCTCCGAGGTCTTAAAGCCGACCTTTACCGCCGATTGCGCGTCGCTCGGGGACATTTACTGCAAATTCCATATTGTATTTTCCCCAGCATACTGTAAGGCAACTGCTTAATCAGTTGAGGTGACAAAGTTCCGTTTGTTCTGATTTCTATGTAATTTTGCCGTCGGCAGATACGCGGAATAAACGCCTGCGCCGTCACCGGTATTTTGCATAATAAGACCGTCCGGAGCTGTCTGACCGTCCTCCGAGCCTGCAAAGCTGTCAAAATCGTAGGTGTAATCAAAACCGGGTATATATCGTCGGTTTCAAATACCGAAATATTGTCAAATTTACATTCCGCGCTTTGTCCGTCTGTTAATTTGCCGCCCTCAATGAAAAATACACTCTTTCTACGTCCAAAACTTCTTTTTCAAAGTATCTTGTCATTGTCTTTTTGTTTTCCGTCGGAAACCGAAACATAACCGCAGCCTGTTTTTTTGTATTGTATTTAAATTCTGTATCGTACCATACCCCACACTCATAATCCATAAGATAATTATTGCTGTGGAAATAAACCTTGCCGTCAGTGCCAAACGTTATAAATTTTATACCGGTTGTCTTTGCACCGTCCGTATCACGCAGAGAAATATGTTTAGCAACTGTCTTATCACCGGTACAAAACGAAGCCTTTACACATACCGTTCCGTCATACTC